>Ga0209611_10014360_pt1 | contig 10601 bp, 7 predicted proteins | sample S1TSphgellanicum_3_FD_187693 | JGI IMG/M metagenome (GOLD analysis project Ga0209611, IMG submission 187693) | Host-associated microbial communities from peat moss isolated from Minnesota, USA - S1T2_Fc - Sphagnum magellanicum MG (SPAdes) (version 2) | ecosystem: Host-associated > Plants > Peat... | reverse complement strand
CTAGGAATTCGATATTTTTTTAGTTGGAAGTCCCTTGCAAGCTCAGCCCTTTAAGGGCTGGGTTGCTGACAGTGCCCTAATCTGCTAAAAGCGTCACACTTATTTCCTGAATGCTTGCAACAGATAAGGTATCTATTAATAAGCTTCAAGTAATTTACAGTGAGGAATTGTGGTCTTTTGCTTGTAAATCTTCATTATAACTGTAGCATCTTCCGACGAAATTAGTATCAAAGAGTGTCTGAAAAGTAAGGAAAGGTAGAATTGTACACCAAACACTTAGCTATAATTCAAACATAGCCAAATTAGCAGAGGTTGATCCCATTTCATGAATACAGTTCGTATTCTAAGTATGGCTATTGATGGGCTAGTTGTCTATTCTGTCAGATAGTTGTGGGCACTGACATTTGTTCCGTATCTACCCCAATTTTAGCAATATTTACATATCGGTTGCTGATTGGAAAAGTTTCCAGGTCAGGTTTTACCATTTACACCCTTGAGATAGTGCATGAAAAATGGCATTGAGTACTACTTACGTATCTGTCCACCTTGTTAGCTAAGGAATTAACCTGCCCTCAAAAAATAGGTAGAACAACCAAAATTAACTTCTGGAGAATTAGTTGATGAAATTATCTCAAAAGCTGGCTATAATAGCCACTAGTTTTGTGGTGCCATTAGCTGTTTTTAATAGCAACAAATCTGCCTAGGTTGACAGAAAAGAAACTGTCACATTAGCTTCTATTTAGTAGCGAATATTAAAATATCCTCGATTTGTTGCACCAACTACACAAATTTAAGGTTGACTTTAAAGCCCTACAAGAAAAAGCTTTCTTAGTTTCCAGGTGCATTATATGCTGATCAGGTTTTACCATTTACTTCCTTAAGTCACTACGTTAAAAATGGCATTGATTAACGTCCACAGATGATATATCCACTTTTTTAGGCAGTGGGAACTAACGAGTCAATCCGTTCCCAATCCTTTCAGTGCCTCTGCCCTAAAAAATTAGGTGGAACAACCAAATTTAGCTGGAGAATTAGTTGATGAAATTATTTCAAAACCTGGCTCTGATAGCCGCTGGTCTTGTTGCGTCCGTAGTTGTTATTAATAGCAACCAATCTGCTCAAGCGGCTGGAATTACCCTTTCTGGACCAACTTCAGGTGGTGCCAATATATACGACTTTGATCTAAATATCCCCGCTGATACAAACTTTGGTCCCAATTCAACTGTTAGTATTTTTTACCAAGGTACAGCGGCTACTGAAGATGCTTCTAGTTCTCCTGATTTCTCCTTTGCAGGTACTAGTCCAGTTGATATTGGTGGGATCACATATCAAGATGCCGTATTTAGTACAGCATCAGATTTAACCAGCGGAAGTCCTGCTGATTACACTCTTGCTCTAGATAGCCCTTCATTTACCTATGCAGGTAACACTATAATAGCAACAAATCCAAGTTCTCCAGGAAACCCAACCGTTACTAATTCAGGGACTGTACCAGTGCCTGAACCTGGAGCAATAGGAGGTTCAGCTATTGCGCTGGGTCTAGGTGCGTGGCTAAAGCGCAAAAAAGCTTTATCCGTTTAGAAATAAAATTGATCAACCTCCATACTACGTAGATTGTAGTATTTGCATTGGCTGATCGGAGAATCCGAGTCAAGATCTAAACTCATCCGATTTTGACTTGGATTCTTAGAGTTATTTTCAGAATAGATAGACTAATACGCAGTAGTGTCAAATATATACTGGTGGTCTTTAAATCCAGAGTTTATGGGTTTAAACAGCAATTCTAAATTTGAAAAATCTATGGTTCAAAAACTGACTAGGAGTTGACTATTCTTAACAAAATGTTCGATCTCTGAAATAGGGCAAAATGGTTCCAAATTTATTTGGGCTGGGTTTTAAAAGCGCATCTGGAAAACTGTCATATACCCACCAATCTCCCTAATCTATCGGACGGAGGTTATAACCGTTAAGTGCCTCGGCTACTTTAGCAATCAAGAAACATAAATAGTAGATTTATCTAACCCGCAATAGTCCCCGCAGAAAATAAAAAATATTAAGCAGAAGTTGTTCTAGCCAAAGCATAGCATGGTCTAGCCATTGCAGAAGTTGCTCCAAGGGATGTTTCTCATACCCTAGGAGTGTTGCTGTGATTTCTATCCAGTCTGGTTTAGATTCAATTTGATTGTTGTTGTCCCTTCTAGCTTGAGCAATGGGGGACTGAAATCCTGATTTGTTCACTTGGTCTATTTGATTACCATATAAATCGCCCCAAGTCAGCCAACTATCTGCTGGTTGGGAATCAGGAGGTAATACATAATTATTTGGTTTCGACTCAATTTTTCTTTCCTTTCCATCACCAAAAAAGTAATTCAGCGCTGCCTCGATTAAAGCTTGAATATTCAGTGTTTGGGTAGTAACACTTTGAGCTTCCCATCTGGCAATGGTAGTATCTAGGAATATCAACACTCCGCCGGGATTTAGGGAATAATTGCTACCAGTTAGGTTTGCCAAGATGCGGTTAATTTCTGGTAACAAATGAGCTTCTTTTAGCTGAAAACGCCTATATTCAGCCACCTCTTCCGTGATTCGCGCTGCTAATTTTGCCTGCTGTTGGGGTGTGAGAATATTTAAAATTTGATTATCTCTAGTCACAAGTACCAGGTGGCGATTTTCTAAATTAATCGCAATTCCCTGCACCATTGGTAGATTATGATTGATGGTAGCAGTAGATTGATTTGGTCGGAAAAAAGAAACTAAGTAGGCAATGGGGTTAGTAGTTGTTGTCAATGATGAATTTTTGACTGTTTCTAGTACCCGCTGAATGGGTGCGTCTACACTTGGGGGAGTTTGGGCTTGCAGTCTTTTCCCTGGTGATATATCTAAGGGAAACAGTTGGTAAAGTAGGGTTTCCACACCCCGCATGGTAGTAGCTTGCAATTGTCGAACACCGTTTTCCCACTGTGCTGTCAACCGCCGATATTGCTGGTGGACAAAGTTAAATAGTTTGCTTTGATAACGATTAGTGTAATTAGAAGACATAAACCGGACCCTAACATGACTCTCCCTGCTTCCCAGTTAATCTCCCAAGCAATTGAGAAACTGCGCTCTTGCTGTCAACTGAATATTCAATCTACTTGGCTGCATCAGTTAGAAGACTGGGGAGTTACTGCTATTTCTACCACTAATTGGTCAAGTTTCCCACCTGTCCAACTAGATACCAAAGGAAATATTTCTTGGCCAGGGGGGAAAGAAGTACTATGGCTGGTACAAAAAGTAGTAGTTCCTCAAGATTTGCACAGCTTTCCTCTCGCTGGGTTATCTTTGCGGCTGTCTTTGATTTGGTGGGCAGATTCAGTTCAGATTTACGTGAATGGGGAGTTGGTATTGGAGGGAGACTTATTTGATTGTGTACCAAGAGTGCTGCTTAGTCAAGCGGTAAGTCCAGGAGAAGAGTTCCTCTTAGCTTTACGGTTAGTCAGTCCGGGACATTGTGACGGTGCCTTGGTGCGATCGCACCTAGTTTATGAGTCAATAGATTACCATCACCCAGATCCAGGCTTAGTAGCGGACGAATTGGCTGTGGTGCAGCAGTATTTGTCGGAGTTTGCACCGCAGAGGTTAGATGATTTAGCGGCAGGAATACCAGAATTCAACCCCCAACTCGGGGAAAAATCCCTATTATCTCTTCGTCAATACCTCCTTTCCCAAGTCCCCCAGCCCCAAGCTAAAATCTATCTGTTAGGTCATGCCCATTTAGATTTAGCCTGGTTGTGGCCTGTGGCAGAAACTTGGCAGGCAGCCCAGCGCACCTTTGAGTCAGTCCTACAACTACAAGCAGACTTTCCCGAATTGATTTTTTGCCATTCCACCCCAGCCTTGTATGCTTGGATTGAAGAACATCGCCCTGATTTATTTACCGCCATTCAAAGGCAGGTAGCAGCTGGACGCTGGGAAGTTATCGGTGGTCTGTGGGTAGAACCAGAACTCAATTTAATTGCTGGTGAGTCCATAGTCCGGCAGCTACTATACGGCCAGCGATATATCCAAGCTAAATTTGGTCAGCTTTCCCCCGTAGTTTGGGTACCAGACACCTTTGGTTTTTGCGCTACCCTACCACAGTTTTTAGCCCAAGCTGGGGTTGAGTACTTTGTTACCCAGAAGTTACGCTGGAATGACACCACCAAGTTTGATTATGAGGTATTTTGGTGGCGATCGCCCGATGGTTCCCAGATACTGAGTTTAATGTCAGCCCCCATTGGTGAAACCATCAACCCGGTGAAGATGGCCACATATGCCTATCAATGGCAGACCCAAACCGGCTTTCCGGCTTCCCTCTGGCTACCGGGAATTGGGGACCATGGGGGTGGACCTACCCGCGATATGTTAGAAATAGCTCGGCGTTGGCAACAATCACCTTTGTTCCCCGATATGGAATTCACCACAGCCACCAAGTATTTACAACAGATCAACACCCAACACCTCCCCACTTGGGAGGATGAACTCTATTTAGAATACCATCGTGGTTGCTACACCACCCACGCAGATCAAAAACGTTGGCATCGTCGTTGTGAAGGGCTATTGTTCCAAGCCGAGTTGTTTGCCACCTTAGCTGGTATTCCCCATAGGGGAGAAATGGAAACAGCTTGGAAGCAGGTGTTATTCCAGCAATTCCATGATATCCTGCCCGGTTCCTCCATCACCCAGGTGTATGAAGAAGCACTAACTCAGTGGCAACAAGTCGAACAACAGGCAGGGAACATTCTTCAGACATCACTTGGAGCGATCGCCTCCCAAATTACCTTACCAGAACCGCCTCACACGGGGAGTATACCTGTGATAGTTTTTAACCCTCTAAATTGGCGGCGTTCGGAGGTAGTGCAGATCACCTTACCCCATCATCAGTGTTGGCATATCTATGATCTTACTGGCAAGCAACTAGAATCCCAAATCAGTGAAGCCTCAACCCTACTATTTCTAGCTACTGACATTCCCTCCGTAGGCTATCGTCTGTTTTGGTTATCCCCCACCACCACCTACTCCCCCGTCCTCCCCACTCCCCCAGACTGGGTTTTGGAAAATGAATATCTGCAAGTAGTAATTAATCCTGAGACAGGAGACTTAGCTAGTGTTTTCGACAAAACCCACCAGCGAGAAGTCTTGGGCGGTGAGGGAAATCAACTCCAGGCCTTCCAAGATAGTGGTCAGTATTGGGATGCCTGGAACATCGACCCCAACTATATCCAGCATCCCCTACCCCCTACCCACCTCAAATCTCTGCACTGGGTAGAATCAGGACCAGTCCAAAGCCGGGTGCGGGTTGTGCGTCAGTTAGGTGCATCAGTATTCTGCCAAGATTACATCCTGCAAACTGGTTCACCACTGTTGAAAATCGCTACCACCGTCAACTGGCAAGAAAATCAGGTATTAGTCAAAGCTGCCTTCCCCCTCAACCTCACCGCAGACTTTGCTACCTACGAGATTCCCTGTGGAGCAATTACCCGGACAACCCAACCCCAAACCCCCGCCGAAGCTGCAAAATGGGAAGTTCCCGCCCTGCGTTGGGCTGATTTAACCACTGGTGACGCCTACGGAGTCAGCTTGCTAAATGATTGCAAATATGGCTACGACAGCCAACCCCATCAACTCCGCCTCACCTTACTCCGTAGTCCTAACTGGCCAGATCCCAAAGCTGACCGTGGCCATCATGAGTTTACTTATGCCCTATACCCCCATCAGGGTAGCTGGCAATCGGCCCACACAGTCCGCAGAGGTTATGAATTAAATATCCCCTTCCAACACCTAGTTAACCCTACACCTCAAGTCCCCAGTTTACCTCCTAGCCTGAGTTTTCTGGATTTATCCGCAGACAATTTAGTCTTGATGGCACTGAAACCGGCTGAGGATCACCCGGAACAATTAATTATCCGCTGTTATGAATGTCATGGGGAGACAGCCGAGTTACACTTGCAGAGTGATATAGGCTTAACTTTAGGCAACGCTGTAGATTTACTAGAACGTCCCCTTGGGGAATTTTCCCCCTCAGTTATCCAGCCTTGGAAGATTGTGAGTTTTCAGTCCAGTCTCACTTTCTGGAGTTTAGACTAAATGGGGAAGATGAAAAAGAAAAAGGGAGTGTCTGATTGAAGACAGTCCCCCTTTTGGCAGAAGCTAAGAGAGAATCAGCAATTCTCAATTTAAGAATTGACAAGGGTTTGAGCCATAAAGTAAAAAATAGATTTTCCAGAGCTTCCCCTAAACATCAAGCAAATAAATGGTAGAAGTATTAGGGTTCGCAATGCTATTGGGGTACTTGCAAGGAAGTATCGCTAACATGCACTCTGCACCGCCAACCAAGTCTAACAATTTTGGATTTTGGATTTTAGATTGGGGAAGAAAAAGAGAGATTAGGAAGAGGGGAGCTAGAGATGATAGATAACACATCAATCCCTCTTCTAATCCAAAATCTAAAATCTAAAATTGGCACGGTCCAAATACAAAATACAGTATCCGGGATGCAGTACTGAGTGCATTCGGAGCATTTTTTAGGCAATGCGAATCAATCAATTTTGGATTTTAGATTTTGGATTTTGGATTAACAAGAGGATTATCAATTTCTTCCATTCCTCCTCACTTCCTCTCCCTAATCTAAAATCTAAAATCCAAAATCTAAAATTGGCACGGGACGTGATAATGCTCAAAGCCTGTTTGGAGTCCACAAGATTCCCTCAGACAATCAAATTCGGACTATTTTAGACCCCATTGGTCTGGTGAATTTATTTGCAGTATTTAAGCAGATTTACTTTGTCCTCAAAAACAAAGGATACTTAAAACAATATGAAGTGTTAAATGGACAATTATTAATACCTTTGTCTAGGCTAATTTCCCAGATGTTATCTTAGGAGCAAGGTTATAAATGCCAACCAGGGGGAAATCCTATGGCTACAACGCTTTTAGAGGCTAATTCACTCGAGTCACTGCTAGGCAAAGAGGCAGAAGACCTACTAACTTATAAGGCAAAGGTATCAAAAGACTTACTACATCTGCCCGGACCAGATTTGATAGATCGCCTCTGGTTGAATAGCGATCGCCATCCTCAAGTATTACGGAATCTCCAGCAAATCTATTCCACAGGTCGGTTGGCTAATACTGGTTATGTTTCTATCTTACCAGTAGACCAAGGGATTGAACACTCTGCAGGGGCATCTTTTGCACCTAATCCCATTTATTTTGACCCAGAAAATATCCTCAAGTTGGCACTAGCGGCGGGTTGCAATGCTGTAGCTACAACCTTAGGCGTATTGGGGAGTGTTTCCCGCAAATATGCCCACAAAATCCCTTTTATCCTCAAGCTCAATCACAACGAGCTCCTCACCTATCCTAATCAGTACGACCAAATCATGTTTGCTGATGTGGAGCAAGCTTGGAATTTAGGAGCCGTAGCAGTGGGTGCCACCATTTACTTTGGCTCAGAGGAATCCACTCGGCAAATTCAAGAAGTGAGCCAAGCCTTTCAATATGCCCATGAGCTTGGTTTGGCGACAATTCTCTGGTGTTACCTGCGGAACAGTGCTTTTCAGCAAGAACAGGATTATCACTTAGCTGCTGACCTCACAGGACAAGCCAATCATTTAGGTGTGACTATAGAGGCAGATATCATTAAACAAAAGCTACCTGAATGCAACAATGGTTATGGTGCAGTAGCTAAAGCCACTGGCAAGAGTTACGGCAAAACCAACGAGCGAATTTACACTGAATTAACCACCGATCACCCCATTGATTTAACTCGTTATCAAGTCCTCAACTGTTACTGCGGACGTGTAGGCTTGATTAATTCGGGGGGTGCATCTGGTAAAAATGACTTTGCCGAAGCCGTTCGCACTGCGGTTATTAACAAGCGGGCTGGTGGTTCAGGCTTAATTTCCGGTCGGAAGACTTTCCAACGCCCTTTTGAGGAAGGTGTGAAGTTATTTCACGCTATTCAAGATGTCTATTTATCAACAAATGTGACAATAGCTTAAATTCAACCTCTAGTTTGAGGGGGAGGGGATTAGGTTCACTGTCCCCTCAAAATTTACATTCCACCATCTGACTCCCCAATTATGTGACATAACCAGCCTACAGGAAGACGTAAGCTTAAGACCAGATTTTTTAACATTCAAGCATCTGTAAAAGAGCTACGAGGACGTTTTTCTAATGTTGGCAACCAAGAGAATATTTAGTCAACTGCGTCAGAGAATTGCTTTAATTATTCTGGCTGCTTTAGTCTGGTTAATTGGCTTACCGATGGTCCCAGTTCAGGCGGATGGTTATTATTCGGTAAAAGACCACAAGTTTGAAACCAGTAGACCCTATTATGCCACTCAAGAGCGCAGATTAGCAAATACCGAAGCTTCAAAACCTGATTACTCAACTAAAGAACGTTATCAGGGTAGAGCAAATATCAGACAAGAACTAGGCGATGAATATATCGAGAGCGGCAGGCGAGCAGGGGAGGTAATTCCTAAAGATTTAGGAACCGGAAGCCGCCAAAAAAATCCCATTAATATGCTCAAACGCGCAGGTGAAGAACTAGGCAATGATCAAATTCAGCGGGCTTTTGGAGCAAGGGATTATGAGCGCAGTGACATTGAAAAAGAACTGGCAAGAAATAAGGCTGCTAGAGGAGATGTGGACTAGAAATTGGTTAAAAGATGTTGTATAGGCGTATTTGCAACGTCTCTATTTACTGTCTTGATTAGGGGTGAGGGAGAAAGAAACCCTTCGATTTGAGATTGAAACCATTCAGTCAAAGTTTTCCGGGCTATTCTATTGGAGAAGGGAAAACCTAATATCAAGTAGGTGGAAAACCAGAAGTGTTGCTAATTGGCTAGAGAACTAAAAACACAACCCCTAATCAGTTGATTTTATATATTTTTGGGAAGTATCAATTACCTAAAGTGGCGATCAAGGTTGCCGAACCTGATAATTAACATTGCAGAAAGTGCAAATGACTTAGCTCAATGCTTCCTTGTATTGTACTAATTAAGCGACCAGTTGAACCGAAGACGGTGATAACATCGCGAAAGTAGGCAAATCAAGGAGTATTCTACCATAGATTCAGGTTGTCAAAAAAACACAAAAATACCAGTAAAACATATGTTGAAATCAAAAATCGGCTTATTCATTTGTGCAGCTACGGTGTTAGGTGCAGTTGCTATTAACTCAGGAAAAGTTGAAGCTGCAGGTGTTAATCTGATTCAAAATGGTGGTTTTGAAACGGGAGATTTGACGGATTGGCGCACATCTGAAAACTCTTATGTAGGTAATGATTTAGGCTACGATGAGATTGGTGTTTCTCCCCAAGAGTCTTTTCACAGTATTACTTACAGTCCGTACCAAGGTACATATTTTGCTTTCCTGGGTCAAGTTGATTCTATTGGTGACTTGTACCAGAATATTGCTACAAATCCCGGTGACACGTATCAACTTACCTACTATCTTGCGTCTGACGGGCTAACACCAAATGAATTCCAGACAATTGTAGGTGGTACCACACTCTCTGATCTCACTAATATAGCCTCTCAGTCTTACACTGAATACGCGTTTAATTTTACAGCCACAAGCGCGACTACAGAGATAGAGTTTGGTGCAAGTAATGATCCGGGCTATTTAACTTTAGATAATGTAAGTGTAGTTGATACAACTGCATCGGCTGTTCCTGAGCCTCTGAGTATAGGAGGCACATTAGTAGCTGGGGCTATGGGTTGGTGGATAAAGAGAAAGAGAGTTGCATCCTCAAAAGTGAACTAAGCCTCAGTTATTCAGTGGCAAGATTAATACTAAATTAGCAAATACTATCTTTTTTACGGTGAGATATGAAAATGTCTTCCTGCTTTTTTAGTTATATCTTGGCGTCAATCAATTTTGGATTTTGGATTTTAGATTGACCCCATACCTTTAGGTAAGGGCTTGGGTAAGAAATTTTGGATTTTAGATTTGGGATTTGTCCCACAAATAAATTTGGGGGCTTGAAACCTTTTTAGATTTCAGATGCAAGAATTTATAATCCAAAATCCAAAATCTAAAATCAAGTACATTCCAACCAAAAAGAAGAAACACCTATGAAAAGTTGTATCACTATTGATCCAGATATTTGTAATGGACGACCCATAATTGCAGGTACTCGAATTCCCGTACAATTGGAGTGTCACCGACTTACGTGCTGACATTGCAGAAACCCACCCCTCAACAAAGTAGGGGTGGGTAGTTCATATGATAGATTACTTGAGATGTGTGGGCGTTGTGATTTGGAACTCAGATATGTTTTATCAAGAGAGTCCAAGAATAAATTAAAAAGCGATCGCACTCCCAAAATTAACGTAAACAACCACCATTATTTGTTTACTAGCTGAAAGTGGAAACCCCTGTCCCCGAGCTGGCTCCCCAAGACCTTGCTTGCCCTTCGCAAAGCCAAGATGACAGGCAAGGCTTGGGATAATACCAAAAACAAAGTCCGCAAGGCAATTAGAAAATTAGCGGTGGACCTGCTGAAATTGTATGCAGCGCGATGGCGAAACGCCCGCCCTAGAAATCTTTTCCCGCTACTCCCGCGTCGAAAAAGC
>Ga0209611_10014358_pt1 | contig 10602 bp, 2 predicted proteins | sample S1TSphgellanicum_3_FD_187693 | JGI IMG/M metagenome (GOLD analysis project Ga0209611, IMG submission 187693) | Host-associated microbial communities from peat moss isolated from Minnesota, USA - S1T2_Fc - Sphagnum magellanicum MG (SPAdes) (version 2) | ecosystem: Host-associated > Plants > Peat... | reverse complement strand
GGCGAGTGCATAAAAAAGCTCTTCAATTTTCTCCTGTGACTTCTCCCACAAATTGATCGGTCGATGTCCACTCTCCTCCTCCTCCCGAACTTCAAAAGAATCAATCTAAAAAATAAAAATCGACGTTGGGATTTTGTCTGGAGAAAAGATCTTCCTCGAAATGGCAATTCTTCTCAAGGACCTTCTCTGTACTCCTCTGCTTCTGCATCCTTTCAGGAAAGAAGAAGAAGACCCGTTATATCAACGGGTCACCCCTTATATTGAAGACACCTCATATCATCGGGTCTCACCCTGGTTATTCCATACCTAGCGCTAGGGTACATCCAAGTCTGTTGGCTCTGCCTGTAAGGGTCTAGGGTAAACCCTACCCTAAACCCTAAACCCTAAAAGTGTTTTTTTTTTTGTAGGATTTATTCTTTTAGCGACAGTGGCGACCATCCATAGAAAGATGGGAAAAAATAGGCAATTGTCCTTAGGAAGCTTTATCCAAATCTGGCTACAAACCAAATATGAATATATATAAATCTTTAATCATCCTTTTTATATGTTTGTTTACACACTGGAAACTAAATATAGGGATCTGGCGATTTTTATGTCTTTTTTTACTCACTTCTGGCGATTGAAAACCTTCAAAAACACTTCATAATCGATTTTTTGATATTTCATTTCTCCTTTTGGCGAGATTTCACCAGTAAATTAAAAAAGCCGGATACTATGGACCCTTGTAATTTTCATTTGGTTCCATATTGTATGAAAATGCAAACCAGTGTTGGTTGTGGTATCAACTATGGATTTTTGGAACATCTGAGCCCGGTCCTAGTAAAAACTGGGGCTGCTTATTCTGTTTGATATTAATTATTGGGGGTGCCTCACAAGTCCAACTATTTTTTTCTGCAATGAGCCAATTTGATTGGCCCATCCCAAAATAAATAAATTGAAACTACTGAAGCTCCCCAAAATAGAAGATTCTATGGAAAGACGTAGTGCTGTCCCTTTGGCCCAGCTATATAGGTGAGAAGGGGAGGACTTTGGGCAAAACATACAGGATTAGAGTGAGGTGCTATTGGGAACACCCTTGGGGAACACGTTGGGAACATAGGGAGCTTAATGAGAACCTGATGGGAACCCATAGGAAACTTTAAGGGAACAAAGGGAAAAAGAAAAAAAATCCCCTCTCCACCCCCCCCCCCCCCCCCCCCCCCCCCCCCCCGGGCCCCAAAACTTAAAAGAAAAAAATTCAAGGCACTTTGAGTGCATGCTGAGCCATGCTATTGGCTGCATGAAATTTCTATTTCCAAAAAAAAACTGCTCATCACCATTTTTGGCCTGGGCTAATACCCCCATTATAAACTGGGGGTACTTATGTTTATTCATCTTTGTATTAATTAGATGGGGGTTGCACCCACAGCTTTTTCTCACAGTTTTTTTATAAAAATAATTGAATGGAGCCACATTGATTGGCCCATCACCAGTGTTTTTTTTTTCCTGGCCAGTTTTTGCAACTTGGCTAACCTTTTTCAAACCGTGAAAAAAGCCTGAAAATTTTGTGATTTTTAGGGGTTTTTTGTGTCATTTTTTCGAAGTAAAATAAGTAAATTAGCCACATCTAGACCTAGGCACTTCCTAAGTGGTCACTTGTAGCAGGACTTCTATAAAAAAGCTAAACCTCATCACTTAATAACTCGCTTTTTAATGCTAATTTAAGCGCTGAGGGTCCTAGCCAGTGGATCTACTTGAGGAATTTGAAAAGGAAACCCATCCATCACCAAGTTTACAAGAACATATGATACTATACCCCAATTTTAGAAGCCTACATATGCTTTACCTTTGACACTCCACCTTCCTGCTTTTTGCCCCATTTACACTTTATATACATGGAAGTTGAATTGTAGCCAAACAATAGGGGATAAAATTGAGGTGTTTGTTATTAGGAATATCTTGAGGAACGCTTTGGGAACCAGATAAAAACCCCTTCAAGAACTTGATGAAAACACATTGGGAACAAACCAAATAAACAAAAAATTCAAACAAAGTAAGGAGGTCCTTGCCACCAGTATTGATACAGGTAGATATTAGATACCAACACTGCTATGAATGAACTAGCACTCACCAACACACTATGAAGAATATGGATGATATGTAGACAAGAAAACACTTTTTCATTATGTTCCTGTCCCATAGCTAACCACGGTGGTTAACTCGATATGTACTCACCATTCACATGCATCTATACTTACCTAGTCACCATCAAGTGTCTTACCTACGTACCCTATATACATAGTAACCACTTATATTACCTACCTACTTATCTATGATACTTCCCTACTTACATAGGTTGTTGCCTAGGTAAATATGTGACCTGGTCGTAGGAGGCTTTTCATGACACTTTACCTTGGTAACTCAGTTGTGGTTCATCCATAGCTGAGTCATTACAGGTTTCCAATGGGATGATGCACTGGTGGGTTTTGGGTCACATAATCCCATTTTGACAATTGTTCAGCAGGTGCAAAGTGCCAACCCAGAGAGCTCTTTTGGTATAGCCAAAGTGGCAATCATCCAGAAAAAAAATTAGCCAAATTTGGCTATATACCAGATATGAAAGTTCTTAAGAAAAGCATACTTATATATTCTTACTACCCTACAGGATCTTTTCCTTAAATTCTGAGTGATTTGAGGGAAAATAATTTGATATGTGGGGAATTAACTTGGGCAATTTTTTCCATGAAACATCCTTTGCAAAGCTTGTTTCTCTAATTGATGTTTTGGAGCATCAGCTTTCATTTGTGTACTTATTATTCTCTTTGGTTTTGAGATTTTTTTTTTTAGGAAAAAAAAATCTTTTTGTGGCAACATAGTTGGGGGAACGACTTTCTGGTTCAGAGCTTAAGTTTGATTGGTTTTATTGAAAAGATGGAAATTTGATTGGGCAGGTTTATGATACACTTTGGTTTTATCTGGATGACATCATTCAGTCAAAGGATGATAAACATCACTTTACAAATTTTGTGGGTGTGTCAGTGTGGCACCTGCATGGTTCTACTCTCCCCATTCTGCTTAGAATGACAAAAGAAGTTTGTATTACATGTACTCCAATCGATCCTCATAAGTTTTGAACCTATTGACCTTGGGGGAGCATGGCAAAATAAGTATCAATGGCCTGGATCCATCAATTGCCATAAAACAACATCCTAATTTTATCAGCCTTAAATATGGCACGAAAATTAGTCAAATCTTGCAACAGAACCATGCTGCTGAACATGAATCAAACCTTGCAACAGAACCACACAGCTGCTAGATTGGGCCTCATACGTATACAAGTGCAAAGTTGGTAAGGGGGATGGTTAATTTCCTGGCATTCAGTCAATGACTTTGCAGTTCACAGCTTAAGTTCCAGAATTGGGTAGTAGTATTGTGATACTCTTGCTGTTATTTGAATGACATCACAGCTTGTGCTTGCTGGATAACTTCTTTCAATCTGGGACAAATATCCCTGCCAAGAAAGGATCGTGGAGCCCATGGAGCCCACATCACAGACTCGGAGACAGTAGGCCTACCCATCACCAGCCTGAGTGTCACACCAGCTCATTGCTTGTGCCAAAGTCCCAATTTTCTAAAAAACCATGCTGATGGTGATTGATAGTATCTGATCAGATTGTCCTCCTACTAAAGAAACCTTACCTTGTGAGGGAAGGCTTACCTTGCAGAATTGACAGTCCCAGGTACATTCTTACTTGGCAAAATTGTCCATCAGATTTCATGTTCAGATGGATTGGTTGCTAAATTATTCACTAAGTTGAAGGTTGTTCTCAACACCTATTACTTACAGATTGATTACTTATGCACATTGGATGCCACAAGAAGATCAAATATTGAAGATGTGCACATAAGACCGGAATGGGTTTCTAGGAGCAAGATTGGGTAGTTTGTTATTGGTAAATTGTGTTTTTCCGTTCTTCATTCAAATCTTTAAATATAATCAATTGAGGTTTTTTGGAGTTAAATTTCTTCCTGCAAATCCAAACAAATGCACATGCTACTAGGTGCTTGTACCTTCTAAACACATGTTCTGAAGTTCAATTTTCTACAGCAGAAAAACAAATCCAGAATAAAAACCATGTTAATTTCTGACTCAAGAACCATAGAACAGTATTCCATAAAACTACATTCCAGAAGAATACAAAGTGCGTTCCAATAATATGTTCAAGAAGTATGTATCATAAATGTTCCCTCCAAAATGCTCTAATTCTAAATTAGTAGCCAATATTCTAACCAATAATCTAACTAACAAGTCTATCACTCATTCCTACTAATTTGGCCAATTCCTTTGTACGTGATTGCCAATCCACCTACCTCACAAAATTGAGAAATAGAAAACCCTAGTTAGAACTCTAAACTTTAATGCTAAAATATCAATTCATCTATTTTGAATTGGAACTCTTAACATAAAATTTGATTATAAACTTGAAATTTTATCCCCCCCCCCCCCAACCACAAGCTCCCCCGCCACAAGCCCTGATTACATCTTACTCATCCACATGTGATGAGTCATGAATATACATGACTCATTGTCCTAAACAAGCATGAGTCATACAAGTAATAAACTAGCCTACTAAAACATTATTGGGATGGGTGACTTCACAAGAGTTACTACACTTGGGCAAATAACACATGGGCCCACTAATTAATTATAATTACATATCAATAGGTCCTAATACAAAATCATTGTATGTGTTCAAAAATAAAATACTGGAGGGAAACTAGTCTCAAACAATGTCTATAAATTGTTTCCAATTTTATGTAAATTATTCAATGTGTTAGGTGTAAGGCAAGGGATCCTTATGAAGGTTTCATAGGTTGGTTTTTAGATTTTAAAATATCTGTCACCCTTGATTTTATAAAAAAAATTTGAAAACTAAGACCCATTAGTTATGGGTCTAGAATGAAAATTCAAAAAATAAAACCCACTAACCATTTCTAAGGTTGTGTCGAAGTTTTTTAGACCACTAATTCCTTAGTTCATTAATTCTAAGCTTTCTAAAACCTATTGGTTCCAGGACCAAAGGTCGATTTTGAGCTTCAGGGTTTTAAAACCTAGACCTAATTCCAGGTCTAGACCCCATCTAGCCCCTACCCAAGACCCTGCCCAAAACCCTATGCATCGAAAAGCTCATGTCTGGTGTCTCTCATTTGTTTGATAGCAATGTCATTTGTTATGGTATAACCCACCAGACATTCCCTATGTAGGGACACACCCAGAGGAATGGGGTAGTTTAGAACTCATCTTGTTGCATGGCCATAACCAGTGTTTTTTTCTGGGTAATTTTTTGGGAAAGAGTTGGGACAAATGTACTTTTCTAGTGTAATTTTGGCTACATTTATGTTTTCCTGGCGAAATTTGCAACTTTGATGACATCTTGAAGTTGGTGGAAAAACAATGGCCCGATGATGACCAAAACTCACTTAAAGGGTTGGAAATTGTTAGAAGGATATAAAGAACCAGATTTTATAGCATTGAAGACATATTCACCATAATTTTTTTGGGTGGAAATTATGTACTTTGGAAATAAGAAAATTAGGAGAGCTGACCAGTTCTCTTTGTGGAGAGGGGAGGGTATCTCAGGTTAGAGATGCCCTAAAAATGAGCAAAGCAAAGCTTGCCAAAAACCAATATATCCTTTACCCATTCAGAAACAAAGGTGACCCGTAAAGCCCAAGGGTGGGGATGTTCCCAAAATAAGGGGACTAAGAAGAGATGTAGGTGTGAGTTTGGTCCCACATTCATTCTGAGAATGTTCCCAATCCATGGGCTTTCTGCATTGTAAAACACAAGGCAACCATTATAATGAACCTAAACATATGTAGAGGGCTCTTACACCTACTCCTTAAGAGCAAGATGGTTCTTACAGTACTTGGACGGATCTTACACCTACCACCTAGTACTCCAATTCATACTCCTATTGTTGGTCCCTGCTGGAACCTGACATAGGATCTGGTAAAAAAATTTAAATACCTCTTTTTTTTCTGCCAAAACTATGCAATCACAAATCCTTAAAACACTCTTTTTTTGCATTTCTGCAAAACATTAGGGGAAAAAAACAGTGGTACAAATTTGGCAGTGCCATTTTCCCCATGAGAAATGGCATTGTGTGTGAATCAGTGTTGGGCGGGTATCAGATTCAGTTTTCACAATATAACTTACAAAGGGCTCTGATTTTCACTTTTTTTTTAATTTTATTTATACACTGAGACAGGGTATCAATATGTTTTTAAAAAAATTGTGTCAGTTCTCACAAACTGGTTATTACTTTTCTTTTTCAAATAAAAAATCGTAACCAAATTTACAAAAAAATTATTGATTTTTAAAAAAATTCTTAAAAATCATAAGCAATAGAGTTATCTGTCAAGCAAGGAATGCATAGCACCAGAACCTGAGTTTGGTCATACACGAAGGGGAGGGCAGGGGGGGGGGGAATTCAGAAAACTATCAATTTTTGTGATAAACTGAATTTCATCTTGTCTTTCATTTTCTTGAGCACCTCCGCTGTTGTAACATATATTTTCATTGCTCCTACTTGTACAATTATTATAATCATTCTTGAACATTGTGCATTAAACATGTACACAATACTGAAAAAACATGACTTGGGTTAGTGGGTTTTATCTCACCCAGGTCTCAATATTTTTAATTTTTTCCCTTGAGCCAATTCTCGCCATCCAGTTCTCAATTGTCTAATGATAAGTTTTCAATCAGGGTATCATTCAAAATGATAACTTCGAATATTCATATGATGATACTCGAATAATACAAAAGTGAGATCTGAAAATATTTTTGATACCCACCTAACACTGTTGTGAATGTGTGTTATTAAGGATGATGGGTTTAGTCCACAGACATGCCATTGAAAAAAAGGTTTCTAGCCCAATCATTTTGGATATGAAACTTTGTATTCTATCCATGTAGTAGTTGGTTCTAGCTTGTAATTGACAATTTTTCTATTTTGCTCACGTTAGATGTACCCTGATTTCTCAGAGCCTTGACTTTGATGATCATATCTTACTTTATTCACCTATTTAGAAACGAGGCATATAAAAAATAAGTTGGTGTTCATAAACATCATTCATTTGTTGATAGATGTGTCAAATGAAGACATCCAAATCAAGTTGGGTAATTTATTATTTTACTTGAAGAATCAAATTTTGGGTCATGCAGACACATATGTATTTGGAGTTTTTTAACATATCGATGTGCAACATGCTAAATCAAATAGATCATGTTCCCAAGCATAAAATGATCACTAGGTTTTGATGGTAGGTGCTTCAAACAGGGAATTTGTCTTGGTCAAAAATCTTAGAAAGGTGAAAATGGATGGGGAAAAGGTGATAAACAATTTCCTATTGCGGAAATCCATGGGGTAATTTTGCATCCTATCAACAATGTATCAAATGTTTATGTATCATTACATGATCATGACAAGATTTTATTGTCATCTATGTAACTATGGTGAAATCATAGAACTTAGGTGCCCCATTTCATATCATTATGCATTTTTTTTAAGTTCAAAAGCAACTAGGGTGTGCACTTGTTTGCTCTTTTTTTTCCATTTTTAGTACAAATTGATTGTGTTCTTGAAAAAATTTGTTTTCATTTTTGAAATTTGGGTCAAGGATTTTGTTTGCAAACTTAGTGAGTTTCTTACATGTTGGACACTTAAGGAATTAGGAAAAAGAGAGGAATTAATGTTTCTATAGAGGATTTTTTTTAATTCTCTTGAGTGCCCCCTTTATTTCCCCCTCCCTCTTCTCTCCTTGCCTCTTTCACTATACATTTTTCTTTTTCAACAACAATTTCCAATAAAAACCAATTTTGAGTAGGAACAATTTCAACACTATTTTTTTTAAAAAGTCAAACAATGATAAACATATGAAGGTGAATGATGTTGCTAGTAGAATGTTGTCACATTCATTGTTAGTTTTTTAAAGCAATTTCACCGCTAAGTATGTAAGCTGATCCATCATCTCAAGGGTATTAGTTAAAGAGGTTGAAAGTAAGTTTTAAAAAAACCACTTAAATTTAAGAGATTTCATTTCTTTCTTCCTAGGAGTAAGTTGCACCAAAAACTTCTTTAAAAAAAATTTGTCATTGTGAAATTTCCATGAGCTTTAAATTTCAACCAAAAAAATGCATTTGGGTAATTTTGTGCACATGGCAACAACCCAAATTCAAGTTCACAACCATGATAAGAAAGAAAGAAAAGGCTTTGATAATCTCATGTACATTAATTTTGAATTCAATTTTGGAATAGGCCTTAAATTTGAAGTGCCAATGTGCCCTTCACATGTAAAAGATTGTCACCAAATATCATGTTGTTCACAATTTATAAACAATTCAAAAGTTTGCCAATGACAACTAAAGTTTAATTTTATTTCAATAGTTTTGTTTTGTTATGTTTGTTTCAAGTGCAATTGATAGGAAATCTAAACATCATTGACAACTATGTATTTTTCACAATTTGAACTTATATTGGAACTACCAACCAAATATAAAGTAACAATAGGTTGTGTGATTTCCTACAATAATCAAATCAAAGAAAAAATTGTAATAAATCTTATTGTAAGATTTTTACCTATGAGTTTAATTACTTGCTACATGTTCACACATGCATCGACAATTTTGAAAGTTTGTTACTACCTTATATGAATAGTTTTTTAATTCAAAATTTTATTGTATTAATGTAATTGAATGTATCAAAAAATTGATATATTGAAATTTATAATAATCATATGGAAAAAAAAATTATGATCAATTGTGTTGCATATAAATTGATTATTTATGTTGTGTGAACTTATTTTCAATCTTTTTCAAAAAAAAATTTTGTGGTACACCTGCAAACCTTATAAAAAAATGTTTTCTAACACTTTGTTTGGATAAAAGGTTAATGTATAATTGATTATACATATTTAGTTTTTTAACCTTTTAATGCAATTTTAAATTTCAAATAATGCATTATGCCAAAATGTGGCATCCATGACTAAGACATATTATGACTAGTGTATATCATGCAATACCACATCGGCACTTACACATATCATTATCAAGACACATGTAAATCAAATAACATGATACCCAAAACAGTGCATCAACCCAAATCAAAATAACTCACCTACAAACAATAGAATGTAAAATTTGAAGTCCAAAACATAGAAAACATGAAACCACACAAGATGTGTAAATGAAAAATTATGAAAACATTAAAAAAAACTACAAAATAGATTAACACAATGTCTTGAAACCTCAAATCATCAAAAGTGATTTGAGATTACACAACAAGGATTTATATCCCAAACACAATAAAATTTGAACAAATTCACACTTGAATTGGTTCACAACTAAATTATATTAACTTAATTAATTAGGATTAAGCTTAATTAAATTAAATTAAATCTAATAGTAAATAATAACTCTTAATAAATGTTGTGCATTACCGCATTGGCGCCTACACATATCATTATCAACACACACATAAATGAAATAACACCACGATATCCAAAATAACGCATCAACCCAAATCGCCCCCCATTTAGGGCTAAGGTCCCTCTAAACCAAATAACAACATAAGAAGTCCCCTATGTGAAATCCACCATGAATGGACACTTTGGTTTTAAGGTGAAAGAACCAATAGAATTAGTGCAAATGTGAGCCCAATCATTAATCACCTAATTTCAATCGTCCTAATACTTCAACCAAATGTGTAACATGCATTGGAAGAAAGTTAAAAGGACTCCTTATTATCAAGCCATAAAAATAAGTACTTAGGTCAATTGAGTGCATTATGGGCAAAACCATTTGTCAATTGATACTTCCAACAAAGGTGGTGTGAGGCATCCCATGTGCCATCCCTTGGAACATAAATCACAAATCAACATGGTGGTATCCCTCGTGGCTTGCTTACACAACATACAACAAAATTTGACAAAAATAACTACCAAATAAAGGTCAATATGACCATCCACATGAAGAAGATGACATGGCGCACAATTATGCACATGGTCTTTCCATGTTTGACCATTTCAACCCTCCAACAACAACGTTCCAAAAAAAAACTCTTCCAGACCTTCAAAATGATACATCCTACAATGACATCCAAGGTAGTTTATGCAATTTACTACAAGTATACAAAATTTCCTAGCTCAAACCTATAAACCTAAAGTCAATAACCACCTCCATGTATAATAACATATCAAAAAAATCTCAATGTTGAACAATTGCCAAATTTTCCATTGCCATAGGCATCACACGTTGAAATAAAAAATTTCAATGCTTGAAGCCACATTGAAGGATCATCCAAACTTGCCAATGCCATAACATCACATTGAATAAAAGCTGGTAGTTTGGGATGATGATTGAATAAAAGAAAATATGGTGAAAATGATGTGAGGGAAGCCTATTGTTTAAACTTATATCTCATGGTTAACCATGGTAACTATAATTCCCAATCTAGGCTAGTATGACCCTTTTGGAAACCATACTTATGTAATCTTCATTTCACTGGTTGCACCATTTGCTCAACTAACATGTCTACTTCAAAATGGTTTCATGAAGTA
>Ga0209611_10014357_pt1 | contig 10602 bp, 8 predicted proteins | sample S1TSphgellanicum_3_FD_187693 | JGI IMG/M metagenome (GOLD analysis project Ga0209611, IMG submission 187693) | Host-associated microbial communities from peat moss isolated from Minnesota, USA - S1T2_Fc - Sphagnum magellanicum MG (SPAdes) (version 2) | ecosystem: Host-associated > Plants > Peat... | reverse complement strand
ATGAGTAAATTCACTCACTTTAGATTCTGTAGTAGTACCTTTATCATTTCGACAACAAACTGAAGAGTAATTAATTAAATTTGAAATCTTAACTTCCTCACTTGGTTTTTGAATTCTGAAATTTTCAAAAGGTAATGATAATACAAAATAATAAACAGGGTCTGTTATGATGATGCCTGCGGTTGAAAACTTGACAGTTAAATTTTTTATTTTATAAAAATTTCGATACAAATAATAAATAAAATTTCAAGAGTTCAACAAAATGAAAAATAATTTAATTTATGCCGAAATGTTAAAAGTACTACAATATACTGGTATACCTTAATGTAAAATATATCAGCCCACCCATGAAATGTACAACAGGGTGCATAATAACTTGAGTACTGAAGTTATAACTCAAGTAAAAAATGGATCTTGTAAGGACCACACCAGGTCAAGCCAGTTTTTGATTATTTTAAGAAAAAAATGGGTTCAGACTTGTCTCTGTTCCATTTTCGCTCAACCTAACTCCTTGCCTAAGTCCCAACCCATGGAGCTAAAATGCATAGTCAGAAATAGGACTCCCGATCATGATCTCGACTTGCAATGCAGGCCCTAGTGTGAAGGACCTTATCCCAATTTGAAGCTGTACGCCAATCAGATTGCAGAATTGAATCAGGACTTATAAATCAAGCCCTAATGTGAAGCGGCCCTAAATTCACCATTTCTATTTGCCTATCAGTTTGTTCCTAGCCAGGCTTTAATATTGAGATGTTCCATACGACAAGGTCAAGGTGGACCACACTCACTCCTCCCTAAGTCGATTTTTATGAGGCCTTCCAGCTTTTTATATTTATATTTTATATTTTTCTACTTTCATATCTCATATGTAGCCAAATCTGGCTAAATCATCCTATGGATGATCATCACTTCAACTACATCACAAAATTTTTAAAAAAATTCTAATACATACAATGCAAATATAAGTGGGTAAATGTAGGGTAACAACTTTTACACAACGATGACACATTTCAAACTGAAGATGACAAGTATGCAATTAACATTGGAAACATGAACACAAGGAAATTTAAAACATCCTATTCAAAATAACAAAACATAATCAAATCAATCAATAGTGTTAAAAATTTATTCAAAACCTTTTTGTAATGGAAAATAATAGTAAAATTTAAAGGGCTTTCAAGAGCATATGGTAGAATGTTTTTTCACAATAATTATGTAATGAATAAAAAAATTAAAATTTATATATATATTCAACAATCAATCACTATAATTTGAACCAATTCATTATCATCACATCATTACAAATATGAAAATGCATATATGTTATATAATGATTGACATGTGAGCAAAAGTATGATTAGGTGATACCAAAAAGAATGTTACATTATCATTTTTTTGGGATGACCTTGATTTCATAAATGATTTGTGCTTTTGTGGTAGAAGAGAATATTATTTTAAAAATATTATTACATCATGCATATCATGAATTTTTTAATGGCCCATCTCAATCACAATTTGAGCATGTTTTGATGTTTCTAAACATTTTTTACATCAAAAGTTTCAAGAATGTAATAAATTTCAGGAATGAAAATAGAAACCTTGTAAGTATCCTTTAAGACTCTGTATCATTTTATTTCTTGTTGGAGAATATGGTTATGACATATACATAAGGAAAATGTTCATTAACAGTGTTAAAATGTGTATATTGAATTTTTGAATTATAGTTGAACATTAAGAAAAATATTCATCCAAGCGCTATGCAAATAAGGAACAATTTTTTTTCTTTTTAAGTTGAAATTTGATTGTTGCTTGTTGGACTTGTGAAATAGTATATGTTTGCAATGGCTATTGATACAAAAAGAGAAAAAAATAAAGTCGTGTTGATGTTCATTGAAGAATTATGGCATTCTTGGAGTTGTGATGCTTTTAGGAACACAATTTTTTCAACCTTATCATCTTACAAGTCTAAATTGAAAAAATCACATTTTATTTTGAAACTAATCAAAAACCCTTCGGGAGAAGGGGTACCTCCTCACCGAGGAGTTCGCAGTGACCAGGCCCAGGTGACTGTTTACCAAAAACATAGGTCTCTGCAAAGTTGTAAGACCATGTATGGGGGCCACCTTTCAAAAGTTGGCTTATTCAAGATGCGGAACACCAAGGTTATACTTCAAAAAAACATGTACATTTATGGAAATGTACATGTGGTACAGAAATTACGTCAATTAATTAAAACTTGGTACACCCCGAGTGAAAATTTGAAACAAGAAATAAATTGCAATTTTAGGATGACTAATCCTCTAAATCCATGTTACATGGATGCAACAAGAAAAATTAAATTAAATTAGATTAAATTAAATTCACCAGAATTCTTCTGACCATTCTTTAAAATTTTCCTTAAGTCGTTCCTAGTGATATTATCGCATCTCCAGTGGTGTTCAGGACGTGATCTTGCACCGTAAAATTGGGTGAAAAAAAGTCAAAATATGCCTGTTTGGCTCAGGAAAATGGTTTTGGTTCAGTAGGACTCCATGGGTTGCAGTGGCTGGTAAAAGGTTCAACAACACTGTGCACATGCAGGAAAGAGTGTAATAAATATGATTGGGCTCCTGCTGAGTGTTTCTGATTAGCCCATCATATGGATTGGTCCATGTGGTTTGCTATTAATAGTCCCCAAGCTATGTGCTGTTCCAGGTTCAGTTTTATGCGTGGGGTTGCATAAAAAGTAAAGAACTAAACTTGGATGTGAAAAATATTTTTGCAAGGCTGCATACTGAGCACCACTGGAAATGCTCTCACCCAATCATACTTGCACATATATAGCCCTTTATTTACCTTCTTCAAAACAATTACCTTCCCCAAGTAAAGGTAAAACTCAAATATGTACAAGTTGTGTAAAATCAAGACATGATAAATTTGAAATATTTTTCATTTGGGTAGAGTACCTGAAAAAAAAACATTTACTAAAAAGGTAGATCTATATGTAGCTTATTATGTACCCACGAGTACATCAAGATAATAAATTTACCAACCCAACACTAGTTTTTACTATTGTACAGAGTACATTTCCAGAGTGTGATTACTGGTTCATTGGAGGCCATATCAGGGTGTGAGTCGTCGTCTGAAGTCCTACCACCTCGAACCATCCTAAAATGTGGGAACTTCAAATCAGGAACACCTCATCCTAGTTTATCTCTAGGTGGCATGGCTGGTAGCTCCAAAAATGCTTGGTCTATCATATAGGATTGTCATTCAGAAAGAAAAGTGAAACATAGCGCACATGTTGACAATAATTTACACAGAAAATCCATCAATCTGAATCAACAGTGGAAACATTGGTTTGAAAAAGGTTTTGTACGATGGTTGCTACTTGGTACTCAAGGTTTGTGGCGCAACCTTTGTTGTATTGAATAGACCAAATTTGTTTGCTCTTCCCCATGAAAAGACTATAGACTGGTGTAAGAGTTTGAGGCAAAATTTTGATGGAAAACAATTTTGTGGGTTAATCAGAGAATTACCTACACACTCTCTATGCCCAAAAGTGATAGAGTCTCATAAAGCTTAGAACAGTAGATCATGAGGAATGAGCAATCTAGGAAATTGAAACCAGCCTCAAAGACCAATAATTTTTAGTTTTATAGAGCATTCAATGGACCTGAAACCAAAGGATCTTTCATTTTACACAAAACTTTAAACCTCGGACAATTAGTTGTTCGTTTAAAAGCCCAGAACCATTCAACATTGCTGCATACAATGTGATGGGTGTTTTGTAGTGCATGTAGAAGCGCAGTTCTAAACTCATCAATCAACTGAAATTATAGGAAGGAAAGTTCTGATTTGAACACTTGTTGGGCAATTCTTTGATTTTTCAAATAACCCTCAATTCTGAGCATTTTAAAAATTAGAATCAAAGAACAAGTTGGTTCCAGATATTTGTGACATCAGAATTAAAAAATCATCAATCCAAAGTTTTTCAAAATCCTCAAAGAATCACCCCAACACTAGTTTGAACTAGTGTTGGAGAAATATAAGGTTTTAGACATACCTTCCATGTAAGCATAAATAAAAATTTGACATTTATTTACACTCAATGTAAGTGTAAAATTGTGTAAATCCATTTTAAATTGTGTACAACCATATAAGTGTAAGTGTAAATAATTTACACTTACCCACCATATAAATAAGTTTAAATTTATGTAATTTAAAAATATGCAAAACAAGTCAATATCAATGCTAACAAACAAATCATTCCCAAAGTTTAAGATTTTTCTAAATGATGGGCCAATCAAAGTGGCCAATCATCAAAAATAAAAAACTTTGAAATGCACCACATTTAATTAAACTAATTAATATGAATCACATTAAGTATTGAGCTCTTGTAAAAACCTAAGCCAAAAATGGTGATGAAAAAAAAGTTAAGAATGAAAATTCAACTCAAGCAAGAAGAGGAGCAACATGATACCCAATATGCATAAGAAAAAGAAAATTAAAACAAACAAGCATGTGCACCCAAGATATTACCCAATAAGCATCACAATTTGTTCCATATCCTTTACTTAAAAGTGTGAACTTGTATAGAATAAAACTGGACTAAAGGATAGCACTTCTACATTAGCTTATTGGTAGGAAAAGCTTCTATTTGAGGGGTGTTAGAAATATTAAAATGTTTGTGACTTGGGCCAATCAAAGTGATCCATTAAAAAAAAACCATTGGGCTTTGAGATGCTGAGGTGCACTCACAACTAATTATTGTGGATTATAAATAGGTATAGCCATCAAGGGTATATGCTTGTCCTACAAAAACATTTACACAAGATTATGTAAGTGTAATTGAAATTATTTTACACTTCCCCATCTAGGTGGAAAGAAATAATTTATATTGTAAGTAGGGTAAAATGTAAATTATTTATATATTTATCCGGTGTTTATATGATGGCTATATGTGTAGTTACATTTGCCCTCTCAACACTGGTTTGAACCTGCTGTAAAGCGCAGAGCAATCGCGATGAGCCCCTTGTCTGGTTCCATTGCATTCCAAATGTAAACCCCCAAAAGTTCCTAATAGGTGTTCACCCAATCCACATTGGCAAGGTGTTATGTTCACCTTGTCAAGTCGACATGACAAAATGGTAAATTGTCAAGTCACTAATAAAGTTGTCACGTGGGGGCTCTGGAACATAATTTGTTGCTTTGCCCCTTTGTGACGTAAACATGGCGGCTCTGGAACATAATTTGTCCTTTTTCCCCCTTGGTGACCCAAACAATGGGGCTCTGAAACATAATGTACTTTGCCCCTTGGTGACCCTTTTTGGGTTTTGCTCTTGTGGCTCCGCCTTGGGTGTTCTCTCTTTGTCTTCATTTCCCCCTTTGATGTTGTCTTGTTGGAATGGAAGTATACCCATGAAAACTTAGGATGAAATAAAGTTCACTGAAAAATGTGATTCATTATTTTATTTCATCCTGAAATGTAGGTCATTCACATTTTATTTATTTTGCATCAAAAGATAATTCTTTTTTATGGTAGATTTGATAGCTTTGTTTTGGGGGTCATTAGGGTTTAGCTTCATGTTTATTTAAGTAACTCTTCCAATTGTCCCATTATGGATTATGATATCCAAGAAGTTATAACATTGTTAGTCTTTACCTATAGACCTCAATTTCTTGTTTTACATCACTAATTTCAAGATTGGTGCCATCCATATATATTGAGATAAGTGCCAAAATAAATGGATGTTATTCTAATTAACCCAATTAGATATATCTCTATTGTTTACAATGACTTTTCAAAACATTACTCCATATTTTCAGATTTCAACAATATTATTCCCTAGAAATAAGGTATATATACAACACAATCCCCCCTACCAAAACACTAGGAACACATTATTGGTGTTCCAATTTTTTTTTGCTAGTGGTGTTCCATCTTTTGAAGGTGTGTGGGGTTTTGGAAGGTTTTAGAGTTTTGGAAAAGTTATTTCATGATGAATTACAATGATGGTGGTCAGAGAAAGATTGCATTTGGATTGATTTTAGAGCCTTAAAAGGGAATTATATTTAGGTCTATTCCGGATGTTTTTGGATTATGAAGAACAAGAAAGGATAATTGTCCCAATCAATAGTGCAACAAGTATCATGTGAAAAATCTAACTATTTTCTAGACCACAAAATCAACTTTTTAGATGATTAAAACATGTGCTCATTTAGGAACATTTGAAGACATCAAACTTGTTCATTAGCGAAAAGCATTCAAAATGATTGTGAATACAATGACTTTGTGTGTAATAGCGTGGTTGACATGTATGTAAAATGTGAATGGAGGATGCTTGGAAAGTGTTCCACAAGATGCCATCTCCAATGTGGTCCTTTGGACCACCATACTTGGAGGATGTGCCATGCATGGGCATGATAAGGAAGCTTTAAAACATTTTGAACAAATGTGTGAAGAAGGTATATAGTTAAATGATATCATTTTCATTTCTCTTTTGTTAGCACATGACCATGTAGGTTTGGCGGATGAAGGCATGTCTTGTTATGCTAAATTATGACCATAGTTTACATGATTTTTGCAAAATCAAAACATTACACCTACATGCTTGACTTTCTTAGTTATGTTGGTAATCTATAGGAGGTACCAAATATGGTTAAGGAATTTTTTTCATGGATGGCTTTGTTCAATTCCTGTAGAATTTATGACAATGTGAAGATGGTAAAACACATTGTTAATTTTTTTTGAATTGCTTGAAAATGTTGCCAAGAATATATGTCGTTATCAAATCATTATGTTGTTATTTACTATAAACATCTTTGTGAAAATGTTGAATACGAGATAAAAGAGAAAAAACAACTAGGATGTTGTAGTTGGATTGAAATGAGTAATGACATGCATGCATTTGCAGTAGAGGATTAAAAGCACCACCAAATGATTGAAGTTTGTGCAAATTTGCAAAGATTGTTAAAGTTCATGCATATTATAGGGTATCTGTTTTGTATGAATTTTGTGCTATAGGATGTGGAAGAAGAAGGAAAGTTGTTCATATGTGTTAGCATAATGAGAAATTGGCTATTGCATTTGGGCTCATCAACACAACTCTTGGTATTCCTCTCCAAATAAGAAAAATATGTAGGTTTCTAAAGATTGCCGTACTTTCACAAAGTTGATTTCAAAAATAGTTAGGAGAGCAAGCATGGTGAGGGATACCAATCATTTTTATCACTTTGAAGATGGTGTTTGTTTTTGCTTGGATTATTGGTGATGCCAATAGTTTGTCTTGTCCATCATTATATCAAGTTCATTTTGTTTACACTAGCATGTTTAATGGTATTGTAACATGGTGAAAGCACAACATTGTTGTCAAATGTGCTACCATTCAAAAGGTGGTTGGCCGTTGAGCCACCTCTTTAAAGTTTTGATTTTATGTCTTTGTCATTTGTAGCACCTAAGTTTAATGCCTTTCTTGTTTTATGTAGGTATGAAGTTATTAAAATTGATTATTAGTTTTAATTGTGAACTAGTGTTGGGCGAGTATTAATATTTGTTGATTTCATATATAAAAATATAAAATTTAAAGGCCAAATCTAGGTTTCAAATGAATTTATTTTTCTTGACTAGTTTTTAAATTCCTAGTTCTTGTGTATTTGAAACAATCAATTATTTACATTGATTTTCATTAATTGGTTATCAAAATAAAATTTTATATAAATTTTACATTTTAAGCACATGAAATATTTCAAGTCTTTTTTCAAACTAAAAAATGTTTTTTAGTCATTTTCCAATGAACAAACATTTATCCAATTTTTTTTTGGATAATAAATATTTATTTCTAACAACTTTACAAATCCACAACTTCATTTGTTCAAAGAAACTTTCAAATTCTTCTAGCTTTTTTTCTAAATCTCCATCCATTTCCATGAATTCTACTAAACTAGAAGGTGATTTGCAACAAATTCTAGGATCATTAGGCCAATTTTTATTAATAAATATCAACTTTTTCAAATTTTCTCATTGAAATTTACATCTTTAAAAATTTGTAAGGATTCCAATTAAAGAGAAAATTCTTTTAATTTCAATTTGGGATTCAATAATGCCCAAAATTTGCCAGACAAGAAACCCCACTATTGTAAACATTGATTCATGTTTTTGCCATCATTGCAAAACCATTTTATTTCCTTCACATCCACTTGGTATCATTTTTAAATGAAAAGTTTTTTATTCACAAGTTTTTTGATTGGTTCACTTTTATTAATGTGTGTGCTCAAATATATCCAAACTTTAATTTTCATCAACATCAACATTAATAAAAAAAACTTTCAGTTTCTACCAAAGGATGATGACACTTCAACAACATGGCATATAAGGATTTCCTATCATACTTATCAATAATAGTAGCACCTTGTTTCTTTTCAACAAATGAAAACGTTAGACAAAAGCTTTTAAACCTAGGATCTAACATCAAAAAAATCATCTCATGGGCTTTATTTTCTTCAAATTTCCTCAAAAAATAAAGGAGAGATTCTAACATAGCACAAATTCCCTTTTTGATGTTAGAGGCAAAAGAAGTTAATTCATCAACAATAATTGATTCCTCTTCCATTGGGTTCTACAAAGATGACAAAACATCAAGCACGTTTTTAAGTTTTAAAATAATGGATATAACAAAATTTAACACATCATTTAGTAACCAATGACCATTGGATTGGTTCAAAACATAAATAGTCAGAATAAGAAAAAGACAGTCAACAATAATTTAAGAAATGTGCCATGTAAAAGCTGGTGGTATTCACATAACCACCATCATAGTTGTTTGCTTGTTATATCAAAAAATTATAGCATATCGAAACAACAATGCCTTTTGAAACATAATAATTTTCCTAGCAAACTTACAAAATAGTCAAAACAAAACAAATTATCAATTTCATTCACACAAAATATATTATAAATGTCACACAAAAATTACCAATTTCACTAAGTATAAAAAAAAATTCAAAGCTCACCTTGTTTTCACTAGGGTCTTAAGTTTCCTAGGATAAATTCTAGAATTAACACAAATGTTGATCCATTCGTGTCTACCCTTCCTAAAGTTTTTGGGCTAGGTTCTACATTTCTACAAATCTACCTCAACTGTCTTGATAGATATGTTTTTTAGATTTTCGTAAAAATTTTCATTAATTGTAGCATATTGATATGCTTTGGAAAAATCATGCCATAAACAAGTACCCAATGAAGCTTTCCTATAAACCCAATGTTGTCATTGCATTAAGGTTGGAGCTTTCATTTTTCACATATGCAATGATTTTTTTTCTCAAACCAAATTTGTCCAACAAATTGATTAAATCTCAAGCCAACACCAAACAATTTTTTTTTGTAACTTCAAACAATCTAACAATATAATATGTTAGGTTGTCAATTAGATCACAAAACATTTCCAATTAAAACAAAAGTATTATCATGTACTCTTTTATTCATCCATAAATCAAAGTTGGCAATTATTGTATAACATTTTGAAAGATTAAGTAGAACATATAATTGATTAGTTTTTTTTACCAAATTTGGCAAAATCTCTTTTGAAAATTGCCTTTTGGATGGAAAATTAATTTTTGGACACAAATGTAATGTTAATTTTTTGAACCGGACACTTTTAACAAATTGGATTGTTTAAATTATTTTTTACAATTAACAAACCAAGGTTTTCATCAAATTGTTTTTTTGCACATCATCTTTTCTAAATGAACCTTTCATAGCAAAAGAATTGATATGGATAACCCAAATGGATTAGAATAATTTTTTTGTTGGCTATTTTTCAACATTTTTTTTCCATAAATTATTTATTTCTTCAAAAAATTTATAAATAAAAATAAATCAACATCCACATGTTTTTTTAAGGCTATTATTCCATTTGTTTTGTAGTATGAAATTAATACTTTTCCTGGCTTGTGTTCTTGGATTAGTTACATTCACAAGTGCATTATAACATTAAAAGCATTTCATTAGTTGTGGATGATCCAAGTTCACAGGTTGGCTATCATTTATACAAAAAGATTACCGACATAATGCATTTCTTCCTTCTAGTTTCCACAATTTTCTCTCATTGTGAAATTTCTTCAAATTTTGGTTCATCAATTGTTCATTTTTAATTTCCAATTTTTTTTTAGTTTTATATCATAAACTAAGATTTATTACCAACCTTTCTTCCACATTATTTTTTTCCATAACAATGCCATTTCTAACAATATCACAAGTTTCACTTATTATGTTTTCATTTTTTGATGATTGTTCCATTTTGCAATTTTCACAAGCTATTTAATAGAAGAAAAATGAGTACAGTTGCAAACAAATAAACAAAAGACTATCCAACAAGGTTTGAAGTTTGAAGGTTGAGAAAATAATTACAGGGATTCACAAATCAAAGGGGTTAAAGGTAAGATGATGAAAAAATGATGAAAAAAATGAGGGAAAAAAATGTAATGTGAGGTTCAAATATTTAATTAGGGAAATTTAAAACCATGTTCGAATGAAAAAAACCTTGCAAAACAACTAGAATTAAAAAAATAATAACAGAAAAAAAAAAAAAAAAAAAAAAAAAAAAAAAAAAAAAAAAAAAAAAA
>Ga0209611_10014355_pt1 | contig 10604 bp, 6 predicted proteins | sample S1TSphgellanicum_3_FD_187693 | JGI IMG/M metagenome (GOLD analysis project Ga0209611, IMG submission 187693) | Host-associated microbial communities from peat moss isolated from Minnesota, USA - S1T2_Fc - Sphagnum magellanicum MG (SPAdes) (version 2) | ecosystem: Host-associated > Plants > Peat... | reverse complement strand
GGTAGGTAGGTGGTAGTAGACTAGGCTAGTAAGTTAAAGAGTTATTACCTAGTCTTCTTCTACCTATTTGCAACAAACAAACAATGAATGAATGAATGATGGTGTAATTTTAGTCAGTAAGTAGGGCAGGAATTAGCTGTAGTAGAGTTATGGAAGAACTTTCTTTGCAATGCAGGAGGAAGAAGAAGAGGAGCTGCTGGTGGTGGTGGTAGATGTGTGTGTGTGTGTGTGTTTGTGTGATATGATGGCTCCAGCTGTGGGATATTGCAGCTGGCAATGAGCTTGACATTTTTTTATGCACACCCTCCTTGCTTGCCTTTCTTCTTCTTCTTCTACTTCCCCCCTACTCCCCTACCCCCATGGCTGCTTCTCTATTCTATTTTCAGTGCTTGAATCAGCTGGCTGGCTGGCTGGCTGGCCACTTGGTGTTTTAGACTTTGCTTTCACTCAACACTAGAGCTCTAAGCTTTTCTTATCTTTTGGTTTTTGTGTGTTTTTTTTAGGGGGTTTTTCCCCTGTTTTTGCAAAGTGCTGACTTCAGCCCACCCACCAAGTCATGACTCATGACTCATCTACATTCAAAATTTGCAGCAAATGGAATGTTGTCCCCCCCCCTTTTGCAAGGGAGCTTGGCAGATGGATGGATGCTTATCCATCCATCCATCCATCCATCCAACCTCTTGTTTCCAGCTAGCTTACCTATAACATGCATATGTTTTGACTTTACATGGACAAGCAAATTTCAATTAATTTGTCATGATGACAGCTTTGGATGGATGACTTGCCAGAAATGGTGCATGTGATGGGATGCTACTGTTCTAACAAAACACACACACACACACACACACACACAAAATTCACCCAGTTGCATACATTAATTAATTAATTAATTACAGCCCACTAGGAAATCACACAAGTCTGGATTAACCTTGAGCAACAACCAAACCCGACACATCTCTCCATCTTGAGCAACAAACCCTTTTGCATAGTAAGTGTTAAGTGATAACACAATCTAATACTCGACTTACGTTTTGTGATAAGTGACAACACAATCTTAGCACAATCTAATCTTGAGATTATCCCTTAAGCACAAAGTTGTGAGATTTGTGCATATCAAGTATTTGCAAAAAGGTCATGTTTGGCAAGTGGGTACCTTTTCATCTATTGTGAGAGGAGGTGGCTGGCTTTATCAATCTAATCTAGGTTAATTTGCAAAGTTTTCTCAAAACCAATTTGCATAACTTAAGGCTATGAGGCTTCAACCCATTTTACCTCAATAAGAGTGACACAACAAAAACATTTCTTGAACCATGTTGGACAATTGTTAGCAAACATACATTGCACATTTGTCAAGTGTTTTGCAATCCTAAGGAAAAAAGGATTACATTGGAGTTCATTGAAGATGGTTATTGTGCAACTCCATATCTTTTTTGGCTTGAAGTAGTAGATTCTTTTGTTACATTGTAGAGATCACACAACATGGACAATTTGTGTCAACATAAACATTCCAAGATTCCTCTAAGAGAGCAACTTTCCAAAACATTAATCAAATGAAATATCTATCTTTCGTATACCTCCTCTTTTGGGACTAGAGACCTTTTTCCACCCTTCATTCAAGTAAGGGAGAAATATGTCATTTCATTTTTCCAATGTCCACTTTGATAGATTGATCAATGATGGCATTTTGACCTCTTTTTGTAAAATGTTCCAAAAAGGTAATCGACTAAATTTAGAATTATTATTCCTTCAATTTCAACCAGGGCATTCATAATTTTATTTTTCTTTTTGAGACACATCACCATTTAATTAGGGGGACTAATTTACAAGTTTGCACAAGGTAAACAAAATTATGTAAGTCAACTTGTGAGTATGAAATAACCTTTCAACTATGATTTTAATTTGAATAATATTGGTGTTCCTATTGGAATTAAGTGATGCAAGTTTGGTGCCTCGAACGTGGTTTAATTTTTCTTTTGCATGCAATAACTAGGTTGGTAGAGTATTTTACAAAATGAAAATACCCACCCATCATTTGTCATTGTGAAAACCAAGAGTTATCACTTTGCATTTGACAATTGGAAACAAGTTATCCATTTCTTGGGTTTCAAAATTAACTTAAAAGTCATCCAAAGAAGCTTTGAAGGTCTTTTGAAATCTTTTTCTTCCACCCATGTCCATCTGATTTTTTTCAGTTTAAATTTATGTCATCCAATATCTACGACTTAAACATATACCAACATTTTATGATCATTCATATCAAAGCCACAAATCATTTTGAATTTGTTTGAAGCACTTACCATGTTTAGAACAATCCTTGGTTTTATTGTTATTGTGTATTGTTGACATATTGAAAAATAACTTGTTATGCAAATTTACTTGAAAGCTTAATTCCTCACATGTTGTATTTTTAATAGCATTTGCTTTGCTTAATTTAAGGTTTCATGTAGTAGAAAGAAATTCTTTCATATGAATAGACCTTCATTTATATATTCAGAAAGAATAGATTGATAAAATAAAATGACATGGGGTTTGTTTAACCTTGCATTTAACCATTCATATTGAGAAGGAAAGAACCACATGCTACATATGCATTCTATGATATCAATGGTCCAATTTTGCTCTTGTCATAATCCAAATTCTTATTACTTGAAATTTGGGATGAAAGAGATTTTTTTTGTCCAAAATGTGTTTGGAATTTCTTAGGAACATATTGGAGATAATTTGCTCCATTGGAATCAAACATATTAAACTAAACTATTTATTCTCCCCTATTGTGATTTCTTCAATTTTTCAAAACTTGATTTCTCAAACACATGGGTCGATTGGATTTCCTCATATAAAATAACATCATTTTCCATCAAAGTCAATGGAATGGTGGGAAAACCATTTGGCCTATCCTTATGGACCAAGCAAGGATGCCATGTCTTGCCCTACCTCTTCATTCTTGCCATGGAAATCCTTGGGTACATGCTTGATATTATTGATAATGGAATTGAAAGAATCTAACTTCTTAATGGTTTTTCTATAAGAGACCAATCATTTTTCAATGACATAGCTATTCACAAGATTGAGTGCCAACTTGGAAAAGGCATGAAGCACTCTTATAATTTTTAACAAAGGTGTTAATGTTAATGTCAATTGGAACAAGTTAGTTGTGATTTAAGCTTCCTTTAACTGTGTAAAACTTGTTCATGGGGGTAAAAAAAAAGGTTAGTTTGGGTCTAGAAAGGGAAAGAGTGAAACACCTAGGGGTCCAAGTATAATAATAAATTCCACTCAATAGAAGGTCCAAATGTTTTATAAGGAATGACCCCTATCACATTTGAACATGGCTTTCACATTTTGGCTAGGGTTCAAAGGAGGATAACAATACACCAATTAAAAAATTTAATCCATTTGTACGTGTTCATTCATGAACTTTCAAAGATCATGCAATTATTTTTGTTTTAAGAAAGATAATTTATACATATAATAAATGTGTACATTTCAACACAAAATAGACATTTCAAAGTTTTGTATTCTTTTTTAAAATATTTGAAAAAAGTTTATGGCATAAAAATCATTTTGTGAATTACACAAACCATGGTTATTGAACCTAAAACAATATATTTAAAACATCATGTTACATATCAATTCCAATTATAAATATCAAAATGATTTTATATCATGTATATTATTCATCCATACTTTTCACCACAAGAAAATGAAGAAGTTTTGTTAAACATACATATGCAAAATACATGAATTTGATAAAACAAAGCATGTTTAAACCAATCTCCCCCATAACATGTGTAATAAACAAGAATATCACTAATTTCAATTTTTTTTTGCTATTTTATTTATCAACATGAAGATCCTTTTCAATTTTCTAAATGAACAATGCACAATTTATGAACAAAATGGTTGTTGAACTTTTAAAACACTAGTCAATGACATACTACCCACTACTTGATTTTTGATGACTAATGAAACATTTGAAAATCACACAAAAATTGTTGAAATGCAAATTCATTGACGTAAAAACATTGTGCACCCAAACCAAATTACATTTTAAATTTGTGGGGTTATAAGATTTTTCAAGAGTCAACACACTCCTATTGTTGTATTTGCACTTCTAGGCCTTCAAGTACGCTTCTTGAGCTCCTAAGGAAGTGAATTTTAACAAACCCCTCAACATTAAAGCTAAGCTAGATTTTTAAATGGAAAAGAAACTCATCATGGCAAAAATGGCCCTAATGGTCAACCAAGTCCTTTTGGTTTCTATGTGGTTAATAACAATTTATTGGAACCTAATAGGTTGTTCATGTGGAATTAGTTCACTTGAAACTAATCAAGAATTTGGAGTGGCAAAGAGCATCAAACTAAAGGCAAAATCCACTACCTTGAGACCTTGACACTTTCAATTGACTAAGGAATTTTAGCATTGTATGCCCCCAAGTTCAAATTCAAATGTTTTTCTTTTGTGAAACTCCTTATCATAGGCCTCTTTCCTCTAGACTTGAACCATGGAAATAACCCATCCATGGGAGGATCTCCCAATGCAAGCTAGTCAATAGGAGCCAAGAAGTCTTCCAACTAATGGAAATCAACTTATATATGTAAACAAGTTTAAGAAATCTTCATCATTGAAGTTTTGAAATTCCATCTTGAGTGCTTGGCTTCACATAAGACCCAAACTACTAAGTTAGAACTAAGCAACCAAAGGGAGTTTTTGGAACGACCCTTTTTTTGGAAACCATCCATTTTTTTATCATAGAATAAACCTTCCTTTGGTCACAACTTTTATTTAAAAATCCACCCCCTAACCATGGTAAGGTGTACTAGTGATTAGCCCTAATGATTAACTTGTTTGACACCTATGGAACTAAATAGGACACACATCATTCTTTGAAAGATCTTGGAATCCGAATATGTTTTTGTAAGATCATTTTGGGTTGAAAACCACACCATCAATTCATTCAATGGAATTTTAACAAGCCCCCATATTGGTCCAATATTGGGACTTGAATGAGAGGGAATGGGATGAGCAAAATAACCTTGAATCTTTTCTCTTTTTAGCTACACTTGTAAGAGTTCATCATTAGGCTTAGAAAAAAGGAAGACCCTACAAATTATGACCTTCTAAAAGGTTGCATTCAATAAGGGATGGATGATGAAGGACAATTCACCATGATGTGGTAGCTATGGCATAGCTCCAAGCTTCATAAAGTCACAACCCTTATTTAGCTTGTGTTCAATATAAAAGTTTGTGCATTGGGTCCTAATTTTTTCACATGTTTAAGGGGGGAATTTTTTTTGTGATTAGAAATTATGCGAGAAAAATCTAAGGTTTCATATATTGGTTGTTGGGTAAAAGGGTGCAATCACAATAAAAGGAGCCAAAAGGATTATTTGATGCAATAAAAATTTATACTTACATTACTTTGAAAAATCACCATTAATGAATTATTAGTTTTTGTTTTGGAATAAAATTTGTTTATTCATGAATCCTATTTCATTATGTTGGGAAAGTGTTTTTAGATACACAAAACACTTGTTGAACAAAGTTTTAATGCATTGCTATAAAACTAAATATGTTTTTTATTATTCAAACCTTCACCGAATGTTTTCAAATTTATTGTAAGCTTTAATATATTGAACATAGGAAGGTTCACATGTGTTGAACTATTTGAAATTTCCTTCAAAGAAAAGTTGTACATTTGATTATAATGTAACATTTGATGTAAAAATTCAAAGGTTTATCATAGTATGGGTCACATTTAGTTTCAATATTATTATTTAATTCAAAAACTTAAATGACTAATTAACAAATTTGGTATTATTAACCAATGGGTTGAAATGTGATTGGGGTGCCACATTTGAACCCTAAGGATTCACTCAAAAGATTCCCAAATTCACATTTTTTTTCTCATGCCGAATGAAATAATTTTGTTCCAAATTTTATATAGGCCTCTAAATATGTATTGTTTTCACTTAGGAAACTCACAATAGTAAAATTTATCCAATGTGGGCCATGTCCTATCAATGGCCCAAAATTCCTAGAAATTTGATTTTTTGAAATGTTTAACATTACAATAGGGCATTCAGTTCTTGTCACATTCATACATTTTATATACATTAGCACACAATGTGTTTGTGGTAAAAATCTTGGGCCAAATTTTTTTTTTAAACATTATTTATGAATCTTGAACTTTTTTTTTTCATGAAACAAAGTTTTGGATTTTTTTCAAGGACTAAGTAAGGATCCTTAAACTAGTTCAAATTTGTCATTTTATGCATAGAATAATACCTTTGTAATGTATCTATCTATGAATAAAATCAAACATTCAATATGAATGTGTCATTAAGTTTCAACAACATGTTTAAGTGAGGGGATCCATTGAATATAAAATGAGATAGTCCTTTTGGGTGCCCCAACCATCACTAGAAGTAAATTTGTCATTTGTAACTAGTCGTTTACGCCTATTATAGTTGCAAATGACTCGTTGAAAACAACAATTTTTTCTTCTAGTGCATGCTTTGACCCCAATACATTAAGGTTACATCTCAAATATAACCCTTACATAAGACTTTGTCCCTAGCTAAATTGGCTCATTTTATTGCAATTAGACCCCCCAAAAAAAGTCAATTAGTTTTAATATATGATTATGTTTATTTTCAAATCAAATATAACTAATGTAGGTTATGCATTCATCATATGTATTAAAAAATTAATACATATATAACATATGTACAAAAGATTTATAATAAATACTAGTTGTTAATAGGTTCAATTAGTAAGGTGGAAAGGTTGTAATGTATACTAAAGGTTCATAGTAAAAGGAGGTAATGATAATGAGGTGGTATCTACTTGGTTAGGACAAGGAGTTGATGAAGGCTTGAATGTAACAAATTGGTAGTCCACTTACTTGGGTTGCAATGCACACTTTGTTCATTTGATTTTGAGACTTGAAAACATCAATTAAAAAACAAACCAAATATTGATTGTTTTTAATGACTTTATGGGTGCTAGACATGGTCTTCATCATCTAAAACATTGTGATTTAATACTAAAAAGTTTGTAAATGTGTTTAAAAACTAAACTTGAACATTTCATGCATCACACTTCTTTAATCACATGTAATGAACTTCTTTCTTTCATCACCCTTCACAATAGTAACTAAAATTAAAAATTCAAACAAATATATAATGTCAAAATTCAATGCAAACATACATTTTGAACTAAGTTCAAGGTGGGTTAAATATGTGAATATTAAACATTGTGAAAAAAATAAAAGTTCCCTCACATAATATCCCATAAACGATACCTCTTTAATGCACAAAGTGAAAAATAATTAGACATAAAGTCCCCTCATGTTCATATGGGAAAAAAAACCTTCTTTGCTTTGTGCAAATAACACATTGCGATTTAGATGGACATTTTTATGACAAGATCTTCAAGTGCCTTTCCAATTCACAAGAATAGTTTTAAAGGGCCAACTTAGAAAGTTTCACATATTTCACACAACCTTTTAATATCCTTTGTTGTTTCATTATATGTTTCCTTTATTTTTGAATGTTGTGATAACAAAACCAATAGATTCTACTTCAAGGAGCAAATGTTGTTTATTGTTTCAAAGGAGACCATGAAAATTAAGCTTGTTACATGGTGGGCATTCAAGAAATATAGGGTCAAAGAGAGACCTATTTATGCATAGTACAATTTGAACATGATTTTGTCAACAAATACTACCAATAAGATATCTTTAGTTCAAAACAAAACTCCTTTTATTGAAATATGTTGATCCATGAGTAAAAAAAAAGGTTGTTTCCAATGTTGGCAAGTTCTTGAATTTTAAAAGGTTCATGTTGGGTTCTTAAGTTAGGTTCTAAGGTCTTTGGATCAGAGGTTTCAAGTTTTCTTGGAATTGGCATTGGAACTTAGGTCTATTTTCAAAATTAAATTAGAACATAAACTAGGGGCACTATCATGTCCCAAAGAGGTTTAGGTTCTCTAGTTACATTTAAGTCCAATTTTATTGAAAAATAAATAAATTTGGCCTTACATTTGAAACGTTATTCCATTTGATTGGTTATAAATAATTAATATTACATAATCTTTATCTTGGAGTGTGTGGACTAATCAAACAAATTAATTACATTTTTTTTGGTTTAGTTGTGTATAATCTATTTATGAAGCAAGCTAGTTTGTTTTGTTTGGTTTGTCATGATGATATCTCACCACAACATTGGGGTGCACCAACTTGGTTTGAGACTATTTGGAGTGCTAGTGTGGAAGCTATTGATTATTGAACCATTTTTCCAGTGAAAATTAAATAAAACTGAAACTGAAAACTGTATTAAAAAATTTGGGGTCATTCTTGGTGGTGTTGGAAAGCCCTCAGGTGAATCAGATTTAATAGAGTTTATTTCGCAATTTTCAAAGCTAAGGTGTGAAGGATATTGATTTTTGAGTGAATTTTGTTGCTGAAAATTCAAACAAATTGCCAAAAAATTGGAAGGAAAAAAAACAAGTTGAGCCCTCAATGTGTTCACACTTGAACTGATGGCATAGGCTACACAAGTGAAGAAGATGAAACCAAACCTTGTTTCAAACTCTAAATCAGCTCTAAATTATTGTTTGTGAGAATGACCTAAGCTTTTTAAATCCAAAAAACTAGTCTCAAGAGCAGACCGAAATTTGCATCACAACGACGACATTAGAACTGGGACCAAGGCTCCATTTGGAATCAAGAACTGAACAACACTGATTGATTTTGCCCTTAGCACTTGTGGTTCTCTCTTCTCTCTCTCTCTCTTACACAATTTGTCATGGGGGCTTGTAATAATTGTCAGTAACGAAAGAACTCGCCTGCCATGTTATAGACGTTAAGCAGATGCTTCCCAAGCCCTGATTGATCATGGCACAAATTTGTACTCGGATTGCTTGCTTTTCCCTCAGTTCGTTGACCCCAAATTGCCCATTGCATCCGGCCCCTCCAATTCTAAATTGGACGGCTAGATGAGAGCCTATGTCCACCAGGCTTGCTGACTGGTGTAAAAAAGGTTCCTGCCATAATAATATGGGTGGCTAGTTTACGTATCTAATGCCATACCAGGTTATACTCGATCACATGCCTGACAAATTTGCTTTCTACTGCACCACTGAGACTGCACTGCCATTGATCATTTGGTCGGTGCCTCCTCCCCTCCATCTCTTTTCTCTCTCTCTCAGAGTAACTAGTCTGGAACGAGGGGTCGTGTGTCATACTGTGAGCTTGCCATTTCCATTAAAAAAGTATGTTAAGGCAAAAGAAGAAGAATTATGAAAACTAAAATAGTTCACCATGCAAAAATATATAATCTATCTTCAAAAAACTCCACTAAGAAAAAAACCAAAATCCTTGGAGATATTTATAACTCTATTATAACTAATCTCAAGTTTAAACACAAGCCAAAATATCATCTTTCAAAATCCTCCATACAAAAAAATAGATCTATTATTTATTTATTACCAAGGGGCCAATATCCCTTTAAGCTACCATATACACTCTATAATGAATCTCAACACAATATCCTTCTTGCCTTCTTCTTCGTAGGCAAGGCCAACAAATTATGTGTATCATTCCCGAATTCCTAGTTCCACCCCTCCTTCAATTAAAACATAAAACTGGCTGAGGCTGTTGTTCACTTGGTAACAACCAGTGGTGGCTGATTATTAAGAAAAACACTCGGTTATCAACCTGAGTATAGATAACCTATCGAATCAATTGTTGATTTCTTTGAAAAACCAGAACCCTAACCTCCTACCCACCAAGAGCCAGCAACACCCCCCGTGTTGGTTGATTATTGAGGACACCCAGTTATCGAGCTGAGTATAGATAACGTACCAATCAATTATCAAGTTCTTATGAAAATGGGTCCGAGATGACCTACCCATCGAGAGAACCGGCAAGTCCCCAGTGTTGGCTGTTTATTGAGAAATATATCACCCAGTTATCAAGCTGTATAGATAACCTACGGATCAACTTTTATTGACTTCTTCTGGTACATAACCTACCCATCAAGAACCGCGAGCATGAACCCCCTTTTGGGTCAAGTACTGAATGTTTAATAACATACCCGGATGATTGAAATCTCATCCAAGTAGATTATCAATAGTTCAACCCTATACATGTCAGTGATACCAAGAGAAAAAGCACAAAAGATCTTATAACCTACCTTAGCTAGGGAAATATAACCAGCAGTTCTCAAGGTGGGTATTTGAGAATCAACCCTTATGCATAACTCGTGCTCATTACCTCAAAAAAAATAGAATAAATTGATAAATGGGGTATTATTTTGATAGTGAAATTGATATAACCAACTGGTCTAAATATTCATTTTTTCATATTCATACCCTTATGTGGTCCAAAAATAGGGGAAACAATTAAAAAAACACTACACAGCCGATTATGAAAAAAAATAGTTTCCCAACAATAGTAACAACCGTTGCTGGGTGGTGGGTATTTGATCTGTAAATAACCGTTGGTTATTGGACCCAGGTTTTTGATATTTTGCGAGCCATGGTTATCAACCCTAAGCACCACCTTGATGCCCAGTGAGGGGGGGGGGGCAAGGTTTTC
>Ga0209611_10014353_pt1 | contig 10606 bp, 9 predicted proteins | sample S1TSphgellanicum_3_FD_187693 | JGI IMG/M metagenome (GOLD analysis project Ga0209611, IMG submission 187693) | Host-associated microbial communities from peat moss isolated from Minnesota, USA - S1T2_Fc - Sphagnum magellanicum MG (SPAdes) (version 2) | ecosystem: Host-associated > Plants > Peat... | reverse complement strand
ATATAGAGAGAGAAAGAAAAATAAAATACATTCATCCAAATTATATACAATTTATTACTTAAGCAGATGTTTGCACTATTGAGATGATTCATTGTCAATGAGATTAGAGAGAGAGAGAGAGAGAGAGATTCATCCATATTATGATGAAGACATATTGTTGGGACCATTAAGAGAGAGTCACACACACGCACAGAGTACATTCATCCACAGTCATGTGGATGAAGAGCGGGAGAGTAGTGACTCTAGAGACGGCGGGAACGCGACCGCGGGAAGGCTTTGAAATGTCTTTCTCTCGCTCGCGCTTTTTCAATCCCATTGTCGTTCCTCCATACTCGAATTTCGTGCTCAATTTAATCTCTGTTTCTTCTCTACGCCTTCTGTCATCAGATTTCTTGGGTACCCATCTAATGATTCTTACCATTTTCGAAGAATTTCTTCTGGATCACGGACTTTGAGGGGAGCTGTAATCCTTGTTTTTTTTTTTTTTTTTTTTTTTGTTTTGGTTGTTTTTGTTTTTTTTTTTTTTTTTTTTTTTGTTGGCTGTGCGTTTTGCGTTTGAAGCTTTCTTTTTGCTGGTGGGTGGAAGAAGGTCTCGTGGATCCCCAAAGAAGGAATGCTTGGGAGGTGCAAGGAGCTGTGGATTTGGGGCTGTGAGTATGAGGAGATCGCTGGAGGTTGTAGGGTTTAGGGTTTAGGGTTCTTGTGATATTGGAAGTAGAAAGAAGTTGTGGAAGGAGCGAGCTGGTGGATGAGAAGGGAGGAAAGAGGATTTAGAGGTTAGCAGCAGCGAAAAAATGAGTGCAGTGAATGTTACCAATGTGACAGTGCTCGATAATCCTTCGATGTTCTTGAATCCTTTTCAGTTTGAGATTTCTTATGAATGTCTGGTGCCCCTGAAAGACGGTAATGGGCTTTTTCTTCTTCGTCCTGAATTTTCTTGTTTTGTGAGCTTCAGTATTGGTGGGGTTTCTGTAGGGCATTTTTGAAGTCGGATTTTGGTTGGTCTGTATTGATTTTGGGATTTGTGAGCGAGTTATCTTTTTGGAGGTAGTGGTGGCAGTGCATATCTAGAATGGAATTTGATCAATCTTGGTGGTGGTTGTTGTGCAGATCTAGAATGGAAATTGATTTATGTTGGCTCTGCTGAAGATGAAAAGTATGATCAGGTATTAGAGAGCGTTCTCGTGGGGCCTCTCAATGTTGGCAATTACCGCTTTGTCTTCCAGGTACCTCGATCCTTTCCCATTGATACACAGATACACCTCTTTCCTTGCCCTTTTTTTGGAACAGAATCCTTTAGTTGTGCACTAAGAATGTGTGTGGCTGTTCTCCCCAACATCTGCTTTGCAAATTGATGATGTTGCTAGGTTCACTGAACATCATTTTGTCTGTGGCAACCAGGAGGGGAGAAGGATTTGTGAGTCATGTAGTGTGAGCTGAGGTTAGCTCAGGATCAAGTGGAATTTCTAAAACCAAGTTGGAAGATGAAATTGTAGAGATGTAATGCTGACGAATGGGTGATGTTGATGATGCAGGCAGAGCCACCAGAGCCAGAGAAAATTCCAGAGGAGGACATCATTGGTGTCACAGTGCTCCTGCTGACATGCTCCTATCTGGGACAAGAATTCATCAGAGTGGGGTACTATGTAAGCAATGACTATATTGATGAGAATCTGCGTGAAGAAGATGATCCACCTGCCAAAGTCCAGGTGCATCAAGTCCAGCGCAACATCTTGGCTGACAAGCCCAGGGTAACCAAATTCCCCATTGTTTTTAATCCCTCTAATTCCATCAAAACAATTGATTCCATTCAGCCTGTTACACCCCCAATCCAAAACAAAGCTGTAGATGTGGAATTGTAGAAAATTGTAGAAATTCTTAATGTCTTTTCTCTAGAATTTTTTGGGCTTCAATCCCCCATAGATGAATTTTTGAGATCCAGGAGGGGATTTGACAAAACCACTCCCACTGCTACTTTCCATCAGACAAACAATCAGCCATGGCTATACACTCTGAGGACATGACCACTTGTAGGTAAATATGGTGGAATGTGCACCCACACATCAGTAAAGAAAAGTGTGTGATCTGACAACAACTGCAAAGTCCTGGAATTCTTCACATGTAGAGCTTAGGCTTTGGCTACAAGCTGAGTTATCACTTACGTTTTCTGCTTTAGTTTGTCATCATTTGTTCATCATGTATTTATTTGGTCATTGAATCATGAGAAAGGTTCGCATCATCCTGATACTACAGATCTTAAGCTTTAAAAACTGATCTTGATCTGAAATCATAAACAACACAAAATCTTAATCTACAATTCTGAAAGAGTCTTAATATGTATATGTGGCTACATTGAAGCTACAGTGATCAGTGCACTATTCAGGATGGGGGGCAGGTGGATAAGCAGTGAGAACAGTTAACTGCAACCCAATAATTGTAAGCTCTTGACAAATTATAACCCCTTGACAAATAACATTTTTAGTTGCCATTCACCAACCCACTCAGAATTTTCCTTAAACCAAATTTTCCTTGATACCAAGAGCATCAATTACTTGTAAAATTTCAATGTGATTCTTACAAAGGAACATTCAGTGAAGACAATGAAAGGTAAGAGTTAAGAAGGATACATCCATATCACACTTACTGATGTGCCTCAAAGAACAATGAATAGAAAGGAATGAATGTAATACAAATCAAGGCTTTCAAAACACTTGTTTTGTCCAAAAGACCTACTGACCCAAGGTGATGTTACTAGCATAACAGGCTTATGAAACAGTCTAACCAATGTACAGCCCTATGTGTTTTTTTTTCCAATTATGACCTCATTTGACAATGTGCACAAGAGGGAGCCTCTATTGGGAAACTCTCCAGTTCACAACAGAGTCAATGTACAAACACTTGGGAAACATGAAATGTCATGTTCCTGCCCATGAGGATACTAGCATTTTTATCAGGAAGCTAACTGCCGTTTAGCACTTGAAAGGCGACGGCTGCGCTCCTTCTTTCGCAGTAGGCACTCTCCACACCAACTTGAGAAATCACGCTGGTACTTCTTCAACTCCCGAAACTCAGAACTGTCAAACAAAGTCAATCAGTAAGAATGTATGACATGCTTGCCCTGGAAACCACATGGGCATTTGACTCCAATTAGTGCATGGGGCACAGTGATCCTAGAAGTATGAGGCTGGCCAATATCACTGTGATCATAGATGGAACTCTGAGATAACATGTAATGAGCCAAAATAATGTTGAATCAGTTCTGGCCCCAAAAACATTCGAAGGAATGCGGGCATCGCCTTGTGCAATCACTCACAAAGTGTCAAACCAGCACCTTCCTTATGAATGGCAATGACTATCTACCTGTACAGTGGGTGCAGATAAGTATATGAAAATTGGTTCAAAACATAGGGGCAATCAATGATATGCAAGTCTGTGCCCTCATTCTCTGTAATATCCCTGGAACCAATGGAAAGACGTGGTCATGTTGTTGGCCAGCACTCAAGAGGCTAGTACAAGGCTACCAAAGCAAGTTGTGAGGATGTCACACTTGAAATCATGTTGAAACAGAGAATGATGAATGGAAACAGGCAGAGAAACTCACCTGCGACACCAAAGAATCAGGTTGGTGCGCTGGCCAGAAGTTATGGCCTTAGCACCATGACGATGGCGGCCAGCATGTAATATGGCATGCCCAGGGACGTGTGAATACTCCAAAACCTCCTGCAATCATTGATGCAAGGATAAGAATGCACTATTTCTCAAGTTGAACCTTGGTATGTGGAAATGCAAACATGAATTTGAAGTCCTAAACCTGAAATACTCCCTGATGACTGACTGGGAGCCTAACCTCTGGTCGTGCTTCTCCATTCACATGCTTGTCACAACGCACACCCCGAAAGAAAAGGTCACCACCTTCAAACTGTTTTCCAAGGCAGACATTAAGGGTGACCTCCGAGTCATCAACATGAAAACCTGCAATCCATGAAAATAGCACACATTGAGAAGACAATTTCTACAGATATTTCTTTACATCAACCGCAGTTTGACATCTCCCATCTGACAATCAGTTAAATGCAAGTCAGGAGTACTACAAGGTAGAATCAGCTTGAACTATGTCAGCATTTAATCAACATCAATGTTATTGGTAGTTTTGCATCCTACTAGATGAATACTAGATAATATGCACATTAGTCAATTCAGCCATAAAAAATGACAAAATTTCACAGGCTTCTGGGTGTACAGGAAGTTTTGGCAGCATTTTGTCCTAGTCACAGGCAATAAGAATTATGTAACTATTATGCTAAGAGTGCTTGCAGCTATGTTTCATCTTCTTCCAGCATGTTTGAACACATTAGAATAGAAATGAATGTGTCAAGATAGGCAAAGGAGGGAGGAGGTTGCAGCAGTGAAGACTGTGGCATGCTTTTTTAAATAGAACAAGGATCAAGTCACTCACCAAGATCAAGATCACGGTCCATGGCATACTGTACGACAAAACCATGGTGTGTATCTAGTGAAGTCCCACCAACGTTCAAAAATAACACTGCCATTTGCCAATATTAAGTACCTTTGAGAGAGAGAAGGAAAAATGACAAGATCCAACAGATGAGCTGGAAATTAGAAATGACCAGAGACAAACAGGAGGTCCAACTAGAGTGCTGCAGAAAGACAGGAAAGTCAAGCACCAGCAGCCATGGGATTCAGGTAGCGGGTCATGAGCAGGTTCAACATGTCTTCCATCCCAATATCATCCAGCACTGCCCCATAGTTGTTCATGGTATTGGGTCGCATGACTTTGACTTTTGCATCCTGGGCCCATCTCTCAAAATGTTCAACCTGTATACAGAACACCATGCCAGGTTGACTTTCCTGCTCCTAGACAAGGAAATAGCTAAAATATCCCCTATGTGTACTGGACATCCATTACATATTTTAACAGTGCAAGGAAAAAATTCTGGTCAAGCCTGCACCTCCTCCAACATCATGGAACAAAAGGCAGGTTTCAGCATGTTGAAAGTGAAAACGCCTGGAGAATGTTCAATCAAAATATGGCGTATGGCAGCCTCTGATCCGTCCTTGATTGCATCCAGGAATGAACCCACAAAGAAGCGCTCTGGATCAAGAGTATAGAGGTCTTCATGCAGTGGCTGCAATAACAAATCATCTATTCAGTATTCAGTAGAAGTGACAGAATAATCACAAGTCATGCACCCTTTCCCTGACATGCTGAAAATCAATACATTCTCATCAAACATGCTCACATTTGCAAAAGAACAAGAAAAAGAAGCACAAACCTGGTAATTGTGTCGTATTCGTTCCCTGTACTCCCGATGTTTCTGCACTCAAATGAAGCATACCCACCCAAAAAGGCTACATCATCAACAATTTCAGCATGTGAAAGGCACACAAAGGTCAGAGTTTATCCAGACACACAACCATCATCATGCATTTTTGTGCAATTAGCTTGTTCTTTGTGCAAAACTTTGACAATCCAGGAATAGAAAACCAAAGTTTTCCCAATAATGCATACAATCAACTGATTACAATAATCAGTAGAACTATCTGATGCTCATGAAGGACCCTGTGTATAGAAAAACATTCATCCAAACAAACTTTCAAGGCAACAAAAGGACATCCATGATGTTCATTACTTGCTTTTCCAGATCTGAGCAAGGTAACTAACTGAGCTTGTTGATACAGTCAAGAACATGTCATTAAGTTCCATAATCATCTTAACACTTGGAGTAGTTATTCTAAAGAACTTGACCAAAGTACATATGGAGTATAGTATCTCTGCCTACAACCAGTGCACAGTGCACACCCAAACCCTAATGTACACATGAAACGAAAATCCACAAGAAAACCCTACAGCATAGGGATTTCAATAGTCAGAGTGTTTGTACTCCATAAAGAACATATTATTGAGCTAGTGGATCTGACTGTACTTCCTGGCATAATTGAGAACAACCTAAATCAAATAGCTAACAAATATTCTGTCAGAAACATCAATGTGATATGCTTTCTTGGAGTATCAAAGATCTGGATGGAAGTTGACCCTAATTGCAGATTTCAGCAGAAACTAAGCAGAATATAAAACAGTAGTTGATATAGAATGCAGGGTTGTAACTATATTTGGCATTGGAATGATACAGAATATGGGAGATTGCTTTGAGCATGAGTCTTAGATGCTTAGGGTTTTGCCATTGAGGTTCATTGAGGCCATATGCCACAATTGAGAAGAGAACAGTATTTATTCTAAGTGCCAGCCCCTAACTGTTCTGCACTCCTATTCCACAGATTTGTAAATTTCTCTATTTCTTTCCTTTAAGCTCAACCAGCAGTTGCTGATGACCTACATGACCTAAAAGTGAAAATTAGGGATTTCCAATTGCTTGTAAAAAGAACCAAGCAAGTGAAAGCCACTCTCCCTGGTCATGTGAATCCATGCAGCTGCTGCAAAAACTGATGGAATATGCCAAAAATACAACAGCAAGACTGACGGAAATATGGTAACATTACAGCAACCATTGCATCATCAGTAGGGCTTCATCTGAAACTCTGACCATTCACTATGACAATCATGAGGCAAGTCTGCAAACTTCGTTCTCAGAAACAGACAATACTGAGACAATACTTCAACTAATTCAGCAATGAGATGCGTACAAAGTTCAGTTTATGAAAATCCACGAAAGACTGGAATTTTGATTTTTGATTTTTGAAATTAGGGTTTACCTTTGCCCGCTCGCCATTAGGCCGATACTTGGCGAGAATGCGCTCCAACATTGCGAGCTTCTTCTCACGCGACGCCCCCAAACAATGAGATGGCAAATGCTGCTCCATCACACTATACAACGTTGCTGGATACTCCAAATCCTCCATATCCTCATAGCTTTCAGGCCTGTGACCCGCATGCGGGGTTTTCTGCAGCCTAGGAACCGGCACACCCTCTCTGGCAAGCTCTTCTTCCCGCGTTGGCCTCCTTCCTTGCGCCTGTTGTTGTTGTTGTTGTGGTGGTTGTTGTTGTTGTCCATTATTGGAAGCAGGCTTCATCCTCTTCCTGCTACTCACAGTCTCCCCGACTGTGCTGGTGGCAGCGGAAGGTGGCGGTTCCTTCATCTCCTTCCCGCTTCCCACAAACACCTACATACAAATGATATAAGCCAGCCCAGACGACGCGGTCTTGGCGACCGCCAAGAACCCTAAAACTACCAACACGACAAGTACCGCAACCAACACACAAAACGCACACAAAAAACACCAAAATACACTGCGAACGCACGGAGCTTCGAACCCTAAAAAACACAGTGTATGAAAGTAGACAGGAAGGTAGGAAAGTAGGGGGAAAGGTACGAAAAGTAGGTGGAACTAGAGTAGGTAGGTAGGTAGGTGGCAAGAGGGGCCCCAGGAGGGGGGGGGGGGGGCAGACGAAATCACTAAAATGAAATTATGAAATATAAGTTATGTCAAACAATATCGATTGTGTCAAACTCAAATTTGATTTCTTTCCATACTTCACAAGCAGCGGTTAGTTTGGGATTCCACTTAGCAATTTCCTGAATAATATCATTACCTTGATGAGCAAGATCACGTCCCTCATTATGGACTTGTACATAGGCTTCCAAAGCAACTTGATTAGCAACTACACCAAGTGCATTCCCCCAAGGGTGTCCCATAGTTCCTCCAACAAAATGTAATACGAAATCATCCCCAAAAAATTCAGTTGGAGTAGGCATATGCCAAACATGAATACCTTTCGAAGCTACAAGTAAAACATCTAGTATAAAAACCTAGTCTTGGGTGAAATAAATACCACGGTTTCGGTCTTTTTCGATATAGTCATCACGAAGTAGATCAACAAATCCTAGAGTTACTTGACGTTCCCCTTCAAGTTTACCCACTAAAGTACCAAAGTGGATATGATCCCCACCAGATAAATGTAATGCTTTAACTAATACATGGAAGCGCATACCATGATTTTTTTGTTGGTCAATAACTACATGCATTGTGTGATGAATATGAAGAAGTAGACCATTATCTCGGCAATAATGAGCCAAAATAGTATTTGTAGTGAAACCACTTATCAAATAGTCATGGATGATGATTGGTCTTCCTAACTCTCTAGCAAATGTCGTTCTCTTCATCATTTCTTCGCATGTACCTGTAATAGCATTCAAGTAATGACCTTTGATTTCACTTGTTTTAACCTATGATTTATAAATAGCTTCTGCCACAAATAAGAAGCGATTTCTCCAACGCATGAAAGGTTGAGAATTAACATTTTCATCATCTTTTGTAAAATCAAGTCCACCACGAAGACACTCATATACTACTCTACCATAGTTTTTAGCAGATAGACCTAATTTTGGTTTAATAGTACATCCCAATAAAGGACGACCATATTTGTTTGATTTATCTCTCTCTACTTGGATACCATGAGGTCGACCGTGGAAAGTTTTAAAATAAGCTAGGGAAATCTGTAAATCCTCCAAACATAGAGCTCGTAGAGCTTTGAATCCAAAAACATTACCTACAATAAAAATAAACAAGTTGGTAACAAAACCTTTTTTGAAGAAATTTGCAGGATAAACAACATAAGCAATATATTGATTTTGTTCTTCGACTACAGGCTCGATATCATAGCATCAACCCTTATAACGATCAAGATTGGTATGTCCATTGGTCCAAATGGTAGTCCATGTATTGGTGGAAAATTCCACAACTACTATAACTCCTACTTCCTTGGGTGGTACTCTAGGTTGAGGAATCCTTCAAAATGCTACCAAAATGTCGATTTCTTTGACAACATACTTCGGGGTGTAATAAGTCAACTTGTAATCTTTAACACTAGCTTTAAATCCACTACCTGTTTTAGTCTTCGTTTGTGGTGACATTGGTCCTCCCTACAACTGAATTAATAACTCTTGCAAGGATGGGGTCTATTCAACAAATAAAATCTTCTATAGAAGTCTTTTATAAAAGAAAAAAGTTGTTTGTTAATAGACTCTTGCCTATTGTTAGATGGAATTATCCTTTTAAAATATGATAAAATAATATTATTGTATATTATTTCTCCTATTTGATGCAACCCATTCTCCCATTTCCATTCCTTTTTTTCCTCGCTTTCTTTGAAGCATTAATCGCATAACCTTTTGGATGTTAAATTAATTGATAAGGAGTTAAAATACTCAGTATTGGTCTAGTCGGAGGGAATGGAATAGTTGGAAACTCATTATGAAGTTATAGTTTTTGAGTCATTATAAAATTATTGAATCAATCAAAATAATTATGCTTATGCATCACTTTCTGCACATATATATGATTATGCAAGTTCCCTTTTTCATTTGATTCAAAATCCTCCCATCATTTCATTTATCCATCTACTCGTATATATAATATGACTCCAAGGTGGTAGTTTCAATGAACGATTAAACGATCAATTTGATACTAAATATTTTTTCTAGTACAATCAGCAAATAATTCTACTACTTCTCAATTTTTATGAAAAAAAAAACCTCTTGCTTTTGGGATTTCTACACTTGTTGCCAAGAATGTAGGACGTATCACTCAAATTATCAATCCCATATTAGATGTAATTTTCTCCATGGGTAAAATGCCTAATATTTATAATTCTTTAATAGTAAAGGGCCAAAATACGACTAGTCAAGAAATTAATGTTACGTGTGAGATATAACAATTATTAGGAAATAATAAGGTTAGAGCCGTAACTATGAGTGCTACATATGGTTCAATGAAAGGAATGAGAATTATTGACACAAGAGCTCCTTTGGGTGTTCCAATTGGTGAAGCCATTTTCGAACATATTTCTAATGTTCTTGGGGAACCCGTCGATAATTTGGGTCATGTAAATGTTGGTACAACATTCCCTATTCATAGATTTGCTCCTGCATTTACACAATTAGATATTAAATTATCTATTTTTGAGATAGGAATCAAAATAATGGATCTTTTGGCTCCTTATCATCGTAGGGGAAAAATTGGATTATTTGGGGGAACCGGAGTAGGAAAAACAGTAATGAACATCATGGATGCTTAACATCAAGGTTTGTTAGAGGATCTTTATGTTGATGATGGAGACAATCACATTTATCATAACTTTTTGTTTATGTTTGGCATTGATGTTGAAAATCAAATCCAACACATAATGAGTAGATGAAGCCAAAGAGACAATGTGCAAAAGGATGGACAAGGTGTTGAAGCACAATTGTGTACAATGATGAGGTGTTCCAATGTCATTATCAATTTATTAATCTTGAAGTTTCTTAAATTTGTTATCACCCATGATGTGTGTTTGTGCAAGGCAAGGATTCATTTGGCAAGATGGACCTACCTCTTCAAAAATGCATGGACTTCATTAAGATATTTGCATATGGAGTTTTAACTAATGCCATAGATGAATATTCTTTATGAGAAAGCAAAACCATGGAAAGTTTAAAGAAAATTGTCCATGCCATTTGATAGTTGCTTAAGCATGTGTACTTGAGACAAGTGAATTTGGAACACCAATTGTAAATTCATGCAATGTAAGGTTGACCTAGGTATGTTCACTTCTTTAGATCACATGCATAATTGTTGAAAAATTTGCCTA
>Ga0209611_10014350_pt1 | contig 10606 bp, 12 predicted proteins | sample S1TSphgellanicum_3_FD_187693 | JGI IMG/M metagenome (GOLD analysis project Ga0209611, IMG submission 187693) | Host-associated microbial communities from peat moss isolated from Minnesota, USA - S1T2_Fc - Sphagnum magellanicum MG (SPAdes) (version 2) | ecosystem: Host-associated > Plants > Peat... | reverse complement strand
AAAAACAAAATTCCCTTCAAGAATAGTAAAGATTCAAAGGCTAGAGGCAAAGATTGCATGATGCTTGCAATAATAAATTGGGGTTTGTGTCTACTTACCCTTGAAACATCAAACAAACAAACACACATGATCATCATGTAAATGATTCCTCCCCCCATCTTCTTCCAACAAATTGATGAGAGAGGGGGAGAGAGAGAGAGCCCACACCACCCCTCCCCAAAAATTAAAAAAATAAAAATAATAATTCCACTACCTACCTACCTACCTACCTATCTACCTACTTACCTACCTACCTACCTACCCACCCAATAGTTATGCATTTAAGACATGGTCAAGATCCTCCCCCCTTCAAGCTGCAGGAACCACCACTATCTACACAACAAGCTCAAAAATGCAGAGAAAATGTTTGATTTTGCACAACAAAAGCAGAGCTGCTAAATTACATAACAACAAAAATAATAATAATAATAATAATAATAATAGCCACTGCACCTGTATAGCACTCTCATGAGGATCCAATATATTTCCATCCACTTTGTACCCATGAAGTTTGATCCTTTGCAATCAATGTGGTCAGTTTGTTTGCAGTTTTCACCATTGGAAACACACAAAGAAAATCCACCACCACCCATCTGCACCTTTCATGTGTTGTTGTTGTTGTTGTTGTTGTTGCAAGCATTTTTGTCTTTTTTCTGTTCTTCATCAGCTTTAGGAATCAGTAACAAGAGAGAAGAAGGAAAGCAAGAAAGAAAGAAAGAAAGAAAGAAGCCTAAGAAGAAATCTGTTGCAAATTTTTTATTTATCCACCTGTAGCTGTAAGTACTTGTAGCTGCAAGTTTTGTCCTTTTTCTTTTGGGTGTGTTTTTGGTTGGACTTTAGAAACCAGGCAGAAGAGAGAAAGGAAAGAAGAAGAAGCTTGATCTGTTGTTGTTGTTGTTGTTGCAAATGATCCAGCTGCTGTACTTGTTGCAAGCTTTTGTCCTTTGTTTTGTTTCTAATTAATTATTTTTGAGGGTTTGGCTTTAGAAACCAGAAGATTAGAGAAACGAAGAAGTTTTTGTGTGTTTGGAAGTTTTGGGTTTGAAGTTGCACCCCTGTATTTTTTTTGGTTTGTAGACTGGAAGTTCCAGCTGAGGAAACTAGAAATCTGGATCTCTTCTTCTCATGGGTGTGGGAGTTGAGGTTGTTGTTGTGTGCAGCATTCATTACAAAGCTTGATATAATAAGGGGGGAGGATCAGATGCAAAAACCAGCTGCTTTGGATCTTTAGGAACAGAACTTGAAGTTCTGAATATCATCCAGATAAAGCTGTGCCCATGGCAGAGATTGTTGATTGGATTGGGACAGAGTCTAACAAAAGGAGTAGTAGTAAAGACATTGAGAGTGAGAGAGTGACAGTTTTTTGAGTGAAGGGATTTTGGGAGCTGGCTGCCTGGCTGACTGGCTGGATGGATGAGTGGGGAATGTGAGTTGGGCGAGGAGGAGGAGGAGGATTGTGACTAGCTCATGGAGCAAGGTCCTTACTAAAGGTTTTGGCAGTCCAAACAAGCTGCAGCAGCAGATTCACCAGCAATGGCACATTTCCATGATGATCATCACCATCATGACCACAGCCACGATGACGACTCCGAGGAATCGGTAAAGCTCCTTGACCCATCTATAAGTGGTAACAGCAGAAACATCAAATCCCCATCTTGGTTATTCTCAGATTGTGGGTTGGAGCTGATTCTTCTTCTTTGTCCCTAGCTTCCTTTACCCTATTGAAAGCAAGGGACTTGAAAAAAAATTTAAAAGATGTAGGAAAATGCCGGTGGTGGTGGTGCTGCTCCTTCTTTGTTTGTTCTTGTCCTCGGATCATACTTTTTGATTTTCATGTCAAGCTGCACCATCTTACATTGGGGGAAATTTTTCATGAGCAACACAGGATCCAGAAGATATAGATGGACGCCCACCCGACTCCCCCACAGCCTACCCACCAAGGTCATCGAACCCTAGACCACATGCAGCACATGGCATTCCACCATCAGGATACCCCCCTCTTGCTCAACATGGCAATTCGGGACACCCAGACTATTACCCACCTGCTGAGTACATGGAGAGAGGTTCAGGCTACAACCCGCCTCCTGCTTATGGAAGAGCTGGACCTCCTCCTCCTACATATGAAACCCATCCAGGTTATCAGCCACGTGGTGGTGCCAACACTTATGATGCTGATAGAGGATACCCACCGCCTCCTGGTTCTTCCTTGTACAACCCTAATCACCCGGGTTATATGCCACAACATTTACCAGCTGGTGCTGTTCTTTACCCACCTCCAAATCATTCTTATCCCGGAGGACCTCCTGAAGTGTATCCACCACCTGGAAGAACAATCAATGCAGCTGAAGGATTTCCACCTCTTCCATATAGTCCAACCCGAGGTGAGCAGAGGCCACCTCCTGCAGAGTATCCACCTATGCAACAGCCTCCTGCCAATGAAAACGTTGTATTTCCACCTCTTCCATATGATGCTAATGCTGGTTATCCTCCTCCTAGACCTTCAGTTCAGGTGGGTCCATTTCCAGAGGGTGCCATCCCCTATAATGCTGCTACATCTGGTGGTTATCCTCCTCCTCCACAGGGTCAACGATTCAGATCCAAATTTTGGGTTAGTATGTAAAAATCTTTTTTGTCTCCTAATTCTGACTGCATTTAATTTGCATTTGTTACAAGTGTAGCACCATGGTCAATAATACTCTCTCTCTCTGGGGGAAAGTAACAGGCATATTCTTTTTTGTCAATAAGAATTGATCTATGAAGTGTGGGATGCATGACACATGATGGAGTTGGGAAAGGATTGAAGAATTTGAGTTTCTGTTTGTTTTGGGAAATAGACTGGATTTCAGTCAAGTGGACAAATTTGGAGAAGTGCATTCGGTGGGTGCCAAGACTATTGGGCTGCATTTCTGTTTGTTACACATTTCTGGGCCGTAACAGGTATTTGCATATACCTTGGTGTGAAGGGCATTCGAAAGACCAATCACAATGATGCCATTCGAGCTCATGATACTGTTCAACATTTTCTGTTCAACAACTCTTTGAATTCATCATTGGCACCATCGCCTGCCATCAAACGACCACCTGCAGGGACATACAGTACATGGGATTGGGCACCGCAGTTGGCTACCGCAGCAGGCTCTGCATTGGTTTTTGCTTTCATTTGGCAAACTCTGATGAGACTTTTCCCCAAGACTATGATATACATATGCTTGGTGACAGGTTCTGTTGCAACAGGTACAACTATTGTGCTGAAATGATTGCTTTTCTCAGTCTCATTTTCTCGTTCTACAGATCTTTTGCATTCTGGCCAAAGGGGTTCTACAGAAATCAGCCAAAGTTCATATCTCTTCTTTCTAGGGTTTCCATGATGTGCCCTGCATTTCCCATTAGGTCATGCATCAGTACTTTGGTGAAAATGGGCTTATGGATGATTTCAGAAATTCAGTTGCTGAAACTCTCTGGATACAAGAAAATTTTTATCACCTTTTAAACTTTTGCATTGAGTTCTCATTCACTTGATTTGTTGTTGTTCTCGTTTTTTTTTGTGGGTGGTATGATAGGTCTGCTTGGTATCATTTTGCTCTCTACAGGAAACGTGAAAGGCCTTGTGGGGCTTGTCTTTCTTGTTGCTGCGTTGTTTCAAGCTCTCTTTGTCCAGTTGGTTAGGAACAGGTAAAAACAATTTTTTTAATGGAAATTTCCAAATTGCAGACTTTGGGACATATGAAGTGTGTTCTCTCAGACATTGGACAACATGCACATCTTGGACCCACCTGAGAGATTGTTCAAAATGTCTGTTTCTTCAAGCTGACAGTATATATGATGAATTTGATTTTTTTTTGGGCATGAAATTGCAGGATCCCATTTGCAGCAATAATACTCTCAAAGGTGCTGTTGGTGACAGCTCGGTACCCAGGGCTATATTTTGTCTCATACTGTGCTGTGTTCCTCGCTGCGTGCTGGACTGCAGTTTGGATATTTGGGGCAACAGGAGCAGTCAGCCTCCCATATGGGGGTTATTATGTCGCCCTGTTGATAATAAGCCTTGCGTGGTCCATTGAAGTGCTGCGTAATATTGTGAATGTCACAGTTGCTGGCACAGTGGGAACCTTCTACTTTCAGGTATAAGGGTTCAGGGTTTAGGGTTTAGAGTTTAGGATGCTCCTCCTCAAAGTTCCAACCTCTTGCATTCAGATTATCTTTTCTTGGCACATGCAATTTTGATGGTCTTGTGAAGACAACACATTCTTCTCTTTTTTTGAAACAAGACAAAGTGGCATTCCCTTAATCAGAGCAACCAAGGAAAGCCCCCTTTGTATATATAAACCAAAACTGTGCCCTAGTATGTCAAATGATGAGGTTACTGTCACATTGTTATTTTGTGAGATAACAATCATGCAGATTTTGTAGGAAGTCTTCATGATGTAGTGTAGCACAGATGTTATTTCTCCTCCTAAACATCAGAGGCTGACAAAAAAATTTGTGTGTGTGTATATATATATATGCAGGAACATGCCATGCCCCGGCACCCGACCCTACGTGCTCTGATTCGTGCTTGCACGATCTCATTTGGGAGTATTTGCGTGGGATCATTGTTTGTGTCCATTGTGCAGACTTTACATGCCATAGTAAGTGACTGGCAACAAGCTGAAATGCTGATCTTAAGTTTGCAAGCCCTAAACTCTAAACCCTAAACCCTCCTTAGAGCTTGAGTTGTGAAATAATACGTTTAGGTCTGGGAGATTCTATTCTTCTCAATTTCTTTCATTTGATTTTTGTCTATTGAGTTTGTAGCAGAATAAAATCTGCAGCTGTAGAACTGCAAGCCATGAGACTTGATTAGACTTCTGTTGGTGAGGGTGTGTGATCCATTGAACTTGGAATGTTGGTTTCTACGGTATTTGATGGTGCTTTGAGTAATGATAGTATTATTGGGTTCCTCTTGAAATGCTTCCAGGCACAATGTATAGCGAATGAGCAACGAGGACATGAGTTTCTCTTCTCATGTGTGAATTGCTTTCTTGGGATTCTTGACAACTTGATACAATACTTCAACAAGTGGGCATTTGTTCAGGTAAAATATTTTGAGTTTCTTCTCTACATGGTACATTTAGGGCTTTGCTTTGTGTGGTTAAGAGACACTAGCTGTTGCCAAAAAGAAAAAACCTCACATACCTATTTAGTCTGGAGATGGAAGGGACAATCTCCAAATCTTATTCCTCCAAACATTCATTTGGCAGGTGGCAGTTCATGGCAAGAGTTTTGTGAGGGCAGCAAGGGACACATGGGATATGTTTCGAATCCAACGTGTGGATATATTGATCAATGATGATTTGACGGGTGTGGTCCTATTCACCAGCTGTGTCGTTGGTGGTGTTTTCACAGCCCTTGTGGGTGGTTGCTGGACCTTTGCAACCCACCGGGACCTCACAGTTGGCATATCTATTATCTCCTTCTTCATTGGTTTCTTGTTGGTAAGAAGAATGCTGGAAACCACCCTCGACAGAGTTCAGTTTTTTGCCAAGAAAATCTAGGATGAAATTGGAGATAGTTTTGGATTAGTGTAAAATAGTTCACATGGTGTTTCAAGTGTTGTTAAGAAGAGAGCCAAACACATGATTACAGCATAGTCACAGGATGGGTTGGAGAGACCTAACACCAAGAAACTGAGAGAGAGAGAGAGAGAGAGAGAGAATAGGTTTTAGGGTTTAAGAATTGCGAAACTCTGTAATTGCCATGTCCAATCCACACACTTACATATCTCATATCATGTGTGCAGATGTACCTGAACATGGTGGTTCCAGAAAGTGGCGTGGCTGCATACTATGTCTGCTTTGCTGAGGATCCAAAAATGTTGCAAAATAATGAGCCACCATTGTACCAATACATGTTGGAACGAAAGATGTACCTTGAACAAGAAAACCAGTCATCATAGAGAGGTTTTTTGCTCCAACCCTAACTCTTTTTTTTTTTCCCCCAAAAAGATAACTATGTTGTCAAATTCCCTTTCAAAGAGAAAAGGTCTTGGGGAACGGTCTGCATTTAGAGTTTGTAAACTTTGACAAAAACAAGGAGTCATTTCAGCCAGGATCTTATTGCCAAGTTTCAAACACGGGACCTTAAAAACCATGATCCTGTTTGCAACTCCTGACACCATGAGAAGTAGTTTGTAGAAGGATGACCTGTGGGTTTTAGGGTTTAGGGTTTTCTTTATTAGATCTCTGCAGCTTCTGTTACCTCTGGTTGCAATACCACATTCTCACCACTTGTGAATTACATGTTAGTTGCCACTGATCTGTGTCATGTAAATGATGTATGCACTGTCTTTTGTGCATCATCTTCACCTTCTCGATCTTGAAAGATTTCATACTGTCTTCTTCAGTACTACTACTTATAGTAGTGTTAGAATACAACTTGTAGTCCTAGTAGTCCTAGTATGTATTCCATTAGTTGAATAGCTGGTCAATAGTGCCAGATGTTACACATTGAGCTTTCAAGATTAGTGAAGGTTCTTGTTCAAATGTACAAAGAGTGCCAATCCATCATGAAGGAATGAATAAGATGAGAAAGTAGTAGTGGGAGTTTTGGGTTATATCCTTTTTTGTCTGAATTGTTACTCAACAGATCTCTAATCTTTTCAAAGGTGGGAATAGCATTTGATCTTAAAGCATGGATCTATCGATTTTTAAACCTCCCACATGGACAATAACTTTGTAAGAGCATCTCCACTCTTTGCTTGTATGTGATATCGTGAGCTCCTTGCTAGCCTTTAAAGGAATAATGCTACATTGACATATCCATAAGACATCAATTGCTTCATAAGCCACATGAATGTTGGTCTTCAATTAGATGTATGCTTCGTGGTCACAATAATACTTACATTGCAAGTTTTGAGATTTTATTTTATTTTTCAAATTCATGGCTAAGATGTCTTTCAAGTCCCCTTCTTTTTATCCAAAAGCAAGTCATATACCTTTCTCTTATTGCTACTAAGCAAGCTCACATCAATGGTCTTATACATGCCTCCTAAAATAAAGAACATCATAAATGTTTCTATATGCCTTCTTATGATGTCCACCCATACTTGTTATGTGGGCCTCTACTAGAGTCTATGACATACAAATAATGTGAAAGTTATTTTCTCATCTTCACTTGTGAACATGAAGTATTGGACATCATAAAGTGAGGAATCATTTAGATGCCACCACATGGGCCAATAATTGTGACCTAATCTAGCAAATAGAATTAGGAATACAAGTTTGTAACAATTTTTGATTCTTTTATTTCAAAATAAATTTCAAGCCATATATTAGTGCATGCAATAATTTTAACTTTGGAAATTCATAATTAAATTATATTTACTCAATTAGTTACTTAATAAAAATCTGAAAAAAAAATGACTTTCAAATTACCTTAGGGAAAAAAATCTCAAAAAAAATCACAAATTATGTTTCAAATTTAAGTTTTTGATCAAAAAATTCAAGGAAAGGAACTAACATTACATTTTTAAAACTTTTTCTAAATGCATTAGGAACATCCAAATACACAATATTTTTGATAATATTAAAAATTTATGAAACTTAATAAATGTATTCATTAAAAAATATATATATTTATTTAAGTGTTTCTTATGATTTTTCAAAGTTTAATGGGTTCAGGAAAATCAAGATGTGATGTACCACCAAAGGATGGGCTTGCCCAACATTATTATTTATAATTCATTTACATTTACAAGCACAACATTAAATCAAAGTCACAATTACATATGACTATTTACACATCATTTACATGCATGCACAAGAAGACTAATTAAAAATCATTTATATTTACAAACACAAATTGATATATAGATGTTTTCTTTGTGTATTTGAAAAATCTCCTCTAAGAGAAGAACCTCAAAGCATTATGCCAAGGGGAGATCCTCCTAATTTTTAATGTTATTGCATTCCCATAACTACATGCATGGAGGTTTTAATATTAGTGGGTTTTCCTCATGTTCAAGAACACCTCAAGAAAAGAACCTTAAAGCATTATGCCAAGGAGAGTTCCTCCCATTTCTAAATGTTCTTGCATTCCCATAATTATGTGCATGGAGGTTCTTATATTAATGGGTTTTCCTCATGTTTAGTAACACCATGAGGCTCACAACTTTCAGATGAGGTTTCAAGACCAAAAAGCAACAAATCAAAGCTAAAAACCTAGATGGCACATTTTGGAGAGAAAATCAAATTGGTTCAAACCAAAGAAAAGAGCTCAAGGGAGAAAGCTTATGATTTGGAGAACCAAGATTTGAGCTAGGGTCCAAGGCATGGTTTAACTCAAGGATTCAATTTGCTTCAGATGAGTCTAAATTGGTTCCTAGGAATTTGGACCCTCCTGGACCCCAAACTAAAGTGGGCCTAAAGACTGGCTGCCTTTAAGTATTAATTAATTAAGACTGCTCTTACAATTAATTATTAATTAATAAATAGTTTTGGCTACTACTGAGATTGGGGTAGGCAAAACATCAATCATGACCAATCACTACACAGCTCGCCACTTCTGGTGTTAGGCCAAAAACCCTAGACTAACCCTAAACTCCTAGTACTAAACCCTGAAAACCCTAGACTAACCCTAAAACTCCCCTAGTACTAAACCCTAAAAACCCTAGACTAACCCTAAAACTCCCCTAGTACTAAACCCTAAAAACCCTAGACTAACCCTAAACTCCCCTAGTACTAAACCCTAAAAACCCTAAACTCCCTAGTACTAAACCCTAGCTACTCCCTCCCTCTCTCTGGTATCAGCCAAAAACCCTACTCGAATGGAGCTTCTAGCTCTTGGCCTTCTTCTTCTTCTCCTCGACCGACTGCGAATTCCCACTCCAACAAGTGCAACTCTTTCGTGCACATAACAGGCATGGATTGTCGAAACCCAGAGTATGCAACTCTTTCATTATAAACCCCAAACAAAAGAAAAATTGTTGCAGATTTGGGTTTTGCTGGGCAAAATTCACTTCAGATATCAACTCCCTATGTTCAAAAGGGTTTAGGGTTTAAGGTTTGCAGTATACTGGAGGTCGAGGTAGGAAACAACAAGGTCAGCGGGTGGAGAAATGCGCAATCTATATTCATAACTGTAAGCCTAGGATGGCGCGTGTACTGCGAGCTCGGTTTTGTCCCTTCTTCTCTCGAGGATTGTATGGAATTTGCGTAAAGAATCCTAATTCACATCCGTTTGTCTCCTACAGATTGGTAAGCCCTTTTTCCCCAGTTTTTTTTTCTCATACTCTTCTTCCCCCTTTCCCCCCTCTGGACAAGCCATGGAATGTCTGCATGAATGTGTCCAAGAAGAAGAAGGAGGAGGAGGAGGAGGAGGAGGAGGAGGAGGTTCCACCCTCTGACTAACAAAGATGGTGAGAGAAGGATCTACTAGGGTTTTTGTGTATGATGATATTTCTAACTTTGTTTCTGTGGATGTGATGGTGAGAGAAGGTCTTCTAGGGTTTGTCTGTATGATGATATTTCTAACTTTTGTTTCTGTGGATGTGATGGTGAGAGAAGGATCTTCTAGGGTTCGTGTCTACGATGTTTTTTTCTAACTTTGTTTCTGTGGATGTGGTGGGGAGGTTTTGTATGTCTTCAAACTCTCTCCTTCTCTCCATGTGTGTCTTTGGACTCAAGCGTCCTATTGGTGGAATGGGGATAATGGGGTTACTTGCTTCCTTGCCAGGATGCTGTGGGAATTTGCAGACCCACATTCTTCATCAACAGTGTTGTGGATTTCAGCACAAGTACAAAGAAAGGTGTGTTTTTGTGTTGCTCTCTTTTCTTTTCTTTTCTTCTTTTCTCTGTTTTTCCCCCATTTGGCTTTGGAAAGTTTTGATGGCAGTTTATTCTATTCAGTGGTTTTCTCCTGTTTGCTGAATAAGCTTGCAGGTTCAATACTCTGGGCTGAAGAAGAAAGACTTCCCAGCAACAATATATTGGAAGAATTTATATGTTCTAATAAAGGTAGTCTGCTTAATGGTTGGATGTTTGCAGGCAAGGGTCGACAAAAGCAACAGCAAGTAGAGTCTCAATCTGAGGGATCTAATAATCATGTGGTGGAAAGTGACGAAAGGAAACATCAGTTGCTGCAAGCAGCGATTGCTCAAGTTACCAAACAGTATGGCAAGGAATCAGTTATGTGGCTTGGCCGCAACCAGCATGTGCATGTGGATGTCATTTCTACTGGATCTCTGACACTTGATATTGCTCTTGGTGTTGGTGGTCTACCCAAGGTACGGTTTTGTCACAGGAGCAGAATGATTTAGCAGTAGATGGTTTCAGATGCCATGAAGAATTGATTCTCTATCAAGCTGCTCTTGAATTTCAGAAATGCTTCTCTCTGACTACATCTAAGAGGTTATGGAGTTCTTTGTCTGTGTAAAACATGAACTCTTTTGGATGAAGAATAAGCTATATGGTTTGAACTGTGATGAAGATTACTTCAGCTTCCTGTGGTGAAAAGTTCCTGTAGTGAAAAACATGTTGGATTGTCTATGCTTGCAGAAGGCATATAGCTATGCTTGAGTTACTGGAGATGC
>Ga0209611_10014349_pt1 | contig 10607 bp, 4 predicted proteins | sample S1TSphgellanicum_3_FD_187693 | JGI IMG/M metagenome (GOLD analysis project Ga0209611, IMG submission 187693) | Host-associated microbial communities from peat moss isolated from Minnesota, USA - S1T2_Fc - Sphagnum magellanicum MG (SPAdes) (version 2) | ecosystem: Host-associated > Plants > Peat... | reverse complement strand
CTTCCCAAAATAGTTTTTTGACACATATAGGTCACAATAATAACATTTAATGTTCGCCTAGGAAAACAACATTTTCCACATTCATGGGGACAATTTATGAAATCCAAGCATAAAGTGCATTTATTATTTGTTTAAAGCATGTTTGATGCGCTCCCAACCTCCTCAATAATCTCAAATGTGAGTTTAAGATGAAAACATCGGAAGAATAGGAGATTAGTCCACACCCCCTGGCTCTTAGCAATTGGGGGGTGAGGGGGGGTGAAGGGCGTGTTGGAGCTTCAGGATGGGACTAGGAAGATTGACAAGCACTTCAATCACTCACTTGGACTTGCACAAACCAAGCAACAAGTTGGTTAGTGCATAGTTTGAGCACTTTTGGTGATAGGACAAGCCACGGACAAACCCAGATTCGTAAGATTCACCACAACCCGCACTTGGGGGAAACCACCACCTTCCCCTTTATAGTATATATTCAGTGCCTCTCCACGAGGCCCACATCCAAATGGCATTTTGTCTCGGGAATCCCGAAATTCCCAAAGTTGGGACTCCTATGACTTTGGGGCCATATAATTTTGTGTGCAGACCTCTGATTGAGATGAGGTCTAAAACAAAGTTGTAGCCCTTATTGAAATCTTCTTAACAATATGTCGCACGCCACCTTCACGCAAGGAAATCGGGCTGATTCCCGACTTTTAATGGTCGGGAATCAAATTGCCAATTTGACTCCCGGCCTTTCTTTTGGCCATAACTTGTGTTTCAGATGTCCAAATGGATCATGCAAGCCCATTTTAAAATCTACATTTCAATAGCTTTTCAATGATATAAATAACTCTTTAAATCAATGGGTTTTGACCCCTGCAATCACTCCCTGAAAATTCAGGAGTCCTTCAGGACTCCAATTCCTCAAATGGGAGTTGCCTTGGAAGTGTGAAGGTTCATTCTCTCACACTCTCCAGCATTCCCGAGAGTATAAGATGTGCCTCCTGGGTCTCTCTCTTGTTTCGCCCTCTTGTAAGCCCTTGCCTTGGTCATAAGCCGAAGGCTAAGGTTGCGACAATGTTAATCATGTTCTAATCATAAAATACATTTTACATCCATAATAATAATATAAATTACAAGTGCTTTAAACATAACATAATGTTTTTTTTCAAGAGCTTAACATTGTCATAAATTGAAATATTCAAGTTCTAGAAACATGTATCAACATGCATGATGATTTGCACATTGATAACACACCATTTGAATTATTTGATTTCAAAATAAAATAACTATATATTAGCCAAATTAATAAAATTATGATGAATAAATAAAATAACTAAAATAATAAAATAGATGAGGATGACCATATAATATGGTTTATTTAATATGGTAAATTTAAATCCCAAATTTTATAACATTGTTAAAAGATCTAAAATACAAAATTAACTTTTTAATTTTTTCCTAGATGAATAGGGATGACAAACTATCCTATTTTATCTTATTTTGACCCTTGTTGAAACCTATTTCCTCCTTGCTTAACATGTATTTTATAATAATTCACATTACAAAATTACTTGTATACCAAACAAGTAGGTTGAAAACTTATTAAAACAAGTTGAAGTTCAATGTACAATAATAAAAACTAATTTATCTTTGGTCATTTAAGTTAAAAAATTCAATATATAACACAATTATGATGGGTTTTAGTGACATTTTCAATGTTCTTACACTACACATGATAAATAAGATAAAACAATAAAGATATTATTTTGTTTTGTTGCATTTGAGTTTTATTTCACTTTTCAAATTCAAGTTTATAAGGTAAGTGATTGTTGATAGACCTTTATCTTTTGCTAAAACAACAAAATTATAAGTAAGATGATCACCTAGGAGGAAACTTCATTTACTATCTATTATATGTTGTTTGTTAAAAAAATTTGACTTATGACTACTTCAAAACTTCAAAAAACTATAACTAAAGATATGCAAACCTATCACAATACAAATTAATTATCTTTTAACACTCAAAAACCTTCATCAAATATAGTTTTCAAAGCACCATTCATGACTAATCACCTTAATGATTATCAATTTTGGGTAGGATTCAAAGCAAGATAAGAGCATAGTCATGATGCATGTGAATTAACACAAAGTTTTGTAAATCACATGTCATTGTAAGTTTCCCTTGTTGCAAGCCTTTTGTTCTTGAACATTTTTTTGGAATGTTCCTATCCATCTAAAGTCTAAATTGGGAAGAAATCACTAACAATTATAATTTTATTGAATAGTGAATCCCATGGTTGATATATGAAGAAACAAAATAATCTTGTTGTAGAGGAGAATGGAGTGCATACATGTGGTGGAATCAATGGTTGCAAATGAATTTTGCATTCCATTGTCATTAAAATTAACAAAAAAACTTCCAAATTACCTTTTTAAATCACTATCTTTAGCCACACCTTGCACCAAATTGCATCCATATTTTTAATATGTGGAGTTAGTTTCTTTTTCAAGAAAAACTTTTTCCTTTCATATATTTTTCGCTATGTGTTTTTTTCAGTTTAATGACCCTATCATTGTTTAATATAGTTGTTTTAGTGTCTTAATCAATAACAATATAATCCATCTTATCATGTTCATTTAGCAAACCCAAGTGTTTCAATGGATTTTTATGTTGTTTAGGGTTGTTATGTTCCTACATTAAATGTTTTCCAGTATAGAAAATATGATACAATCTTACAAAACAAATGTTCTTTGCATCAAATTATTGGCAAACATTTCCAACAAAACTTAACGTGATTTCTTGGAATCTTAGACCCATACTTTATGCATCAAATGATTTGACATATAACATTGATTTTGGAAATGAACTTCGTGGGAACAAAAACCATAAATGTCTTATACCATAAGTCTTCTTAACTTTAATATTGAACACACAAAGAACCTATTCAAAACTACAACCTTATTGTGTGAAAACAAACTTTGAAAAAAACATTATTTTAAAAATCAAACATGGATTGGAGTCTATGCATTGTTTTGTCACATCACCAACACCACATTATAAAAGGAAAAGACATTGGATGATATAACAATGGGAATTATTATGAAGTTGCACATCTTTTAAAACACATACGAGCCTTGATTTTTTTTTCATCCTTGTGATTTGAAAAACATTGTTAAAATTTTTAATGACATGTTGAAAACAAGAAATGGCCAAAATAAAAACAACTTGAATTTTTTTTCAATTTTTGAAATAAGAAAATTAACATCATTTTTTTTTATTCCCAACTAAAAAGTCAAAAGCAAAAAGATATTAAAGTTATCTAGAAAGTAAAATAAACTCATGGGGAGGTCATTTATAATATATTTTTTAAACACTTGAAATAAAAGGGTATTTTTAAATTTTATATGAAATAATAGCATTTTTAGGTATATTTTAAGTATATTCTCATAATGAGTTATAGGAATGTTATTGACATTTAAGTAAAAAATAACAATTTTGTTTCAATAAATTGTGCCCTATATTTTTTTACATCCCATTTGGAATAAAATGGAAGTGACCTGTTTGCGAGTCAACTAAGCACTAGAACCCCCTAATCATGCTTGATTGGGGATGAAATGTGAAACAAGGGATTCAAAGTTTCCAAATGAAAAATATAGGGGACCAAATTGGTTCTTTCATTGATTTTTGTGGAAATCGAATTTCATCCCTAATTTGATAGTTTTATCTCTTGTGCAAAGGTTTGACTCTTGTTCTAAACTCTTGTTCTTTTCATTTTGCTTCAACACTCATGTGTTTGATGAAAAAACATGTGTAAGGAGTTGTGGAAGTGAGGGTAAGAGAAATGTTTTTTTTTTTACAAAAACTCAAGAACAAAACATTGAAAGCTTATGAGACTTTACCGAAGACCATTTAAAACTCTCAAGAAAGGCGCAAAGGAGTTGTTGAATTTAAAAGCTTTCAAAACTTGTTCACAAGTGAGTGCAACGCCCATTTTCAATCAATGCCTAGGTGTGGAGACAAAACTTGAAACTTTAACAAGGAGTGGTAAAGTGGAAAGTGGTAGGGTGGAATGAGGAGCAATTGGTAGAATGGAACAATTATTATTACAAAATGATAGCAAGTGACAAAAGGGAAGTTAGTGGCAGAATGGAATGAAAAATGACTAACAAAATGGAATGAAGGAGCGAATAGTAGAATGGACTAGTTAGAGCTACAAAATGGTAACAAGTAACAAAATGGAATCTAATGGCAAAATGGAATGAATAGTGACTAGTAGAGTGGAGCTTTTGAGGTGAAGATTAGGGTTTTTAAATCTACCTCTAAGCCCTCCAATTTCCAATAGAAATTTTGAAGGCCCATGAAGGTTCTTGAAGGTTCTTCAATGAATGTGTATTGAGAAAATGACAAAATATTCGAAGATTGTTTCAATTATTTCACTGAAGAACTTAGCATTGGGGGGCTTTTTTTGTTGGTAATGTGGATTATTTTAATTTGTTGTTGCAAGATTTGTGATTTGTGAAATCCACAGTTACCACATGGTCAACACAGTCCCAAGTTATAATCCTTTTAAACTCATTCCAATCCAACCAACATTTGAAACATAATTTGTTTAAAACCCTAACCTTACTTTTCAACCCAAGATCAAGTTAATATTACATGGTTTCTTGGATGCCCTTATAATAGATCACATTTTGCCATGCTTTCCCATAAGCATGAGATGGTTTTAGGTAATAGGTGAGACCATGGAATGGAATGTCTTAGAAATTGTGTAGATTGGTCATGTAGATCATATTTTCATAATATTTCAATCCATTGCATTGCAAGGCACTCTCTATAAAAACACCTAAACTTTGAATTTGAATCCTTGAATGTTTGCTTGCACACAAATGACATCTTCTTTGAATATGATTTAGATACCAAATCATATGAAGAACTTACCTTGGCATTAGAAACCCCTAGATAGTTTTACATTTGGTTTAATGGCATTTTTTGACCTTTAATGGCACTTCTAAGGGATTATAATGATGATGTAAAGGTTTGATTACACTTGTAAATGTCTAATCACATTTCTAAAGGCATGTTGGCACTTTTATAAGTTTGTTTGCACTTATGGGGATTTGTAATGGTTATGTAGGGGTAATGATAGTCCTAAGGGTTTGATGGCACTTGTAAATGTCTGATGACAATTACTTATAAAGGTTTGACCCTTGGTGTTTTTGCAAACTTGATCAAAGAGTTGATTACACTTGTAGGGGTTTAATAACAACTTATTATTATGGTTTGACCTTTTTTCACCTTTATAAGCCTAATAAAAGCTATTGATTGCACTTGTAAGGGTCTAATGGGAACTTGTGATTATGGTTTGACCCTTTCCACCATTGCAAACCTGAAAAAAACTATTGATTGCACTTGTAGGGGTCCAATGGTAACTTGTGATTATGGTTTGACCTTTTCCACCTCTATAGACTTGATAGAAATGTTTGATTACATTTGTAAAGGTTTAATAACATTTTTAGAGTTCTATTAACATTTATAAAATTTTGTAATGCATATGTAGGGGTTTGAAACTAGTTCTTAAAATTTGACAGCATTTGTATAAGTTTGATGATATTTGTAGGCACTTGATAAAAGGTGTGATGGCACTAATAAGGGTTTAATATTCACTTATGACTTTGTTTTAACTTTTATGTATTTTAATAAGGCTTTAATGGTATTTGTAAGTATGTGTTATCAACATTTAAAACTAGTTGGTTTTGCAAATAATGTGATTATGACCATTTATGGTCTACAATAAATTGGGTAGGTCTGACAACATCTCTATGGTAGGGTGTGTGTTCAATTGATGTATTTTCAGCTTTTAAATGATTGTAACTATTAATAAGGTGTAAGGGTAATGGTATTGTGGTTAATGGTTAATTGATGTTTAATTTTTTAATATAGAAATGGAACAATCTTTGGATGGGGCTACAACACACTTGTAAATTGAAGGTGAATCCATGATCTTACATATAAGTTGTTATTCAAGAGAAAAATCGAAGCAATAGTTAGGTAGAAAGTTCAACAATAAATGGTAGAGTTGGTGCATTTGATCACCATGACAATAACACATAACCATCGTTTTTCTATCTGTAGGCATAATAAAAAAAAACCAATTCATTTTTAACATAATGTGGAAGGCAATTTATAACACCTTCTAAAAGACATATGTGAATTCATAACTTGTTAAGGACACAATTAAAAATTGATTTCAAAACACTTTCAAAGATTTGCATAATAATACATCAAATGAAGATAAAAATTACAAAATAACATTACAAAACGAAGAGGTTCTTACATGTTTGAAAACCACAAATGGCATGCTTCACAAAACGTGGTGAAAATGCAAAAAATATATTTGATGGTTACACCTCACCCATCTCATTTCATAGTTCATATTTTTTATATGCATGTGATGCATCTCTTATTTATTTTACAAGACCTAGTTTAGCCTTTACCCCATTAAAAGAAACCCATGTCAAAATTTGAGATTTTGCAACAATAGTTCAAGAGCATTGCCTTCATGGTAGGGCATATGAAGGTTCATGCTAAACAACAAGAATAATTTTTAATTATGTGGTTGTCTACCTATATTGAAATGAAAAGTATGTTAGTCATGAAACATGATTTAAATTTGGTGAAAATGAACAAAACAAATATTAATAACTTGAAAAAGGCTAAGAATCTAGGTGTGATAACATATGTAAAGTTTAAGGAGAAGGTGAAAACAATCTTAAACTTATAGTGAAATCTCCATCCTATCCATCATTAGTTATGTATAACATCTATTTTCTAATGACTTTAAGTGTGAAGTCCATGTATCTCTTGTGTAAGAAGTTAATTAGGATAATTGTTGTTCAAAAAAAAATTATGTATTTTGGTTTTGTTGCATCAAATCTTTTCATTTGACACTTCCATTTGCACTTGAACCCCTTTATTCCCCACTCAAACTAGACTATATAATCAACATGCATTTTGTTATATGCATTCATTGTAGGCATGTTTGCATTAAGAGCTATTTCAAACCTCTCAATCTTGGGCATTTTGAACATGTCCTCCCCAAATAACTTGAGTCATTAAGTAGGTACTCATAATAATCATTAGTATGAACAAAAAACTGGTGTGAAATCCTATATAGCTATGATTACTACAATATGGACACATCATCAAAGTTGTTAGGATACACAAGATCCAAATATATGAATAGCTTGTGGTGGTCAAGAATCACAATATTGTTCATGGCATACATCTTCTTCTTCACATTGAACTAAGTTTTATGGGCATAGGTGTTATAGGGCTTTCAAATTTTGACCAAGGTGTCATTAATAAATTCAATGCATCTTAAGAACTTTGGAATCTATTTAGCTAAAGTTGTCCTTTCCTAAACTATGGGTTAGTGGATTTCATTGGCCAATGTAGCATTGATGCATGCTTCAAAGAAAATTGCATCGTCACATACATTAAATTTGACCTAATTCCACATAAATGAATCAAACATCATTGTGTTGTCATGTTTCATGTATAGGATAAACCCTAAAAGGTGTTGCTTCACATTGCACTTTGATAAACACCTAGCTAGAATGTGCACCTCATTTGTAAATCTTGTGTTGCTTGTGATTGTGAAGACCACGAACGATGCCAATTCCTTAAACACCTTAAATATAATGTTGGTCAAGATTTAAAACAATGTTGGAGTTGCTTGCATCATACACAACATGTCTTGAACACCAACATCAAAATCCATTGAGCTCCCAACATCCTCATCCAACTCACTTGCAATGAAAAAATCAAAATAGTTAACAATAGCCATTATCAAATGAAAACATATGTTGTTTTCCATCTTCATCTTATCAAACAATTCTTCATTGAAATTCAAGGATGAATTCCAACTTTCATTTGAAAAAGAGGAACTTGGAAAAGCCATTTGTGAAAATGAAAATGAGATAGACTTTGGGTGATGATTTTTTTTAAAACCTCCCAAACATGTTGAAAATTTTCATAAACCCCTTTTAAATCAATAAACCCTTTAAATTTTTTGTTCACTACACATATGACAAAAATTTATTTAAACCTTTTGTTGATTTCCCACATGCCAAAAAAAAAACCTAAATAACTCATTAACCTGCACACTTTGTTGCCTTCCCCACATGTCAAAAATAGTAATTTCAACAACCCATTAATCCACACATTTTGTTGATTTTCCACATGTCAAAAATAGTAATTTCAACAACCCATTAATCCACACATTTTGTTGATTTTCCACATGTCAAAAATAGTAATTTCAACAACCCATTAACCCACACATTTTGTTGATTTCCCACATGCTAAAAACAATTGCTCAAACCACCCATTAACCCACACATTTTTTTGATTTCCCACACATCAACCATAAAACTTTGCCATTAAAATAACATCAATGTTAATGGTTGACATGTTTAAAACCTTGTTTTTTGAATGGCATTTGTGTGTCGCCAAATAACTAATTGTCTTATATATATAATTCCACATCTTATTTTAGTTTAAATAATAATCTATTCAATTCATCTATCTTAAAACAAAACCATCCAATAAAATAGAAAAAAAAATTGTGATGAATAACAAAATCAGTATCCATAAACTATGGACAATAAAAAGAAAATAAATAACATAATACATATGCAACATCATTTTAAGGGAAAAAAATTATGGCTAGTTGAAATTATGGATCTATCAAGATATCAAAATGCAAAAATTCACTCCAATAACCATGTTTATTGGAGATGTGTAAGATAATTTGAAACGTAAGGCATCTTTAATTATTTTCAATATCAAAATATTCATTCATATATATCAACGTGTTCATTTCTAGATTATATTCAATATAAGTACATCAAGTAATTTTGATGAAACTATGTGCAAGAATGATATACAATAATTAAACTAGAAATCTTCACTATTAATTTAACAAATGCATTGTGTAAGTTTTTTTTCAAAAATGTATTATAAAAGTTCAAACTTTCCATGATTTTAATTATAACCTTGATAAAATTCAAAAAAGGTCTTTCACATTAGTGGTAGTGGGAATCATAAATTTTTTCCAAACTTTCCATGCCTTGACAAAAGGGAATCAAAGTTTAATTACAAAATGTGAATACACAAAAGTGAATTCATAACTATGATTCCAATTCAAATAATTTCAAACTATAATTATTGACATTATGTATGTGTATAAAAACTTTATTTTAAAAATTAAACTAAACTAAATAGGTTGGTTTAATTCAAAACCATTCCTAATCTAGACAAGTTCATTTTCAAAGGAACCATATATTTCATTTCATAAAAGTGTTAAAATTTCATCATGCAATACTTAATCTTTTTCATTTAAAAGAAGTAACATCCCAAATATCTTGTAGCAACAATTGAAAAACTTATAAGTATCCAAGTTTTTGACTTAACAAATTTTCAATTACATTTTTTCAATGCTCATTATTAAAATATACATTTAAAATTATAAAATTCATGTTTATAAAAATGTTCACAATTTGACAATTTGCAAGATTACAAACTTTCATTAATATTTTTAATAAAATAAAAATTTTCTTTCTTGTTCCTTTTGAAAGCTATCCAATTTTTTTGGTAGTCATAATGGCTTTATTGACAACATTGTTAAACACATAATGGGAATGAAACAACATTAAAAATAAAATAAAATTATCACATAATGCAATTTGAAATTCAATTGTAACACCACACCTACAATCACAAAGCCTTTTGATTGTTATAATTCATGAAAAAAAATTTATAACCAATTAATCTAATACAAACCTCTTAAACATAATTCCTAAGTAATGTTTCCTTATTGTTTTCTCAAGTTTTTTTACTCAATCTACAAAAAAAAGGAAAAGGACGTTGATTTTTTCCAACTTAGAGATTTTGTGCCTCACCTTTCTTCACGTTATAAGTGTGGAGGGAACCCTTTTCATTTACCTTGGAATTGTTTTCCTCCACTCAGATAGTTTCATACAGATCATAGTTAATAGCCAAGATTTTCAAGGCACATCAATTAAAGAGTAAAATTTCTCATTTGTAAATCTTTTACATAAGACACTTCGATCGGCTCCAAAATGTGTTTCACACCAACAACCTTTAGACAAAAAAAATGTCAAAACTAAGAAAAAGCCAAAAAATTAACACATTCATTGTTTAGTAATTGTTTTCAAGGTTGAACTTGCCCACGAAGGTTGTCAAAAAAAATCTACATGACATATCTTTGACTTCTTATGTTTGTGAAAAACATGAAAGGATAACATTTGTAAACATTAATTGAAGATTACAATCTTTTACTACAATGCACATACTATTGAAAATAAGAGTGCTTCCTAATTGTACAAGTAGGTGATTTGCTTAACCTCTTTTTCTATTTTGATCATGCTTTGGAAACTCAAGTACATTTGTAATCCTATGATACCTTACAATTGTATCACTATTTATTATGTTTTGTATTTTGGTATTCTCATTTTCAATAGTTTAATTTTCAATGGTACATTTTGTAGTAATCAAAGCAAATTGCAGATCTGATTGTGTTTTTCTTGCCGTCTTACATGATTGG
>Ga0209611_10014346_pt1 | contig 10608 bp, 9 predicted proteins | sample S1TSphgellanicum_3_FD_187693 | JGI IMG/M metagenome (GOLD analysis project Ga0209611, IMG submission 187693) | Host-associated microbial communities from peat moss isolated from Minnesota, USA - S1T2_Fc - Sphagnum magellanicum MG (SPAdes) (version 2) | ecosystem: Host-associated > Plants > Peat... | reverse complement strand
AATACAAATGAGTAGAAGTTGCATTCAACATATAACTCTTCCAATTCTTTTTTAGTTGCTTGTCATAATCCAAAAACATAGGCTTGAATCGAAGAATTATCAAAGCTTACAAAGACACAAGTTCAACTAAAGCGAATTATGTTCCTTTTATTCTCATAGAGTAGTGTACTGAAAATCTCCTACTAATAACTTGTTTATAAAGGGAAAGGAAAGTTGGTGCATCAAAAAATTAAAGTGCAATAATGAATCCTTGTTCAGCCTTGTCATGAAGAAGTTGGGCTTTCCAAATGCATCCCAAGATGGTAATACATTTCTCACCTTCTTCGGATTGCTTAGTTGTAGGTAGTGTTTAAAAAAGTGGAATTGTTTTTCCTTGCTTGGGTACTTTGCACAAAATGTAACATTTATGTGCTAAAGGATCAATTTTAGTCTCTGCAGAAAAAATACAAAACATCAGCCCTACCTACCCAACTATGGGAGAATACAATACAAGAACATCACAACAAATTACATGAACTAACAAGCTAGAAGCTGGATGCAAAATGAAATCTAACAACACATACACACACATATATATAAAAAGTAGTTAGAAAAGGAAAAACACACAAGCTATAATCACATTCAAACCCCACATGCTCATTGAAGTGATTGGCTATGTCATAACCTCGGTAGCTGTAAGATCCATACTCATAATCAATTATGTAAAATTTCCCTGCATGCATGCACAAACATTCAATTTTTAGATCACATAGAGTAAGTGACACATCCATATGAAAAGGTTTATCTTAACACATGGATATGACATACATCAAATGTAAACACAAAAGGAAAGTTACATAATCGAAATAAGAAAAAAAGGTGATATAGAAAGTAAAATCTAATAGACAGAATGTCTAGGTAGAAGAAATGTTCATAGAGTTCAAAAAGATAGGCTTGCATGACCAAGTGTTTTACATAATAAATGTAAGCCTAAGTACTTTCCATCAAACTTCAAGCCAATGTGATGGCCAACCTTCTTCTTTGTTGAACATCACGTTTCCAAAAAGAAAATCATTATGTGCAAACACAATAGGTGCACTAATGGTGTCACTAATCTCCTGTAGAAAATGATGGCAAATGTGTGAACAAAATCTTTAAAAGTCCTGAAAAATCAAAATGGCGACCTTGAAAGAGAAGGAGAAAAGCACTCATAAGCAATATCAACTGTTGCACACAACTTGTCACCAAATCACAAAAAATAGACAAAGAAGACACACCAAGTTGTTAAAACTATAGTTTAATCTTTTCAACTTTAGACTATATGCTACTAAACGATATTGTCTCATATTGCTTCTATTTGTTGTTGTCATCAAATGTCAATCTTGATGCTACACAAGTGAAATCCACCATGTAAAAACAAACCAATGATGGAATACCAGGACCTCTGCATGTATCCATATAAGGTCACAACATAGTATACAATTAATCAAAACTTTACATCAAATCTTTACATCAAATCTCCAAAGTTCACTAAAAATTACTCGACATCATCACTCTACAACTTGCAAGCAAATATCTAATTTCTAGGGTGATTACAAATTAAATAAATAAAATTTTAAGATTAAAACTTGTATATTAAAAAAACAGATCAAACAAAGAGGAAGGAAGGAAGGTAGGAAGGAAAGAAAATTAAATAGCAATTCCGTACCTTGAAGAAGGGAATCCAAGATGTCGAGTTTTGTTTTCCAGCTGTAGTAGTTGCAAGGTCATCACCACAAAAAAAATAAAAATGAATCAAATTAAAAGCATATTATATCAAAAGAAAACTAGGAAAAAAGATGGACAATGTGGAGGTATACAAGGGAAGCAAGACCATGTAAGAGAGAGAGGGTGAGATAATATTGTAGAAGAGAAAAAAAAAAAACACAATACCTCGTCACTTTGTGTGTCTCTTTGCACGTGAGCTCTCTTTGTGTTGCTTTGTGTTTTTGTGGAAACTAAGACTAGGGTTTCGAGTGATATGAAAAAAAAATGGAAATGGGATTTGGGGTTTTGGGGAAGGAATGAATGTGAATGAATGAGAATCATATTAAGGGAGTCATTGAGCTTGTGGATGGATGATATAACACATTACAACCTGCATGAAATGTCAAATTATGATGCTTGGAATTTGCCATCGTGGATGGAAATTAAATGGCCCCACACCCCATCCAAGCAATACATATTGTTTGAAACTAAGCAAGTAAAATATCCATTTGCATGTTTTTTTTTCCAATTTTGGTTAGGTTCGGTAAATACACAAACATTTGTAATGATGCACTTAATTATATGTTTTTTTTTCTTGAATCTGGTTAGGTTTAGTAAATACACAAACGATTGTAATGATGTAATTAACTATATATAAATTTTACATGACCTTGTTCGATCTTTCAACCATGCACTAGATAGAGATATACAATAAACTTCTGGACCTTTTGCTTCAAAGTCTGAACTCAATTGCAACCCAGTAATTGATTGGTTCTGTAGGAAATTACAAGAGAGTTGTAAGAAAGTTGTAAGAAAGTTGATGATACAACCCCTTTGTTCTCCCCCCACCCCCCATAACATAGGGACTCACTAGCCACTGACCAAAAGAAAAGAAGCCAAATGAGCTAGACAAAAAGATCCAGAAGTCATGTTGGATAACTTTCATACATAATACATTAGCTTACGATTGGTCAATTGGTACTAAGGACTAGAGTTTAAATAAAAATTTATTGTTTGTTCGCAATTCTTTCTTGTGGCAGTGGTTTGGTTTCACCTCCAACATAGGAAGCATAGCTTAGTAAATTACATGTTATTACCTTCGATTCCTATATTTCTTTCAATGTCAAAGGCCCCCAAAAGTCGCCTCACTTTGTGATACTTTCCTTCTTCCATTGGTAAGTTATGTAACATTATGAAACCTCCTCCTCCTTCATTTTCATGTTTCATCTGTTACTTCCATATACTTCTAGGTTGGCAAATGATGAGATCTCAAGAACTAGGGGAGCAAAACCAAGTGCCCACAATAAACTTTCCCCCCCCCTTTATGCTTTTATGATGAGTCCCTTATAAAGTTCAAGTATGTGGTGTGTTCACTCTGTCATAAAAAACCCCATATACACATAATCATATTGTTGAAAATTTCTCAAGCAAATGATGTGTGCACACACAAGAAACAACAACAATAGAGCAAAACAATGAAAAAGAAGTGACTTTGCAAGTGTTACTCATGGGGAATTCACTAGAAATGAGAACAACAAAATTCAAAATTGCCATAGTATTTGTATAGATATCGAATTTCAAAGGATGATTTATTTTATTTTATTTTTGGTTTATAGCCAAATATCGCTAAATATTTATAGGGATGATCGTCACTTTTTCGACATCTTGTATGGTGATTACCACTTTGGCAATAAGTAAATTTTCCAGGAAAAAATGTTGAGCTCTTAACCATAACCACAAGTTAATGTTCTAGTTTAAACCCTTTGACAACAACGTTTCATCTCAGCCAAAGCTCCTGCCTTTTTTATTTATTTTGCAATTGAATCAAGGAGAGAAGTTGAATGATGTTATTTGGGTAATAGGGTTTAAGTAACATGAATAGAAGAAGAAGTTGAGAGGAACGGACAACAAGCTTGGCAAAAATGCACAATGATGTGTTGTTGGTGAAATCTTTGAGTAGCTCTTGAGCTTGTGACATGTTCCACAAGCTTTTGTCGTCGAGTTTTCATTCATTCATTCAAAGAATGGGAAGTTAGCAGGTATCTTTTAGGACATTTTCTTTTTACAAGAAAATTAATCAAATTTAAGCTTATGTATCAACAATTTTTATTATTGTTAGTTACGTCCTTGTTTTTCTGTGTTTTTCCATGTTTTTCATAAGTTATGTATCCACAAGTTTTTGTTTCTGGGAGACAACATTTCTGAGGATTTTATTTCTCAATTTTTCTTATTTTTCCCTTACATTGTCCTTCTCCTCAGGGAATTTCATTAGTTTCCTTGTGATATTATATTCTATTTGTTGAGGTTGTCACAAATTGCATTTTTAAAAATTATTTTGATTTTTAAAAAAATTATTTAGATTCGCAATAGGCTATTTATTTAAAGTTATTTAGGTGTACATACATATGAGAAAGCGAAAAGTTTCTCATGATTTGTAACAGTAGGTTTCAAAGTCCAAAATGAAGACATATGTTTCCCCCCCTTTTTTTTTCTTTCTTTTTTCCTTTGGTTTTCAAGTTTAACCTTCATAGTAATAAGAGTTTTTTAACACTTCAATCCCACAAACCACTTCTTTTCTTTGCAGGGGGCGAGGGGAGGGTGGGGCATTTAATTCATTTAGGACTATTGGCTTGGAGAAATGACATTGGAGAATGTGGAAGTGTTGGAAACGAAAGTCAACATTTTCAGTGCACGACTATAGGATTCTAAGGTAATTTTAATTTATTTATTATTTTGAAAAGAAGTTTTTATAAGAGAAAATAAATGGGTTTTCATGGAAAAACAATTGTTACCCAATGTTTTGTTATTACACTGAAGATTCGTTTTTTTCAACTGATTGATTTTCTCCTCAACCTGAAGGGTTTTAGATGAAGTGGGAATATGATTATAGGGAAGAACTGGTACAACAACAACAAAACAACAAAAAGGTGGTTGCACTTAATTGGTTGAAATTCCAAAGAAAATGTATCTATTTTTATCAATTTGATGACTTATTAATGTATGTTGTGCCAATGTTGGTCATATTTTTTTCATTGATTTAATATTGATAAGATGTCAAATGTTTTAGTATTATATCAATGTCATTTTAGGACATGTTGTTACAATGTCACCTTAACATCATATCAAGGATTGTATCAACATTAAATGTTGAACATATTGTTAAGGTGTTGTAAAAGCACTCGTACAAAGAGGGGGCAAGTTTGTGATGCAAGAACTAGTAATTGAAACCAACCCTGCCTAAAAACCAAAAGCTAAATCCAATTTTGCCCAAAAACTAGTAGCTAAAACAATTGAAGTCCAAAATGCAATAGCCCGAACTCTGCAAATGTTCCCTATTACCAACATGTTATTGTTACCAAGCTTGCTTGTAGGGAAAATAAGAGGGACAATACCATTAGTAAACTACTCCAAGTTTCATGTTGTTATATTAAAGAAATACTTGGGAATTCTACGTCAAAAAACCATGCAAAAAGAAATAACAGACAAAGAAAGGGAAATCAGAAGGTAGGAAAAGGAAGCTAGGACTACATAGCAAGTAGCTACATCAATTAATGCAAATATCATGAAGATCCAAAAGCAGGTTGAAAGACGAAAAAAAAAATCTTCAATAGTGCCTGGTCTCTTGCAAATGTGAGGGAAGCGAGAGATAGATTGCATAAGCAGATTACAATTGATGTGCTAGCCCAAATGCCTCTTTCCAACAATTTGAATGTTGGCAATACTACACCAAAGCAAAGGGACGTTAAAGCAAAGGCAAAAGCTCAAATGTTGGGTAGGAGATGTGTTGTAGCAAGAATGTAGCAACCAACTGTTGTAGGAAAGCATGAACTTCCTACAAGAATGTAACAATAACAACTAGGAAAATAAGAAGCTCAAGTAGGAAGGCAATAGCAAGGAAAGTAATAACCACCTACAAAAGAACATGAAGAGCCTGAACTTGTTGCCATGAATGCAATAACCAATCTTTGAATAACATGGGTGGAGATGGGTGGAGATGAAAATATATGATAGAAACAAATTTTTTGAGATCATAGGAACAAGTTTTTGAAGAGGATCACAACAAGTGCTTGGAAGAAGGGATCACAACAACAAGAGGATCAAGAGGCAACAAGCTTTTGGGAAGGACACACACAAAACAAGTTTTTGGGAAGGTTGGCAGGCTAGAAACAAGGCAACATGGAAATAGGGTAACAAGTTTTTGGGAAGGTTGGAAATAAGGCAGCAGTTGGAAATAAGACAAGAAACAAGACATGTTAAAAAAACCATAAAAAACATCTCAAAGAGGGATAGACAAGGTTGGTTATTGCTCCTCCTTCGAAAAGACATGAGGCTAAAATATGAAATGTGAACTTGACATTGATTCTTTGAACATTGATAAATAACCCATTTGACTTGGTATTAAAACTTTAAATTTTAATAACCTATTTAGATGACCTAGTTATCATCTAAGTACATTATCAATCCTAAAACACTAAACATGTTAATAATAATATATACATATAAAGAATTGAAAAAAAAATTGTGAAAAAAAACTAATGCATGACAAGTACTATAACTAACAATTTTCAACTAGTTATTTGAAATTTAACTTTTATGCATAACTAGCAGCTATTACCCGAAAATAATCAAGTAAATTGATATCTAAGGGCATTACTTTGATAGCAATATTGGTAACTAGTGGGTTTAAATTTTTGAATTAATTTTTTTTCCCCCCGGCTGTAATGATCCATGAAAGGAATTATTTATATAATTTATGGCCATGTTTAATGACTATTTTTCGTTAATGCATAATGAAAGGTTCCCAATGTCACATGTATAGTATTCATCAATATTACACATGTTCTACACACTTGAGAAACCCCAGTTATTCTCGGTGAACATGGGTCTCATTCTAGAACTGGCCTCGGTAGAACCTGTTACCACCTGATGGAACGTCATCCTGCCCTACCAGACTTGACATGTTACAATTTACTGGGTGTTTTCCAAAATACATTTGGGCTCCATGTTGCTTCGCACTACTGGTGACAATGATTAAATTATTTTGTGTGGACATAATAATTTTGTTATAATCAAAAAAAATTTAAGAAAATAAAATTTTATAAATTTCATTATACGTCATTTTGTTTCATTAATAATTTTTAACATTCTTGATTTGGTAGGAAAAATGTCAAAAAAAAGTTCAATTCATCCAAAAAGTTCACAACAAGATACAAATAGACCCAAATTTTTTTAAAATAATAATAATAAATAAATAAATTGAAAAGGTGCAAGAGAGACAGCGCAACATTATTCTGCAATGGAAATTTGATCTATAATGAATTATAATACGAAATAACTCGGGAATGGTCACAACAACGATCACCAAAATACTCATCCTACATAAACCAGTATGGATGAAACATTGTCACTGGAGTAGGAAGAGGCGGAAGCGAAGGAGGAAGGGTCTGAAGAGTAGGAGGGACTTGTTTCCAGGTATGTCAAAATTTTCCCGGCCAAATTGATGTCACGGAAGCAAAGGTGATGTTTGCTTCTTTTTGAGATTTTGTGTCGGACAAAGGAAAATGAAAGTGTGTGTGACTGTCCAACTGTACAACAGAGGTGGTACATATCTATGGGGGTTCGTCTAGTTCCACCATAGAGATTCGAGGGTTGAAATCCAAAATCTTCAATGTAGGTTGCAGAAGGGAATTTTCTGTAAGAAACGAGCATGTCTGTGTGATCTTCCATTATGCCATTTTCATTTCCTTAGTAGTGTCTGTTGTGATTTTATTTGATAGGAGTGTGGGTTCATCATCATCATGACTTTGTCATAAACTGTGAATGTTTGTCTTCAGCACTTGCTTTAGCTGCCTCTTTTAGACCTATTCTTTTCTGTGGCTGGTTCCTGGTCTATTGTTGGGATCTCACTCCTGATCTAGTTTCGGGATCTTTATGTTAAAGGTTCTGCACTCTGGAAAATTGGGATTGGACTGGGAACCAGCCTGCTGCTGTAACCAAAACCGGACCATCGATAAGGAGATGGCGTGATCACATGGCTTTGGTTTTGTGTCATTCAAGGCTGAGGCAACAGATGCATGGGAAAGATTTTATGTTGTCCGATCACAGCAAGCAAAGCACAGCCTAAGACTGGTGCCATTTGGGGTTGGGATTGGTATGGTGCGAGTGGTGTTGTCAGAAATGACAATGAGAATGGTAGGAGCTATGGTAGAGTAGGGGGAGGCAGTGGTGGTGGTGTGATTTCTTTTAAATGTGGGCAGCCTGGTCATCAGGCGAGAGAATGCCCTTCAAGTGGTGGGGTGGTTATTATTCCAATGGTGGAGGTTCTGACAGATATGGTAGCAGCCATGGTAATTGCTACATTGTTAGTTCTAGCAATGGCTTTTATGTGCCATACGCCATGTGAGATCCACCCTTCTTAAGCATCTGGCTGGTTGAGGTTTCTCCTTCCAATTTGAATGATCAAAATGGCAAGAGCATGGACACACTGTTGCAAGGATGAGGTGAAGGATCTGAATCAGAAGCTGTTGGGTCCTTAGCTGTGTCCTCAAAATTGAGGATACAAGTTTCAAATTCGCTCTCTACAAGCTAAATGTTCTTTCGTGAACTGTCTTGACGCTCTTATGGAGAGGACTCCAAGTGCTGGTTGGTGACTTTCAGAAAAAGAAGAGAACAAGATTGGACAGGATGTCAGGGCTTCTTTTTCCATCTGAGGTATTCCATTCTCTCCTTTAGTCTTGTTCTTCACATTTATTTATCCTCCCACCATGATGTTGGGCTTCCAAATTTATGCTAATATTTTCTTGTGTTTGGTCCAGTGTGTAGTGTAAAGTCCTCTTGTCTCATATCTCTTGATTTTAATTTTCCCATGCTTCTATATTTCTCCCTTTCATGGTGCATAGTTTCTGCTAGTCCACTGTAGGATGTCTTTCTTCATAGACCTAGTCCGTTTACCTTTAGTAGCTAGCACTGTAGCTTGTAGTAATTGTTGGTGGCAAGAGTCCACCAATATAGATCTGCCATGTATTCTCCCTGCTCATGTCATAGCTTAATTCTGTATATATAGAGACCACTCTTTTTGTTCGTCAATTAATCTACCTTAAGAACTGCAGGGAACAATCCTCTTCTGGTATCAACAGTAGAATGAGATTCAAGAGTTTGAGCTGATCAAACATTGTACACATGAAGAAAATGCCTGATAAAAAAAGCAGGGAATTGCAGGTGACAAGCAATCCTCTTCTGTTATCAACAGTGCAATTGAAGATTCTGTGCTTATCAACATTGAAGAAGATGCACAACAAAAAAGCACCTGACATTATGGAGGTTGCAAGTTTTGCAAAACCTGACTTTGGAGACAAATGTGAGATGCATGAGGATTGTTCATCCTCTTGAATCAGTATCACAATGTGTCACCCTGTTCAATGTACCCATTGTGATCCTAATGTATAGCTGTTGAGCTGAACACTTCGTAGTTGACAAAACATAATAATTTTCATAGAGGCAGACAAGAGTGAGATTCAGGAAGGTGATGAGGAGAAGCTGTTTTCTTTTGCACTTGTGAGGGTATTTCTTTCAATTTAAAGCTTGCATTTAATGACCAATTGTTTATGGTGTTTGCAAATTAAACAGAGTACATTCATTAATGTACGAGATTGACATTGACCCATTTCTGGGAGCTGATGGTGTAATTGGGCATGTTCTGTACTTGGCTAAGACCATATGTGTTGCTCTTGAAGGTCTCTGTGAACATGCATGTGACTGTCACTTTTGTTTTTGCTAATCCTATTCTTGTTTGCTTTTTTGTGTGGTTTCTGTCCTTGAGGACTGTGTTCCTCCTTCTCCTGTTTCCTGATATGTTAGACCAGAAATCCCTATTACCTTATCGTCAGGTCATCTCTCAATTCTTTTGAGGTTGACTTAAACTTCACCCTCAAGTATGGAGAAGTTCTCAGTATTTTGAAGATATCATATTTGATGTTGTTAGTGATCATGGTCAGGAGCTGAAGAAGTCAGTGGTGGGAGTCATGGCAGCTTGTCACTGCTATCAGGATGAAGGTGAGGATCTGACAGTTTGTGAGTAATACTTGTAAGGTTGTGATTGCCACTCACTAAGTGTCAGATCCTCACCACTACCCTTCTGTATGCCTGTCTATGCCTTGGGCTTAGATGCATGCTTTTACAGGGACAAGGTAAAATGAAATGAAACTTACCCTCACAAGCTTGTTGCAGCAGCTTGAATGAGGATACTACTAACTTTTTCAGTTTACTATGTCTCAGATGCTAGCCAACATCGTGACAGAGACTTCACATTGCTTCTGGAAATGTGACAGAAACTCAGGACATGGATTTTGTATAATAGTTTTCCCAGATTTTCACCCAATTGTTATGTACTTATTTACACCCACTGTTGGGAGCTGATGAAGTCAATGGATTGTCACTGCTATTTGTGTTGAAGGTGATAGTCTGACGCTTTGTGACTCTCATAAGAGTATGACTGCACTCATTGTCACATTACCTTCCAAATTGTTGTAATGGAGATTTCTCTGCAATTTCATAGATACATGCTAAGTTTTGCTGGAACTGAAAGACTGGTAACTTTCAAAGTGTTGTCATGAAGATTTCTCTGCAATGTCCTAGATATATCTTATAATATGATGTGAGTTTTTGGATTCACACAAGTTCGGCTGTCAAGTACATGAGTAGTAGCTTGGAGATGATGCGGTCAACTTCTGTTTTGTTTTACATTAGTCAAGGCTCCACAACACATGAGTAATTTTTCTGCAGCAACCCCAGAAACTGTGGCACAATTTGAGGGACAGAAATGGTGACAGTATATGGTACTTAGACCAATGTGGATCTTGGAAGCAGAAGCCCTTTGCCAAGTTT
>Ga0209611_10014345_pt1 | contig 10609 bp, 7 predicted proteins | sample S1TSphgellanicum_3_FD_187693 | JGI IMG/M metagenome (GOLD analysis project Ga0209611, IMG submission 187693) | Host-associated microbial communities from peat moss isolated from Minnesota, USA - S1T2_Fc - Sphagnum magellanicum MG (SPAdes) (version 2) | ecosystem: Host-associated > Plants > Peat... | reverse complement strand
ATCTAATATTTAATGTAAATTACTGTTAATGGATCCATGTTTTTACCACAAATAAAACAATAAAACTTATATACAACTAAATTGTAACCCAATGTAAAGTCTACTATCATGTAACTATTATCATTTTTATTTTATTTTAAAGATAGTACATATTGATCAATGTGCCCGTAATGACATGGAAGTCATTGATTTATTATATGCTTATCAATATTCTATATATTTTGCAAAATAAATAAATTCATTCAGTTATATCCAAATATTATTAGTGACATAAAATATTTGCACTCTATAAAATCCTCTGACATTTCACAACTAAAAAATGTCAATCATCATCAACATAGTCCAATTGGAGATTGACAAAAATTGACTGGCTAAAGTTTTGAGGTAGTCTTTGTCAAATATGTTTTTCTCTGAGACTCCTCCATATGGTCAAATTTGTACCATCTCAACCAATGGGTGTTAAAAAACGCTTTGCATTCATAATTGGGTTTTAATCTGCTTGATTTGGGAAGCCATTCAGGAGTGAAGAAAATGCTTCTTATCACAGATTGGTTGTTTATCCAGTCTTTGGGGCCCTGTGGACTTAAACATGAAGCTCACCCAAGTTGATCCATTTGGTGTCTTAGAACCCCAACTCTAAATCTATAGATAATAGCACAATTCACAAAACCAAAATGTACATAGTCATTTACAAGTGAATTGTGAAAAAACCATGGAGCAATGCTGAACCAATTTTTTTGTGCTGGGAAGGTACGGATCACAGTTTCAGCCAAATTGTGATCTGTCTGCAACCCAAAACTCAAACTTGGAATCCTAGAATCCTTGAACTGGCCCTTCTTATCAATGATAATGTTCTTGTAGGAATTAGGACAGAATTCATGTTCCAGAGAAAATGAAGCCTTTTTTGTCCCTTAGACAAGCAGAGGTTTGACAAAATCTTGGCTATCATGTCCTAGGAATGTCAGCCATTGAGCAGGTGGATCATGTTCTAATTTGTGATGATCCAACCCCAATTGGTAACAAATTGTGGTGAGTGACCAAAGTGACCAAGGCAGGCCACCTGTCACTTTGATGCCTGGCCAAAATCTCCTAAGGTACAAGGCTTGAAGTCACTAGTAAGTAAGTTGATTTTTGATCTGATTAGCAATAGTGAACCAGCACCCACCAGCATACCATGAAGGATAAGTGGTTAGGAAATAATTTTCTGTTGGGTTCCAGTCACCTAGCTAACCATGGTGGTTAGCTCTGTGCTTTTGTTTAACTACCTATCTACTAACAACACACAAGTCTGTTGTTAGTAGGTAGGTAGCAAAAACAGCCCTTCCCTATAAACCATCTACTTACCTAGTAGTTACCTGTTTTCCTACCTATCTACCTATATATGAGACCTATTTCTTACAGAACTGAATATCAAGCTGAAACCAAATGTTCACTCAGTTGAGGTTCATTTACAACTGAGTAATAACAGGCATCTATTGGATGGTGTGCAAGTGGGTGCTGGTTCACTATGGCCAACCTCATTGGTAAGCATTGTACAATTGCAATTCAATTGGAAACAATGCCGTTATGATGGTCAAAAATGTACGTCCCTTCGATAAAATGAGTGATGGGTCATGGATGATGAAAAAATTGGAGTGGTACAAATCAAATGCAACAACCAAACTTTCCACATGATGGCATATGCATATACATGGGAGTGTGTATTTTCAAAGACTGATGTTATACAACTACGTTAAGAAAATAATCATATTAACCTAATTTTTTATTACATGCAATGAATCTTAAGACATGGACAAGAGGAAGTCCAAACTTCCAAAGTTTATGGAATTGATATCATATATGGATAGAATAGAAAGATGTTTTAAAGAAACTCTAAGTAAGCCAAAATTGCAACTGGTCATTTTTAAACAGGTGTACAACTTGTAGAATATTGTGCACTTTTGCTAAGGTTGTCAGAAGCTCCTCCAAACTAATCACATGTATTGCTTGAAAGACTAGTCATTATATCCCCACAGGTTCCCATGGACCCATGAAAAAATCTCATACTCATCCATAGTCTCTTCAATATGGATCCAATTCCACAAACAATCATGCATTTGCCCATTTAAAATTCAATTACAAATCATCAAAATAATCACGAAATTATTTTCCACATAATCTTCAGAACATAGAGCACTTCAGATGATGTCCATGCTAGGAATACCACCATCACACCTATGCCAACTGTGACTCCTATATTGACCATATACTTTGGAATGGGTGGTAACACTAGAAAGCCAGCACTTGCAAACGCACCCATTACACATCCAACTGAGATCGTCAAAAGGATGTATGCTAGAGAAAGTGAATCTCGCAAAGACCGCACCACTTCTCCAATGAATATGTCATGTTTTGGGGGACGTGCAGCACTCGCTCCCACCATGAGGGTTGGAATAACGAAGAAGAAAGACATGGAGTTTAAAAACCAAAATATTTGCATGATTGGATGACCTGCGACAGAAACAAACGACGGATAGATGCCAGATGGGAATGGGGCTCCCACCTCAAATGCTTGCACTCCCAAAGAACGCAGAATATCCCAAAGGTGGTTGTAACCATCCGGCAAAAGTCACACTTGCAATCAAGGCGGCCCCCACAAGAATGGCATTCGCTGCATGCACATGCACCTGCCTGTCCCTGTACAAACGCTCCACCTGTTTCGCAACCTCGGATCTTTCTGATAAGGTCTTCACTATTTCATCATGCTTCATCTCCGTTGCAATTTGAAGGGCTGTTATTCCCCACAGAATTCCAATATTGGCTCTTAAACGTCTTTTTGTGTCTTCACATAAGGCCTTCACAACAGTTGCATGGCCAAATAAGGAGGCTAAGTGCAGTGGACTGAAAGTTTGACCATAGCGGGATATATCGTGTTCAAGTTGCAGTGGTAGATGTTTCACCTCATTGACATCCACTTGTTTTTCGCTTTTGAGAAGCTGTTTGACCACATCAAGATGCCCCATTCCAGCAGCCCAATGAAGAGGCTCTCCTTTATTGACGTCTATTCTATCACATGCTAAAAGACTCATTACCATATCTACATTCCCCATTCTAGCAGCAGAACCAATGGGTTTTAGAAAAAGGAAATGATGATTTGATGATTTATTTTTTTGGTCAGTTAATTTTTCATTTGGTTCCCAAAGGGGCAAACATCTGAATACAGCCCATATCTTATTGACACTTATGTTCACATCGACGTCGGCATTTCAATTAGGTGCTGAACCAACTCGACATGCCCGTACTCAACAGCAATTGCTAGAAGTTCTTCCTTTTCCCAAAATATACCATATCTAACTGCACGTTTCCACCGTATCAAGGCCAGCACAATGTTGACCATGTTCCATTTAACAGCCGAGCAGTGAACCTTTGCACAGTGTTCTCATTTCTGCCAACAGTCATCTGTCCAAAGCTTTTTCACCAAAAACTCCTCGATGGGTGTGACGTCTTTTGCTCCTCCCAACGCCTTGTCATATACCTGAACTCAAGCTAGCGCTCGCATCGTGTCTCCTTGAGCAGAGAATTTCTGGAAAGTCATGTTGAGATATGATTCCAACACTATGGTCAAAGATCAAAAGCGCGTACCTTGAACCCAAGTTGGTACCTTGACTTCTTTTTCTTTTTAAGTAAAACAAAAGGAGAGAATCTAGTGTAAAGAGGACAAGTACATGAAGAAATGGGTAGAAATGTGAGGGAGGACTCCAGACTGATCAATCAGAAGCACACAAGGTACCCAATATCAGTATTACCACTAGGTAAGTTGATAACACCATCTTATTTTATTTTGTGCCATCATCCGCACCAACAACACTTTATCACAAACTCTGTCAAAGTTTTCAAGGATCTTAATCTCCTGTTCAGGGTGCCTCTTAACAGACCTTTGCCACTCCAATCCCCCATAATCAAGCAGAGCCTGCCATATTAATCTCGAGTCTACTAAGTTTGGAGTCATACCATCTCTGACTACTAGACACTAGGTCATTTCTTTGGGCACAAATGGCCCAGAGAGTAACGCGCGACCACTAAATACCCCACATCTAGCACTGTCCAGCGCCCTTTCTGGCCTGAAAGTGAAGCCCTGCGCAGAACAAGAACCGTGTGGTTTTGCTGCAGGGTTTGATTTTTTTTTACTTTGGAAGTTATTCAAATAGAAAAGAAAGCATGCTTTTCCTAGTGCCTGAATCTATGCCAGTGGTCCAATCCCATCAGCTAAAATTGTCCGTAAAGTAAAAGATCATTGTTAAGTTCTTTTGCAGAATTGAAAAAACATGTAGAACCATGCTGTGTGGTTTTATGCAGAACCATGCAAGGTCGAAAAACATGCGCAAGAAGAAAAGGAATACAAGCGCCGGATAGAGCTTGATGGGGGGAGGAGGGGGGGTATCTATCGTCTTGTGAGAGAAACCCTTCTCAGTAGAGACCATACAGTGCTGAACCGTCTGACTCTACCAGGAACTTTCTTACTATACAAGCATTCTTCCAGATCAAGGACCCTCCAAGAATGGTTAGAATGTGGTGGTGTGTTGAGGAGGAAGATAATGTTGAATGTAGTCTCCCACACCTTACTTGCTCCCAAGCATTGCCAGAACTTGTGTGTGACGGACTTAAGAGGCTCATAGTTGCAAGAGGGACATGGTACTCGAATGTCTTGATTTGCCTTAGCCTGCCATGTATTAACAATGAGCGGTTGACACCATAGAGACCATATGAATCCAATGTCTTTCTTTGTTCTTTGCTTTCTCCAAACATCCTTCTAGTTCAAGTGAAACTTTTGCAAGAGGGTTTGTTCCCAAATTCCAAGTAGATTGCACTAAAGCATCCTTTGTGAATGATTAAGCTTCCTTACTAGCTTAGTGTTGTAGTTCATTAGTTCCTCCTATTCTATCACCATAGCCCTAGGTCATGTTTGAATTTTGAAGGGTTTTGTAATACAATTTGGCCATTGCTCCTTACTCTCTTTTTTTTAATGCACATTTGCATGTTCTTTAAGATTCCAATGAACACCCCTCCTCCTCTCAAAGGATGAAGCAATTTTGACAGGTCCCCTACCCCATTTATTGTGATTCCTTTGGGATCACCACCTCTATCAAAGTTGAGTTGTCCACCATGGGTTGAAAGGTTTTGTAATAGAAAAAACTCAAACAAGGTTTGTTCTTGTGTTGGGGTTCATCCATGGTTGTGGTCCAAAAAGGAGTGTTTAATTCAAAAAAAAGATTGCAAAAAAAACATTTAAGTTTCATATTGTTCAGTATATTTTAACTATGGTGTATTATTGTGTTCCTACTCTCAAAGTATTGAGAAAACAAGTTAATTATTGGATGTTGTATAAAAGTGATTTTGAATCCTTGACCAATTTATAATCAATTGTCCATATTATAATTTTGTATAAAGAATGCAAAAAGAATTCCTCAAATGATACAATTGATTTCAAACTTTTTAGAAAAGAAAACCATGATTCCCTTTATGCAACTACATGTTCATTAGGTCAATTTGATGAAAAAGTTCATATGAAAGTTTCAAAGTCTTAAAATCTTGAAACAAAAGGTTACAAGGGAAATGATTATTTTATTAAATCGTTTGGTTAGTTCTTTTTATTCATTAGGTTCAAAATTTCTAACTTTAGATGTAGGTCACATGTGCAAGAAATAACCATGCAAAAAAACATGTTTAGTTGATATTTAAAGCCCCATTTTGGCATTTTTTGTGTTTATGCTTGTAAAAGAAAATATTTATGCACAATTATGTACACATATGAAAAATCAGCACCATCGCATGAATTATCTTATGTTGGACTATTCAAATTTTCTTACTTACATTTGTTTCATGTAAATTCATTTGTAAAAAGTAGTTTCAAGAAAGTCTAAGGTGCTTTCTTTATTTTTGGGTACCCCAAGTGTGAATGGACCCATTCACAAAAATGCCTAGCCATTCCTTGCTCTTAATTTGTTGACAAAGAGCTTTGAATTCTTCACCCCAAATCATGGGTATGTTGTTTATCATGTGTAGCCAATAATTGTGCTTTGCTTGCTCCATGGAAAATTTTGGCCACCTTTCTTCGCATGCTTGAAAAGCTTTGTTTTCCTCATTCCACATATATCCTACTATCCAAAATCTAAATTTCTATAGTTAATTCCCATGGGTGAAAGCACAATCAATTATAGAAAAATAATCCTTGAATTGCAAAAATATTTTTATTCATAAATGCAAGAAAGTAGAGTCAAAACCTTTTTAATCATTACCAAACCATTGTGCATTTTAAATTGAGTTTATTATATCTTATATACAAAGTTTGAAAAACTTTAACATACTAGAGTAAGTAAAAAATATTTATGAAATTGATTGGTGAAATTGTGTTCAAAACTACTTTTACATCAAAAGATAGATATTTTTATTTTTTTTACATTGAAAGTTGAAATGCATAAGTAAGTTTTAAATTAAATAAGTAGAAAAATTCAATATTTCAGCTACTTGAAGCCTACTTTGTTTGTTTGGACAACCTATAAATAAACAAATTCTACTTGTACATTTTTTGAGAAATCTACTTAAATTTACTTTGAACATGTGATTCTTCAATATCATTGGCACAAATTCAAAGAACATGTTCATATTGAACATTGAAATAAATAAGTTCTCTAAGTTTAATATGTTAATGTTTAGTTTATGGCTACTTCACATTTTTTTGCACAAGGATCACGAAGTGTTCAATTTATTATGTTTTCGTTGCCATGCCCTAAATATTGAGATTGCAAATTCACTACCCTTAAATGCCAAACCCCATGATAAGTTAACTTGCCTAATTAAATCAACCACAAATAGAGGAGGAAAATGAATTTTTTTGCTTGTAAGCTTCGAAGCTTTCATGATTCTACCCTAGAACCTAATAATGTTGTATTGTATTTGACTACAACCCAAATTGTATTAGGAGACCAATTTTTATGGTGAAAGGACACATTGTAATAGTTCATAGCACAAAAAAAACTTTAAATTTGAACATCCTAGCTCAAATGCTAGAAGATGACCAAGTTACATAGGAAAACAATAAGAATTTTTTTGGGGTTGATAAGGCCAAGTTTTTTTATTTCTTTTTGCACACACCAATCAAATTAGTTAATCATCATTTAAATGTGGTGTTCCCCCCAAACCCATTAAAAAATTTAAAGCACAATTTTGCATTTCCCAATCACCTTTTCTATTCCACCCAAAACACTAATGAAGAACCACAAGGTAGATGCCATGATATAGTTTACAATCATAACCCTACCAAACAATAACAAATGGATTAAATTCCATTACTTAATCTTCTTACAAAAAATTTCAATAAATATGACATCAATTGTAACAACCTTTATGGCCATGCCCTAGGTGAAAACACAAAAAGGTGTAACAATTTTAAGCACGCGTGGAAGTTCATAATTGTCCAAATTAACATTATTGAAGCAATGTGGAAGCAAAATACATCAAATCACCCAAGTTTTTGCAAGTTGTCATTAAACATTCATTAACAAAAAAATTCTAATCCAAGTTTACCTTATGGAGATTTAATTTGAAAAATGAGATTTTAAATTATTTAATTGCATTAAATATAATAATTAACAACAAAATCCGAAAATTCAAGATACATAGAAAACTTGGTCATCAAAATCCATCCAAAAGATCTTCTTGGTATCAATGTCATGACACCATATTATCATCAAATTCTTTATTCACTAAAAAGACATTATATGAAAATGCATTGAATCCATACTCATTGATTAGAAATTGTCATAGGTGTTAAGGTGCTCTTTTCAAAATCCACTACATGCATTCACAAAATAATATGTCAAGGGTGCACCTTGAATAAAGATTTAGGTGATTACTTATTTTAAAACATTTTTAGAATATATGAAAAATATTTTATTTGTAAGTTGCAAAGTATTTTTTTAATCCTTTTGACATATAAATGTATTGCATTATATTATTATGTAAAGATAAGTTTTAAGAATCTCCACAAAATTATATCATTATCAAGTCTTTTCAAAATTTCCATTGAAGAGTTCGTGAAGTAGTAAAACTATTGGTTACAATGCTTAATGAGTGTCTTTGTAAGTTTTATCCTCATAATATTCATGCCAAATTATCCCACACCTTTCTATAATATATTAAAAAATTATTATTTAAACACATTATAGAAATTTTCAATATTAATATAATTCTAACCCCAAAACATGAAAAACCAATCACTAATTACATTTTTTATGACTTGTTTATTTGTGAATGTACCCCATTATGTTATGAGAATTCAAAAATTGTTCATGAAACTCATGCAATGTGAATAATTATATTAAGTATTGTAGTGGGGTGCAAACGGGATATAATGAGCCAACAAGATTAATGTAAAAAAGGTATGTACATCTTTTTTTCCCAAAAAATGTTTTTTCATATGTAAGAATTTTGGAACAATTTGTTTAGCAACTTCTTATAATGAATGCTTATAGTTGTCCAAGTACATGACATGCTTTTTTCTTCATCATTTTTGGATAAATATGAATTTTTGAAAGTATCTTAATTCCTTATAAATTCAATGTTTCATCTTTAAAAATGATAATAATTTCAAATCATAACCATTTATTTTTCTCGTATGATAAACTATAACTTTTCTAAACACAGCATGTACATTTTACCCCATTTATGTGTGGCAAAAGACTTTTGAAGTTTTAAGATTTTGATTCAATTTTGGAAAGTTCTTTGAAATTTTAAAATTTTACAATTCCACATATTTCAAGGTATGAGTGTTTTCTTAACATGGTTAATAGATTTTTATTTTCTTAAAATTTTTTCCATCAAATGTGTTTTATTATATAAGTCCTTTTGATAATCCTTTGTAAAATTAATTCGTGTCTAACACATTGCTATTCACATTTAAAGGTTTTAAATTGAAATTTAAACTTAAAATTTCATCAAATGGATTTTTGGTTTGAATTCCTTGACATTCATATGAATTTTTAAAAAAATTGGCCATGATTGCCATGGCTTTAAATGACAAAACATAAATATTTATCCAATATTTATTATTTTTCTTTGCAATCCGATGCCATTTTTGGTTCATTGGATTGTGACTACACCCAATGTTGTATCAATTCTCATCATAATCATTTTTATTTAGCTGCATAACCATTTATAAATCCCAAAATCTTGCAAAAATTCCCTTATGATAGCATTTTATGGATATTGTAATGTGTCTTCACCCCACTAATCCAAAATGAATTCCTAGGAGTTTGGACAACTCCCCTACATTTGCCCCTTACCAATTAAACCATATTGTTATCCATTCTAGTTTATTTAAGCCTTTTTAATTAATCCAATAAGCTATTTTTTTTCCTAATTCAATTCTAACCCATTAATGAACAAGAATATGTGCAATAGATTGCAAATCTTTCTTAAGTTCTTGTCTCCTCTTATTGTCCCTAAAGACAAGGACAATAAAATCCTCTTTTGAGGCAACATGATATTATCTAAAATGAACCTTAAAAGGAAAACTTGGTCAGTTTGGTCATGATCAATTACCTTCATAAGTGTGGGTTGAAGTCTACACTAAAGATCTTTTGCAAAAATGGAGATCTCATAAGAGACATTCAACAAAGTAACTAGGCACCAATAATTTCCTAAGTTTTTACTTTATCTTAACTTAAATATTAAAGTGATTTAACCCTTGTTTGCCTTCTTAAGAGGGCATCTATCCTTGATTGTTATGTTAACAATCTTGACATGTTTAAGCTCCAATCAAATCTTAAATATGGGTGAAAAATTACACCATCATTTTATTTTGGCCTAGGGCCTTGCCCTTAGCCATGGAGCTTGCTCCAAAATGCAACTCCTTTAGGGAAATAGGTGTTATTAATTTAAAATTCATCTCGTTTGAAAACTTATTGGGAAGAAAATAAAGAAACTCTCGATCTCAATTCCTAAATGTTAAGCTAGTTCTCTTGGGGCTTGTAAACATTGTTGTAAAATTACAACAAGTTTTCTCAAGCTTTTCTTTTTTTATCACAACTACTTAATCCTTATTTTTAAGATTTTAAATCAAGGCCCTAATATTTTTTGATTTGATAATTGTAAAAAATTCCTTCAAAACAAAACGTTTGATTCGTTTCCATCTTATCTTGGCCCTTACCTTTTGGTTTGCCATCCTCACCTCACTAAATTCTTGATTTTTTTATTTTTTAGGCTCCCCACCCTTTGATATTGTTCATTGTCATGTTTTATTTCTTCAAATTCACTTTGTGCAATCTTTAGATTATTTTTTAAAGTGGCCTCTTCTTTATAAAATTATGCAGCCTTGAGCTTGTAGAATTCTTTGTAGAATTTGATAAGACATTTTAACTTCCAAAAGAAGGCAACACCCTTTGGTTGATCTTGCCAAATCTTGTAATTTGTTTTTGCTTAATCTCCTCATCTAATACAAGTGGTCATTCTCCACAATGGCATTTTCTTGGAAACTTTTGTTACTCTAGAATACAAGAGACCGGTTGGTGGTCTAATATAACATTGTTACAACTAATAGAATACCTAGGAATCTTACTATTACAAACAAAAG
>Ga0209611_10014344_pt1 | contig 10609 bp, 10 predicted proteins | sample S1TSphgellanicum_3_FD_187693 | JGI IMG/M metagenome (GOLD analysis project Ga0209611, IMG submission 187693) | Host-associated microbial communities from peat moss isolated from Minnesota, USA - S1T2_Fc - Sphagnum magellanicum MG (SPAdes) (version 2) | ecosystem: Host-associated > Plants > Peat... | reverse complement strand
AACGATGAAGTTCGACAACGGCCCGGAGTTCTCAAGTCTCGCGATGCTGCGGTGGGGAGCCGAAAGGAACATCAAACTCCACTTCATCGATCCCGGAAAGCCGACCCAAAATGGGAAAATCGAAAGCTTTAACGGGCGACTGCGCGACGAAGTTCTCAACGAGCATTGGTTTCTCACGCTCGACCAGATGCGTGACGTCGTGGAGACTTGGCGCGGGCGCTTCAATACGCACCGTCCTCACGGTTCGCTCAACTACCTCACGCCGGCAGAATTCGCTCGCCGGTATCACGAAGAACACCCAACTACCCCGCCACAATTAGAAGCGGCCTGACAAATGGGGCTAAGTCAGTCCCGATTCCTTTATGAAACATTGCTATGACAAAAATTAGAGGTGTCTATATTATAAGCGGTATTACTCCATACTTCCATGTCAACGTCTTTTTGGTGGGCGTTTGCCTCATCGCAGCGGGCCTTGGAGCTTTCTTAAGGGCGCGTTGGCTTTCGCGCCAGTTGATCTCGACTTGGACCGAGGCGGGGCTGCCGAAATTTCTTCTTTTCCCTTTACCTGGCGTGAACAACGAAAGGGCGACGGAAATTTATCAGAGGACGTTGACCACGTTGGGGGGGGGCTTGATGTTCCTTATGGGCTGGGCATTCGTGCTGGCAGCGCTTTTTTTGCCGGTGGGTAGACATCAATAAGACAGCGTTCGATAGCGTTCGATTGTGAGGACGTGGTAGATTTTTGCGCTCGAAACTCACGTGAGGCCTTTAGTAAGCGTTGTTTTTTGCGCATTTGAATTGAGCTCAGGTTGATGTTCGGGTCAAGAGCACGATGGGTTACAGCAATCCCGCGGCTCGACGGCGAGGCGTGCGTTATGAGGATCGAGGTATCCATCGTCGATGAATCGGTTAGCGTCTTTGGTTGAAGAGATGCCCGCGAGCCGCAATTCATTGGGTAGCCGACCCTCGAGCGTCCAATTGGCGCGCTCGACGCGCTTTGGTTTGCGGGCCAGAGTCTTCGCTTGATCGACGCCCTCTACACCGAACGGCGAGGCAGCCTCGATGCAGTATCGTGCTGTGCCGAACGCTCAGGACCAGAACCATCGTCCCGTCGCAGAAAGTGACGCCTCGTCGATTTCTGGAACTGAGGTGGCTTCCGAGCAAGATCATCGAATCGCGGATTTCGCCGCTGCTAACGACGTCACGATTGAGGACTACCCGACATCCGTCGAGGCATTTTTGCGATCGATCGTGCCGGGCTCCGAATAAGAGTCCTCCGCGGGTCCGATCCGGGTCCTGCGGCCGGACCTCTACCCACATGAAGGGCGCTCGAAGGGCAAACACCTAACCTGGAACCATCCGGGACTTCGATTTTCGAGGTCCGGCGTTCGTTCGCGGGCAATCGTGGGGTCCGTGGCCGCGATTTCCGTCGAACATCTCACCAAGCGCTACGCCTCGGGGACCCTCGCGCTCTCCGATGTGAACCTCGAGATCGGGGATGGTGAGTTCGTCTCCGTGGTTGGTCCGAGCGGCTGCGGCAAGAGCACGATGCTGCGCATCATGGCCGGACTCGATACCGCGAGCGAAGGGCGCATCGTGCTCGACGCGCAAGCCGCGGCGCCGGTGCCCGGTCATCTTGCGAGCGCGATGGTGTTTCAAGACGCGGCGCTCTTTCCGTGGATGACGGTAGAACAAAACGTCGCGCTCGCATTCGATAGTCTGAATGTCGCGCGCGCCGAAGTGAACGAACGCGTTGCGCGCGAGCTTGCGATCGTGGGATTAGCGAATGTTGCGAAGTCGTATCCGCATCAACTCTCCGGCGGAATGAAACAACGCGCGGCGGTGGCGCGCGCGTTCGCGGTCGATCCACCGGTGCTTTACATGGATGAACCGTTCGGCGCGCTCGACGAACAGACGCGCGTCGCGATGGCGGGCGAGCTGCTCGCCCTGTGGGAACGCTCGCGCAAAACCGTCGTTTTCATCACACACGGGATCGAAGAGGCGATCACGCTCTCCGACCGGATCGTCGTGCTGTCGTCGTCGCCGGGGACGGTCAAAGAGATCATCTCAGTAGGCTTTCCGCGACCCCGCGATGCCATCGCGCTGCGCGGTGACAAGAATTTCGGAGAATATGTGCTCCGCATCTGGGATTTGCTGCGTCCGACCGCTAAGTAGCCGGTTAATCGCGTTCGTGAGGTCACGAGCGCAGGGACGGCGATTCAACAGGGAAGGAGAGCGTCGATTCCATCAACGGGCTTTGTCCAGGCCGATGAAGAGATCGCTCCGCTTCCACACGTCCGCATACTGATCGTTACCGGCGACCTTGCCGACGGCAACGCATGGGCGGATGCCGTGCGCGAGACGCGTCCGTGCGACGTCGCGCTCACCGCGTCGACGGGGGAGGCGTGGGCCGTGCTCGACGACGGCCGGATCGACGCCGTTCTGACGGGGTACGACATCGAAGGCGGCGTCCGCATGTTCTTGCGCGACCTCGCGTTCCACGATCCGCACCTGCCGGTCATCGTTGTCGCGTCGCTCGATCGCGACGCGCTTGACGGTTGCCTTGCTTTGGGTGCGGTCGACGTCGTGCGGCACGACGATCTGGAGCGACTCGGGCGCACGCTGGCGATGGCGGTCAAATTCACGACAATGGAACGTACGCTGCGCGATACGCGCGCCGAGCTTGCGGAACTGACTGCGCCGCGCGCGGGCACCGATCTTCGCGACGTGGTCGATCAGATTCCGGCGATCGTTTGGACGACCGACGATGCGCTCGTCGTGCGTTCGATGCGCGGCTGGCGTGACGATTCGGCCATGCTCGGAACGCGCATCGGTGTCGCCTCGTCGGGCTGGCTCTCAGATCAGGATCGCAGCATCGTCCTGCACGCGCATCGCCGCGCGCTCTCGGGCGAGAGCACGCGCTTCGAATTCGTCGTCGACGGCCAGGCACAACAGGCGCACGTCGATCCGCTGCGCGACACCCATGGGTTGATCGTCGGTACGATCGGCATCGCGATCGACGTGACCGAAACGCGCGCTCGCTCGAGCGCGCTCGCACGGCTCTCCACCCACGACGCGATGACCGATCTGCCGAACCGTGCGGTGTTCGAAAGCCGCGTCGCGACGGCGGTCGCGCAAGCGCGGGAACTGGGCCGTTCGTGCGCCGTGCTCATGCTCGACGTCGATCGCTTCAAGTACGTGAACGAGATGGGCGGCCACGGGGTCGGCGACGAGGTTCTGCGCGTGCTGGCGTATCGCATCCGGCGCGCGACCGGCGCGCACGACACGGTCGCGCGCGTCGGCGGTGACAAGTTCGTGATCGTCTATCCCGACATCGCCGCGGCGCCCGAAGCGCGTGCCCGCGCCGAGGCGATCCTCGAGGGTGTCCGTCCCCCCGTCGCCGTCGGCGACCATCAGTTCTCGCTGACCGCGTCGATCGGCATCAGCGTCTTCCCCGACGACGCGACCGACGTCGCGAGCCTGATCTCGACGTCGGAAGCGGCCATGTATGAAGCCAAGCGGCTGGGCCGGAACAACGCGCGGTTTTACGTGCCGAACATGCTGACCTCGCCGACCGAGCGGCTCGCGCTGCTCGCCGATTTGCGCCGCGCGATCGATCGCGATCAGCTTGAACTCTACTATCAGCCGATGTACTCGGTGGAAACGCGGGCGATTACCGGCGTTGAGGCGCTGATCCGGTGGCGGCATCCCGAGCGCGGGCTGCTGCTCCCCGAGCGCTTCATTCCGCTGGCCGAAGAGTCCGGGATGATCGAGAAGATCGGCGAGTGGGTGATCGCGCAGGCCTGCGATCAAGTGCGCGCCTGGAACGATATCGGGATTCCCCACGTGCGCGTGAGCGTCAATGTTTCCGCGCGGCAGCTCGACGACGATTCGCTGCGCGATCTGATCCACGAGCACATCCATCGTACGAACATCAGCGCGCAAGCGCTCGAGATCGAGATCACGGAATCGTCGATCATGCGCGACGTCCCGGCAGCGATCCGGCTCTTGTGCGACCTCAAAGAACTCGGCCTCAAGGTGTCGATCGACGATTTCGGCACCGGGTACACGTCGCTGGCGTTCCTCAAACGGTTCCCGGTCGACGTGCTGAAGATCGATCGCTCGTTCGTGCGCGAGGTCGCGACGGGATCGTTCGACGGCGCGGTCGTGCGCGCGATGACGACGCTCGCGCAGAGCATGGGCGTCCGCACCGTCGCCGAGGGCGTCGAGCTGGATTCCCAATACGAACGCCTGCGCGATTTCCGCTGCGACGAGGTGCAAGGCTTCCTGTTCTCGCGCCCCCTGCGCGCCGACGCCTGCACCCCGCTCCTCTTGGGCCAACTCCACTAGTCAAGACGCAGGCCACGATCCCGGATGTTGCCGGCACGATCGCAGTGTCACCGGCACGATCGGAGTGTCACCCTGAGCCGCCACCGTGTCATCCTGAGGCTCTCGAAGGATGGGCCGGCCACCCACCGACGGCTCCACGACAGTCGTCAGGGCAGGTCGACGTACGCAACCACCGGACAATTCACGAAGAACCCAACCGGCCCAATCTGTCCACCGTCCGGCCCAGTCAGGTCACTCTGATGCCGCGCAACTTGCGCCTCGCTGGTCAGCACGTCATCGCCGTGCGCGGCGAGGACCGCGGGCTTCCAGAATACGAGATCCACGTTCCAGAGCGGTGAATACGCGATCTGCGTGTTGCCGGTCGGCAACGTGCTCAGTACGTTCATCGACGAGGCCAACGACGCGACATTCGCCGCGGTCGCGTCTTCGTTCAAATGCCCCGTGAGCCCGAGCCAGGCCAGGCCTTGATGCGTTCCGTTGGCGACGACTTCGATCGCAACCGAGCCGGCTTTGGGTTTGAGCGACGGGACGTAGGTGGCACGCTCGATCGTCGCCGCGCCGGGATCCGATGCTTCCGTGCTGATGTAGAGCACGCGCTTCCCAAGTGCGAACCCCTTCGCGAGCGCAAGCGTGACGGTTCTATGCGTCGTGTCGATCGCAACGACGCGATCTTGCGTGTTCGAATGTCCGATCACATCGAAATTGCCGTCACCGGTCGCAACGATCGGCGCATTGACCACGACGTCGCCGATCTTCACGAACGGCGTGTAGTGCGAATCCGCGGTAGCGCCGGGATGCGCAGCCGCCGGCGGATAGCCGGCGTTACCCGGAGTGTAGACGCGCGCCGGTGAGAAGTCGGGCGCGCCGGGAAACGTTATCGATCCATCGTGTTCGCCGGCCTTTTGGAGGCATGCATCGCAGAGCGATCCGACGCGCGCAAGGAGCGGGGCGAACAGCGCGCCGCGACGTTGCGCATCGGCGCGGTCGGACGAGTCGGTGACGATGTACCAGACGGTTTTCCCGCCGGCCGTGCCGCGGTGCAACGGCAAGGTGACGGTGTCGGCTTCCGGGTCGACCGAAATCGCGCTCGGTAAGACGATGTTGGCGCGCGGAAGCGGTGTGCTTTCGGCAGGGAGGACGAGTCCCGCGAAGGTCGCGAGCGTCGCGAGGAGCGCGACGTATCGGTGAATCAGAGCGGTGATCATGCCCCCATGGTAGTCCGCGAGGGGCCTCGTCGTCCGTAAGGGTTCTTACGGAAGACGACGCCGCTAGGTGCTTAGGCTCGGCCGAAGACCGCGCGAAGTTCGTCTTTGGCGCGCTCGAGCACGGCGACACGTTTCTTCGGGAGATTCTTTCCGGCACGATTGATGTAGAAGTTCAGCATCGACATCGCCGATTGATAGGGCGTCCCTTTGCGGCGCTTGCTCCGCTCCGCGGAACGCTTGAGCGAAAGCGCGATCGCGTGCGGATCGTCCTTCTCGAAGAGGTGGGCACGCAGGTCGAGTGCGTCGCTGGTCTCGGTCACCTGCTGGGACCATTTGCGGATAGCAGCCATACCCGTCTCATTCCCGGCAAGGGGCCGAGTCTCACCCGGCGAATAGCCCCCGGTCGCGCCCAAAGAGCCGGCCACGCCGAGATAGCTCAGTCGGTAGAGCACAGGTCTGAAAAACCTGGTGTCGCGAGTTCGATTCTCGCTCTCGGCACATTCGAAAAATCCCCGTGAAATCAAGGTTTCCGGGGAATTTTCTTTTTTGTCGCCTTTTGCTCCGACACCTTATTTGACACCTTATGCTTGCCGAGCGCGATCATTTTATCCACGGCGTTCGCCGTCTGGCGTTCCCGGCGCGCGAACGCCTTCGAGTACGTTCGTTGGGTGATCGTTGTATCGGCGTGCCCGAACAGCCGCAAGACGACTTCGACCGGCTCCCCGGCCTCGATGAGGTTCGTTGCGAGACTATGCCGCAGCTGATGCCAGGTTACGCGCGGAAGCCGAGCCTTCTCGAGCGCCGGATACAGGACGTCTCTGAGCAGGTTCTGACGGCGGATTGGCTCGCCATTTGTTGCCGGAAAGACGAGGCCGTCCGGGCTCATGTCCTGGCCCTCGGCTTTCATTCGCTCTCGGTGCGCCGACAGAAGCGGGACCAAAGTCTTGCCGAGCGCGATCTCGCGGTTCGACGAACGAGTCTTGGGCGTGCCGGCCTCATGGGCGTTTCCCACCAGCACGAGGTTCCGCAGACGCCGAGCTTTCAAATCGAGGCCGCGCCAGCGAAGTCCGATGAATTCCGATTGGCGGGCCCCCGTGTAGGCCGTTAGCTTGGCCAAGGCCCAAAGGCGATGCGATGAGATCGTGTCGAGCAGTTTTCGGGTTTGTGGGAGCGTCAGCACCTTCGCCTCCGGTGCCTGATATTTGGGCTTGCGGACCGGATCAAAGAGTTTCGCGAGTGGCTTTGGACGCGTCCCGATCCTGCAACAGCGAAGGATGTCCTGGACGCGTATGCGTCGCTCGTCGTGAGCGGATCGAAAGAGCGCCTCTCGTATCGTGAATGGTTCAAGATCATGCGCGTCGTCGGCGTCGCGTTCGCAGGGGGAACATTGGGTTCCGCGGCCACGGCTGGGCTTGCAGGTGCAGCGGCCGCAACAGTATCGAACTTCGTCGGCGCGGGAGTTTCGCATGCCGACCTCCTCATCGATCGAATTCTCAAGAAGAAGAATCCTCGACGGTTCGCCGCGGTGCTGCGCGACGAAAAGGTGATCGCCGAGATAGGTAGGCGATCAAATACATCTTAGACAGCCAACTCCTCGGGCGTCTTCGGAGGTTCTCGCGCCTTGGCGCGGCACACGAGCCAGCCCGAGTGCGCTTAGGGCGCTTCCTCCTCGTTCTGCGGCATAGTGAACGGCGGCATGTAGGGCGCCTTCTTCGACGGAGGACCGGCCTCGCCGCGAAGGGCGCAAATGCGCGGCCACGTTCCGGGTGGTATCACCGTCTTGTTCTGGGACCAGATGCGCGAGATGCGGCTCCAACAACACTTCGCGATCAAGGCTTCAACGGGAACCGCGAGTCCGATGATGTCATTGAGGATCGTCTTGTCGCCGGTACTGGAGCAGTAGCAGCCGCCGGCGCTTGGGGAACGCGTCGCCGTGTCATTAGACATCATTGAATGCAGCGGCTGAATGCGTCAGTTGCCATTCGGGAGCTGATCCTGCGAGGACTACTTTGAAACGCTCTACCTTGTTCGGGTCGCGGGCCGCGAGCGGAATCTCGGTGACGATCATCGGTGCCGGTAACGAATTCGCGATAGACCACATGAGAAGTTCCTCGACGAACCGGTTCAGACGATTCTCCAGGTAAGGAACCACTTGGGTAAGCGGTAGCCCGAGAAGGCGCGGTTCACGCGCGGTGATCCGGCCATCCTGCGCGCGGTCGTGGCCGATGCGTGGTGCGACATAATTCTCGTGCTCGATCTCGTCTCGGAAAAGTCGTAGCGGCTCCAGCCACTTGCGACTCTCGCGAAGGTAATCGGCAAGTGCCGGGTCCGCCGAAGCAAGGGCCGTGATCCCCTTATTGAAAGCCGCATCTTGTTGAAACAGGAAGCGGATCTCGACTCCGAGCACGCGCGTCAATTTCTGGAACTCCTTCGATACGCGCGCCGCATCCATGACGAAGGAAGCGATCTGCTTGTTCAAGAGTTGGTCGATCGGCTCGTCTACGTGAATCGCGTTGTCGTACCGCACGAGCTCGCCCGCTTCGACACGGGCTGCGTAAGTGCACCACATTTCCAACATAGCCACCGCTGTCTTTCGGATATCCACGAGGTGGTTCATGACGAACTGATACAACTCGTCGAACCTTGCGACGTCCGCCGTGTTCGTCAACGCCAAGTTCCGCATCGTGAGCGGCGTCATGCACAACCGTGCAGCGAACGGCGAAGACGTACCCTCGTTGAGGAAGTGCGCGATCGTGTATTGCGGAGGCTCTTGGCGAATGGTCACGCCGCCCATTTTCTTTCCAAGGCGGGTCATCAACTCCACGAATCCGCGATCGTTCAACGATAGCACGCACGAAATCTGATGGTCGCTTTTCATTCGGAACGTCATGGTCGGAAGACCCTGGCCGGAGAGCGGCAACAAACCTTCTAATGGTAGTGGGCCTTCAGAAACAACGATGCCACCGTCTTGCCACGGCTGAAACGTGAGCCGGCTGAGCAGGGTGCCTTGCGGATCTTCAATGCGATAGGCGGGAGCCGCGGACGCTTGCACCTTTGCGGCGTCGCTGACCCTCCCGGAGGACTCATATCTATACGCCCACACAATTCGGCGGTCGTTGAGGCAGCCGTCGGTGGCCGCGCGCATGTCCGGGCGTGCCGCCTCCGGAGCGTAGAAGGCCATTTGCCCGATCAGAAAGCCGCAGACTCGGTTCAAGGCGTGCGTAGTCGTGTCGGTCACGACTTGTTGGAGGTTGACGGGCAGTGCGACGCTACCCCCTGGCGCGGGCGGCAAAAAGTCTGAGATAGACTCGTCGCCCGGGAACGACACTCCGTAGTTAATCGTTCCGCGGGTCATCACGGCCACCATATCCGGGCGCTCTCCGTCTGCCACCGTCTTATTCAGTTTGCGCATTTCCGCTGCGAGGTCGTCGAGCGACAAGACGGAATTCGCCGCAACGATCAGGGCGAGCGTGACGGTACTGCGCGCATCGATCGTGCTTGGAGTCTTTTGAAGCCTTCTGACCTCAGCGAACCGCGCGTATCCGTCCGTGAGACTCGCGAGGTCCAGAGTCTCGCATGCGTAAATTGCGCAGGCGACCGCATCCGCTCGTACGGTCCCGTCGGCCTGAGGCGGCTCGAGAGAAATGAGAGAACCGAACGGCGCGCTCTTGGCTCCATCCTTGTCGATCATCGTGCCGGGCCCGACGTAGAAACCAGTCAGGATCGACCCCAAGGCAGCGTTCAAACGGGCCGCGATGTCGTGCGCCTGAACCGACGCGATTTCGCGACCGGCTACCCGAAGTGCATCGGAGATCGTCCCGGTCATGATCTTGCACTAACCCGACGGGATACCTTACTGGTTGCAGGTTCGCGGACGGCTTCGCCCTATACCGCAGCCGACCACATCGTCACCACGTCGTCCGCGATCTTGCCGCGGACCCGGATGAACCCCATCACCCGCGCGGTCGCCCATCCGCTACCAAGCGGCGGGAATTCGACCGAAGCGTCCGCATGAGAGGGCCGTCCATGACCGACCACTGCCGAAGCGGTCACGGTCGTGGCGGCCGCGCGGCCCGAAGATCGCGTCCTCTAAATGCTTGCCGTGCTCGAGACGACGATGACGTCGCGCATGTTCGTCAGGTTGTAGAAGTCGAGGTCTCCGAAGTAGTACGTTCCGCTTGACGGAACGGTGAACGTCTGCGAGAAGCAGATGCCGACGCCATTTATGGGAACGCGTCCCGTGGACCAACTCGTCCCGATCGCGCTTCCGACTTCGGACGAGTCCGCGCTCGGGAAGGCATACGGGACGGCGGGGAACGACGATGTCGGAAAACCGACTGCGGAATGGCTTGGTGCCGTCGCCGCCGGCTCCGCGTTGTAGAATTGAACGACGTCGTTCGGCTTGAGGACGAGCGGCGTCGTCGTCGTCCCCGCGTTGCCGCTCGAATCCGTGAGCGCATAACCCGAAATCGCGCCTGCGGGCCGGCTGTTAGCCCGACAAGATCCGACAGGCGCCGAAACCGATGTTTACGACAGCTATGGCAGAAGAAGTTCGGTAGTCGTTCCGAGCGGCACACGGAATGGCCATCAATACGACGTTGAAGACGAGCCGACCCAATTTATTGGGCCGGGCATGAACGGGGCGTCTCAGACATTCAATATCGGCTATACGGCCACGGGTGAAGTCGGCGTAAATCAGGAAGTCGGGGGCAGTCTTAACCTTTATTTTGATGGTGCTCCCATTCAGTACGGAACACAAATGTTCTATCAGGGCATCACCTACACCAGCGATCCAATCGTCGACACCCGTAACCTTCTCGTAGCGGGACAATCTCTCGAAAATAGCAGTGGCGCGGTGATACAGGCATTAGGCTATCCAATGGATGGTGCGCGATTTCGTCACGGCCTATCCAATAAAGTTCGTGTACCGGCCCCCCGTATTGGTAGATAGAATTTGACTTAGCCCCTCAAAACCGGGCCGAATGAAATTGTGGTCTCTGAGGCAAAAGCCTCGCTGAGGAGACCCGTTATGAGAAAGTCCCGCTTCACCGAAG
>Ga0209611_10014343_pt1 | contig 10611 bp, 12 predicted proteins | sample S1TSphgellanicum_3_FD_187693 | JGI IMG/M metagenome (GOLD analysis project Ga0209611, IMG submission 187693) | Host-associated microbial communities from peat moss isolated from Minnesota, USA - S1T2_Fc - Sphagnum magellanicum MG (SPAdes) (version 2) | ecosystem: Host-associated > Plants > Peat... | reverse complement strand
GATACAAAGACATTATAGGAGAATCGTAACTCACCATGATGGAATGTGAAGGGGCATTATGTTGATGTTCATTCAATGTCACGCTTAATGGTTGAACCCCTTTTGTTCCATTCGTCATAACATCTATGCATAACCTCCTAATCTAACATGCATTGGATTTTTGAAAAGCTAATCTAAAAAGGAGCCATGGTACAAAATCCTATAAGTTTTTATTCTTTTGATCAAGAGTTAAACCCTGGGACTAAAAATCACTTTGCTTAGATTAAGGGAAAAAACAGACAATTTCAACCCCCTCTACTTCCGACAAGTGTAGCACCCTTACAACAAACCCAATGATGCTGAAAATTGGAAAAAACCTTTTACACTTCCTAAACAAAATTATTTTAAGTTTGACACAAATCCAACGGTGCATTTGGGAGGAACAATTATTTGAAATAAAACTCTAGAAGTTTTGTCATGGAAATCCCTCCATGAACTCCACTACAAACACCCTCTACTTATGGCAAGCATAGCTCCCTTACAGCAACCCTGATGATGCTAAAAATTGGAGAGAACCTTTTGCACCTCATAAAAAATAATTATTTTAAGTTTGACATAAATCCAATGGTGGATTTGGGAGGAACAATTATTTGAAATAAAACTCTAGAAGTTTTGTCATGGAAATCCTTTCATGAACTCCACTACAAACACCCTCTATTTCCGGCAAGTGTAGCTCCCTTACAATAACCCCGATGATGCTGAAAATTAGAGAGAATTTTTCACACCTCCTAAACAAGAACTATTTTAAGTTTGACACAAATCCAATGGTGGATTTGGGAGAAACAACTATTTGAAATAAAACTCCAAAAACTTTGTCATGGAAATCCTTCCATGCTTATTTCTTGCACACATCTTTTCCATGAACAACCTTTCCACACATAAGAACTAATCTTTTCTCACACATTCATTCTCTTCCTTTTCTTTTTTTTCCACACAAAACTGCATCTATAGGAGCCCCTGTATATGATGAAGATCTAGTGGTCATGACCTTGAATGGACTTATAAAAGACTATAGCCAATTCCATACTTCAATTGTAGTTCGAAAAACATTTATCAATTTCCAAGATTTAATAAGCCTACTTATAAATGAAAAGATTAGAATTGTTAGTGTCGCAACCCCACTTTGAGGGAAGTGTGGGGTCGCCACTCACACTCCCGAAAATGGGACTTGGGAGTCCCCCGGGACTCCTGAAAACTCAGAGCGCAATTACAGGGGTCAAAATACCTTGCATTGAGGTGTTCCTTATACCATTGAAAAGGTATTCAAGTGTAGATGTCCAAAATGGCCTTGCATGAGCCATTTGGACATCTACAACACAAGTTATGGTTGAAAGAAGGGTCGGGAGTCAAATTGCCAATTTGACTCCCAACCACTAAAAATCAGGAATCGACCCGATCCCGGGGCGTGCAGGTGAAGTGTGACACACCGTTAGAAAGCTCTGGAGGAGAGCTACAAGTTTTCTTCAAACCTTGTCCCAATCCAAGGTTAAGGTGAGAAGTTATGAACGCCCAAAGTCCCGAGAGTCCAAACCAGGACAATTTCGGGACTTCATTTTGGGAGTCCTGGGAAAAAGTGCCATTCGGATGCAAGTGCAGTGGTGAGACGCAAAAAATACTATATGGGGGAAGGTGGTGGCTTCCCCTAAGTCCGGTCCGTGGTGAGTCAAGTGAGTCCAAGGTTGCCCGTGGCTTGTTCCAACACCAAAAGTGTGCAGAATGAGTTCTAACCAACTTGTTGGTTGGTTTTGGATGCAGGACCAAATAACTAAGTAGCTTGTCCCTCTTCCTAGTCTAATCCCAAAGCTTTCAGCACGCCTCTCTCACCCCCCTTTAGTGCTGGAAGCTGGGACCATGCCCCGAGTCCTTCCCAATTCCGCAACTTGAGCAAGTTAGTCCCAACTTGGGACTAACCAAGGACTTAGGAGCATGTCAGTTGGTACTTCATCCAATGGAGGATCGCAAGAAAGTGATTTATACTCAAATATTAATAGAGATAGAGGTAGAGGTGGTAGAACCCCATTTTGAGGTCAACACATAAGCTCGCATGGTGGACATCATCAACATGAAGGTTAATTTCACGGAGGTGGACAAGGAAATTTTAGAGGAAGAAGAAGTCGTGGAGGTTGTGGTGGAAGTCATTGAGGTGAACAACCAAATAGAGATTCAAACTCTTACTACTATGGGAAACCTCGGCACATGGCAAAGAATTGTTATTAGAGGGAGCATGATGCACGAAATGGAAAGTTAGAACAAGGGAATTATGCATCAACTAGTAATCAAGGTGATGAACAACTGTTTATGATGTAGCACATGGCAAATTCAATGGTAAGAGGTGTATAAGATAATAGTGGTTTGGTATGTGGATTTTGGAGCTTCAAACCACATGGCTAGTCATGGAAAATGGTTTAGAGACACAAAGGATTTGAAAACACCAAGGCTTGTGGAAATTGGTGATGACATTACACATCCCATCACACAAATTGGCAAGGTGCCATTGCCCATGCAAAATGGGTAGACAAAGTATTTGAAAGATGTACTTTATGTTCCAACCAAAATAAAAAATTTAGTCTCAATAGGCCAGATGGTGGAACAAGGTTTATAAGTGACATTCAACCCTAATGGATGTTTTGTGGAAAACATGAAGAACCAAAACAAATTGATTGCAAAAGGGAAAAGGAATGGATGAATGTTCACCTTGGATGTGAACATGCTTGAGATGAATTCCATGTTATTCACACATGGAAAAGGAGCTGGAGACATTAGAATTAGGCACAAGCGGGTTGGCCATGTTAATCTCCAACGTTTTAAATTGATGGAGAAACAAAATCTTATTGGAAGTTTTCCCAAATTTGGAACAGAAGAGGTGATGTTAGAACTTTGTGAAACATGCCAATTGGGGAAACAAGTTAAGCATCCATTCCCAATTGAAACAATTCATGTAAGTTCCAAACCTTTCTAAATGATGCACTCAGATGTGTGGACCACGAAGACTAAATCCATTGGAGGATGCAGGTACTTTTAAGTTTCATTGATGACCACACAAAGAAGGTGTGGGTCTACTTCATGAAACACAAAGGTGAAGTGTTTCAACATTTTTTGAATTTCAAAGCAATGGTGGAGAAGGAGAAGGGTGTGAGCATCAAATGCCTAAGGTCCAATGGAGGGGGAGAGTATTTTTCAAATGAATTGAGTGAATACTTGAAGGAGCTTAGAATTCAAAGGAAATACTCATATAATTATTCCCATAGCAGAATGGAGTTGTTGAAAGGAAAACGATGCACATTGTAGAAATAGCACGTGCCATGTTAAATGAGAAGAATTTGCCAAATTACTTTCAGGTTGAAGTGGTAGTAACTGTAGTTTATATCATGAATCAAACACCCATAACCGCAGTTCATGGTATGACACCTGAAGAAAAATTCACAGGTAAAAAACCAAATGTCTCACACCTTAGAGTGTTTGGTTGCATTACATATGTGCATGTTCTTAATGAGAAGAGATCAAAACTAGACCGAAAAGCTGAGAAGTGTATCTTCATTGGATATTCCTTAGAACAAAAAGGATATAGATGTTTCAACCCTTCCACTCAAGAGTTACAAATGAGTAGAGATGTTGTGTTTGATGAGATGGTTATTTAATATTCACCACTGAAGATAGTAAAAGATGGCGAGGTTACAAATGGTGATGTTTCATCAAATGTGGAACAAGAATCACAATTAATTAGTGGACCACAAGAGTCTTCAACTAATGGGTCCAATAACACTCCATGGAAAGGAAGATTAAGATCTTTAAATGTTATACATGATAGTTCTCAAACATCTAAAAATTCTCATGTAGATGGTGAGTGATTCAGAAAAGAGTGTGGGTGAAGAGTTAAAAGTCCCTTTACACACTACTCCCAGAGCTCGAATGGCCATGAAAGCTTTGAAAACATTTGACAACAACAATGGGGTACAAAGATCCACATGAATCAAATACCCTGTACAAAGACTCACATATGATGGTTTTATAGTTCATCATTACGCATACATGGTGAGAGTTATATAGGAGGTTGAACCACTTGTTTTGAACAGGCGATTGGAAACCCTATGTGGGACAATGCCATGGTTGAAGAGATGGCAGCGTTAGATGGTAATGCTACTTGGGAATTAGTAGCTTTACCAAAGGACAAGAAAGCAATTGGGTGCAAATGGGTGTACAAAGTCAAGCACAATGCAAATGGATTTGTGAGCATATACAAAGTAAGATTGGTTGCCAAAGGTTATGCCTAAACTTATGGCATAGACTATGAGAAAACCTATAGTCCAATTGCAATAGTGACAAATGTAAGAGTAATCATTGTTATGGCAGTAGCAAAAGGAGGGTCTTTACATCAAATCGATGTAAAGAATGCTTTTCTTTATGGAGATTTACAAGAAATGCACATTGAACAACCACTAGGTTATGTGGACCAAACACATCCTGATTTGGTTTGTAGGTTGAAGAAAGTTTTGTATGGCTTGAAGCAAGCACCTAAAGCTTGATTAAACAAGATAGGTCGATGTTTTGTCATAAGTGGATTTCAAACATCCAATGCAGATTTTTCACTATATGTGAAAAAGACAGATTGTGGGATTGTAGTCATAGTCATTTATGTTGATGACTTGATTATCACAGGAGATAATGATGCAAACATCTCTGATTTGAAAAAGCTTTTGAAACAAAAAATTGAGATGAAGGATTTGAGAGAGTTGCATTATTTTTTCGACATTGAGGTAATTTAGTCCCTTTAAGGGATATGGTTATTACAAAGGTAATATGCCTTGAACAAATTGTCCGAATATGGGATGATGGGTTGTAAACCCATTTTAATTCCATTGGAACAAAATGTGAAGTTAAGTGCAAATGAAGGAGATCTTGTGAAGGATACCATTATGTACAAGCGCATAGTGGGGAGTTTGATTTACATGACCATCACAAGGTTAGATTTGAGTTATGTAGTTGGAGTGGTGAATTAATTCATGCAAACACCATGAAAGCCACATTTGGATATAGTGAGGCGCATACTGCAGTACATAAAACATATTTTGTAGTGTGGAATTTTTTATGAAGCAAAGAGCCAATTATAAGTACATGGATACACGGATGTTGATTAGGCTGACAATGTTTTAGATAGAAGATCAACCAGTGGTTTCATGTTTTCTTTTGGAAATGGTGCTGTTAGTTGGAGTAAAAAGAAACAACCAATAGTTGCACTATCAAGCATGGAGGCAAAATACGGAGGCGTAGCAATTGTTGCATGTGAAATAGTTTGGTTACAAAAATTACTTTTAGATTTGGGACAATTAGTGGATGCTCCTATTGTCATTTACTGTGATAACATCAGTAGCATACTACTTGCTAACAACCCAGTCTATCATGCTAGGACAAAGCACATTGAGGTGCATTAGCACGTTATTAAGGAAAAAGTTATAGCAAGAAAAATTAACCTTATTCATGTTAGTACTAAAGATCAAGTTGCTCACATTTTCACAAAGGCTTTAAGTACACATAAACTAAGGAGGTTTAGAAAAACGCTTAGTGTACTAGAAGTGGATTTGAGCTTGAAGGGAGTGTTGAGAATTCAAGCTCAACTAGTTAGGTTTCATTAGTTACTAGAGTAGGAAAGTAATTAAGTTACTTCACAAGGTTGAATTACTTTCTTTACTTATATTAATTTGATTATTTGTGGTTTAGTCTTTTAGTTAAATATTTTGGTGTTGATGGTTTGGTTTTCTTTTTTTCATTACATAAGTTTGTGTATTTCATGTGATAAGAACCTCGAGGAGTTCTTGATGTTATGTTTTGTGTTATGAACATCATGTTTTAGTTTCTTTTCAATAAAGATTTATGTTTGCACTTAAGTAGATTTCCTATTTGTTAACAAAAAAAATGAGGAAGGAGTGCACTAAAAATTGCTTATAGAAATTGACAACAAACACTATTGGTGATGATCACTAGTGTAAAAGTCATAACATTAATGTAACAACAATGTGCCAATTAAAGAAATAAGAAAGCCGACATCATGACGCAACAAAAGATGTGAAGCAAAACGTAATCCAAAAAATGAGGAAATAACTCCTTAAAAACTATGAAAAAATAGACAATAAACATTGTTATTGACATGCTCCCAAGTCCTTAGTTAGACCCAAGTTGGGTCTAAGTTACTCTCACAGCGGAATTGTGAAGAACTTGGGGCACGCTCACAGCTCTCAACACTAAAAGGGGTAGAAGGGGCATGCTAACGTTCCAGGATGGGACTAGGAAGAGTGACAAGTTATTCACTTACTCGAACTTGCATCAAACCAACCAACAAGTTGGTTAGTTCACCTTTTAAAGCACCCTTAGTGCTAAGACAAGCCACGGGCAACTTTGGACTCACTTGACTTTACACGGCTCGGACTTGGGGGAAGCCACCACATCCCCCATATAGTATACTCTGTGCCTCTCTACAGCACCTAGATCCGAATGGCTTTTTGTCCCAGGACTCCCAAGGGGGAGTTCGGAAACTGTCCTGGTTTGGACTCCCAGGACTTTGCAAGATCATAACTTTTTGCTCAGACCTCTTATTAGGATGAGGTCTAAAGCAAACTTGTAGCTCTCTTCAAGAGCTTTCCAATGGTGTGTCGCACTCTACCTGCACGCACCAGGTTGGGTTAATTCCCAACTTTCAGTGGTCGGGAATCAAACTACCAGTTCGACTCCCAGCCTTTTTTTTTGCCATAACTTGTGTTGCAAATGTCCAAATGGCTAATGCGAGCCCATTTTCGACATCTACATTTTAATCTTTTTCCAATGATATAAGGAGCATCCCAATGCGAGGTGTTCTGACCCCTACAATTGAACTCTGAAGTTTTGGGAGTCTCGGAGGACTCCCAAGTCCCAATTTCGGGAGTGTGAGTTTCATCCTAACACTCTTTCAAGTAGGGTTGCGACACTCTCCCCCACTAGAGAAAAGGTCAATGTCCTCATTGACATTTAAAATTTCTTTCGAGAATTGCAATTGGTTTCTTTTGGATCCTTAGCCATCAAGTGCTGACTTTTTTAGCACGACCTTGCCTCAAGCTAACTTAGGCGTCCCCAAATTTCCAACACTTTCTTGGCAAGTCCAAGGGTATCTCATAAAGAACCCTTAACCGTTGCTTTGTTAAAGACCTAAACTAGCTTAATTGACAAAACGCTCATTTCGAAAGGCCATTCTTTCAACCTTCCCCTCATGAGGAACTTAAGCCAAGTCTAATCTTGAACTAAGCTATTTGACATGAATCCTTTCCACAACTTGCGGCTTGATCACAACAATGAAGCCTTAAGTAAAAGATTTGTTTATCAAGGTACGAGAAGCAACATTTGGGTTTTGCAAAAACTCAAGTCCCAAGCTACACGATTAAAGTACACGAACGAAGTCATGATTTCCCGCGTTGGCCGCCACTACCAACCAACCTTTTGGGATGCACTTAAAGCTTGTGCATGACCCCGTAAGCTTACCTTGCTTGACTCTTCTTTTAGGGTCAGGGTTTCCCTTAACCCCAAAGTAGGAGTTCGATTTTGATTTGGGCCTACGCAAGAAGTTCCATTTGTCCAATGCCAACTTGACAACCTTATTTGCAGTTATACATTATTTGACGTGATACAGTCTCTTGGAAGTTTTGAAGCCTTTATTTCACTTGCAACTTGATGTGGTACATTTTATGTGACTCCCTGCCTCATTAAAAAAAAGGTGATATCCTCATCACTTTCTATGTTTCTTCTTTGCCGGTCTAGTGTGAAATTCCTATATGGTTTCTTGGGCATGTTCCATATTGGATTCATTCACCCAAGATGCCTCTATTGGATGGTATCCTTTCCACTTAATTAAGTATTCCCCCTTTTGTCCTCTTAGTTGCCTTGACTTGAGCACGGCCTCCACTCCAAACTCTGGTTCATTATGAACCAAGTCTAGTGGGGGCCTTGAGTTGTGCTCCCGATTAGGCTTTGAAGCATCGCGGGCAACCAGCTTCTAAAGAGAAACATGAAATGTGGGGGTGAATTCTAAGATTTTCCGGTGATTCTAACTTGGAAGTGTCCGAAAGTTTCTTTTCTAACACCTTGAATGGGTTCGCATATGGGCCCAAGAACTTGTGACTCAAACCTTCTAGTAATCAGAAATTTTTGATGTTCAACCACATTTCATCCCCTTCTTGAAACTTCACCTCTTATCGAAACTTGTCCGCAAAATCCTTGTACCTCTTGTGCGCCTTTTCCAAGTTGGCCTTTGCCAATTCCCAAAGGCGCCACCTTTATTCATTAAGTTGTGTGACCATTGGCACTTCTTCACTTGCATCATTCGGGGGTTGTCCATGTGCTGCCCACGTCATGGGCAAAATTGGTGACTTGCCCGTCACCATTTGAAAGGGGGTGGACCCAGTTGCGGAGTATTCCGAATTGTTGTAACAAAACTCGGCTAATTCCAAGTGGTCCACCCAATCTTGTTGATCCGTCGCCACATAATTCTTAAAGAATTGTTGGATGACCAAATTCACCCTCTCGTTTTGTCCATCGGTTTGGGGGCAGAAGGAAGTGCTCATCTTGAACTCCAACCCCATTCGTTTCCATAGGGATCGCCAAAACTTGCTTATGAACTTTGGGTCTCAATTCGAGATTATGTCCTTTGAGAGGCCATGATGCTTGAAAACATGTGTTAAGAACAACCTTCCTGTCTCTTGAACCGTGGCACTATCCTTGGTGGGAATGAAATGTGCCATTTTGTTAAATCGATCCACCACCACCATGATGGCATCGAAGCATTTTGATGGGGGCAAGCCTACCATGAAATCCATGGACAGACTTTCCCATGGCCCTTCAGGAATTGGCAAAGGTTGTAACAAGCCCACTTGCTTCTTGTTAAGTGTTTAATTTTGTTGGCAAGTCAAGCAAGTCTTCACATACTCCTCCGCATCGTCTTTCATGTTGGGCCAATAATAGGACTTTTTGAGGATTATTGTGGTGCGCTTTGCACCACCATGGCCCGCAAGTGGCCCATCATGACATTCCTTCAAGAACACATCCCTCATCTTATTTTTCGGAACATAGAGCCGGTTTTGCTTATACCACAATAGTCCATTTTGTAGTTGGAAGTGTGACTTGGCTCCATTTTGAATGTTTTACCTCACTTCCTTGGCAAATTTGTCATGACGACTTGCTAATCGAACTTCCTTTTGAAGTTTTGTTTCCCCCACATACACCACTTTAAATTGGTGCTTTCGACTTAGCACATCGGGCACCACATTCTCCTTCCCGGGCTTGTGTCAAATGTCCACATTGAACAAGGCCAATGTGTTTTGCCATCTCACTTGCTTTGAGGACAACTTGGGTTGAGTGGCAAAGTACTTCAAGGTCACGTTGTCGGTCCACACCATCACATCTTTGGAGCCTATGTAATGGCCCCAAGTTTTGAGACAATGTATGACTGCCCACATTTCTTTCTCATGTGTTGGCCACCTTCATTCCATCTCGTCCAACTTTTTGCTTTCAAATGCCACCGATTTTCCTTCTTGCACTAGGATTTCTCCAATTGCAAAGTTGAAGGCATCGGAGTGGATCTCAAAATCCTTGTCGAAGTTGGGTAACTTCAACACTGGCGCTTTCACCAAAATGCCTTTCAAGGTCTCAAAGGCCTCGTCGCATGCTCCATCCCATTTGTAAGTTCCGGCGGACTTTTTCAAGAGGTTTGTCAAGGGTGTAGCCATCTTCCCAAAGTTCTTGATGAACTTGCGATAATAGGAGGCCAATCCTGAGAAGGATCTCAAGGTCGAAACCGACTTAGGCGGTTCCGAATCCAAAATTGCTTTCACCTTGTGATCGTCCATCTTCAAACCTTTTTGAGTGATTCTATGTCCAAGGAAGTCCACTTCCGTCTCCCCGAATTCGCACTTTTCGAGCTTGGCATACAATTTGTTTTCCCTTAGCCTTTGGAACACCTTTCGGAGGTGTTCCGCATGCTCCTCTAAGGAGCCATTATAGATCAAATTGTTGTCTATGTAGACGATGACAAAGTCATCAAACCATTCCCGGAAAATGTCATTCATGAGAGTGCAAAATGTGGCGGGTGCATTGGTGAGCCCAAAAGGCATCACTAAAAACTCGTATGAGCCATACCTTCTGCGGAAAGTGGTCTTTTCTTCATCCCCTTTCGCAAGCCGAATTTGGTAATATCCCGAACATAAGTCAATCCTACTAAACACCTTAGTTCCTGAAAGTCAATCAAAGAGGTCATCAATCCGAGGTAAGGGATATGAGAGTGAGGTTGATTATTAGGAGCAGAGGTCTCTTGAGGAGCAACACACATTTGTGTCAGCTGACAGTAATGATTCAGCTGTGTTGATGAAGAGTCTAGATAACTCAGAAGCATTCTCAGTCATCAATCATGAGAAGCAAGAAGAGAGCTCTGCGGATGCTCTTGAGATACACAAGGATGACAGATTTGAAAGTGAGGTTGATTATCAGGAGCAGAGGTCTCTTGAGGAGCAACCCATGTTTATTTCAGCCGACAGTGATTATCCAGCTGTGTTGATGGAG
>Ga0209611_10014342_pt1 | contig 10612 bp, 4 predicted proteins | sample S1TSphgellanicum_3_FD_187693 | JGI IMG/M metagenome (GOLD analysis project Ga0209611, IMG submission 187693) | Host-associated microbial communities from peat moss isolated from Minnesota, USA - S1T2_Fc - Sphagnum magellanicum MG (SPAdes) (version 2) | ecosystem: Host-associated > Plants > Peat... | reverse complement strand
TTTAGTTTCACTTCTATCAGACTTCTAAATAGAATCAATTCAAACTTAAGTATTAAACACTTCCGCCTGAGTAGCCTCAGGTGAATTACAACTGAATAACTGACTTAAAGGATAGATCACAGTTGTAAAAAATCTAGGATGCGGCGAATGGTGCGAGCGAGGTACTCGGCTCGATGCTCCAGGGGAAGTGGGTTGATCGAGCCTCGTAGCCAACGATAATGGCCATCACCGGGAACCCACGTTCGACAATGGAGACGGACATCATCATTTTCGCATTGGCATTCTTCAAATCTTTCTGGCGCGGTTCCACAAGCAGGAACAAACTCTAAATAAATTGCTAAAGCACGTGGGTTAGGAGACAATCGACAATCCCATACCGAACGAGCGACTTGAGTGCGCACCACTTTCCTAGGCGGTTCTTCTTCGTGCGGCCGTTGAGAAACATTCAAATCGAACGGTGCTTCTTCAAGTTCTTCTTGTTGTACGGGTGCGACTAGAAGATTTGAAGGCGTAGCGTCATCGTCCGCCATGATTAGTTGCGCCTGCATCAACAAAAAACCAAGAAGGTGCAAACAAGGTGGTACTTGCGTTCAAAAAGGGTCGAGGCCTTTTTATTTAACAAATTAGGGTAGGCATAAAGTGTGGAAGTGACGGCGGAACCTCATCAAAACTCGAACACCCTAGATCTAAGGGATTCATCAAACCCTAAATTCAACGGTGGATCTAGAAGTGTGTGAAAGTTTTCTTTTGTGATGCAAATTGTAATTTCAATTTACTATGTACTACATAGTTAATTAGTGCATAGTAAAGTAAATAGGTAGGGAATATCAAGGAGTAAATATTACATGGAAATGTTACTTCAACCATGGAATTAGTCAAGTAAGAACTCAAGGACTCTTCCTTGTTACTACTGATAATTTATCCTAGTAGTTAGTTACTTGAAGTAATTAGGATGAAGAAGTAGGATGTGAGGGTCAACGGACGGAAAAGATAAGGATCAAGCAAGAGACCTCATCAAGATATCCAAGATAAGGGGGAGATTGGATCCTCCAATCCCATTAGTCATGAGGATTGTTATCCTCTTTGATTGGAGGATGGAATATCTCTTATGTTTCATTGGGCCCAAGGATTCTCATCCTAATTTCAATTAGATGGCCATTCATTTTCAAATTCTCATTGGCCCTTGAAGGATGAGGAGGCCATTGATTGGTGCAAAAGAATTTCAAGCTTTCATTGGACAAGGGGAACAAGTTCAAGGAAAGTCATGGAGGCGTACCAAGAAAAAAAAGGCATTGGGTGTATGGAAAAAAAAGGAGAAGGAAGAGGAGAATGAAGTGTGAGAAAGGTTGTTAGTTCTTATGTGTGGAGGTGTTCATGGAAAGGTTATGAAAAATTGAAGTATGGAATGGAGTTGTGTGTAGCAAGTAATCGTAGTGAAGCCTCTGGACTTTGGTTTAATTAATTGTTTCTCTCAAATCCACCGTTGGATTTGTGTCAAAATTAGATCAGTGTTAGTTCAGAAGGTGTAGAAGCTCGTCCCAAAAATTTTGTGTCATCAGTTTTGCTGTGAGGGAGTTACAGTTGTTGAAAGTAGAGGGTGTTGAAGTGGGTTTCATGGAATGATTTCCATGGGGAAGCCTCTGGACTTTGGTTTAATTAATTGTTTCTCTCAAATCCACCGTTGGATTTGTGTCAAAATTAGATCAGTTTTAGATTGAAATGTGTAGAAGCTTCTCCCAAAAATTTAGCATCATCGGTTTTGCTGTGAAGGAGTTACATTTGTGAAAGTAGAGGAGGTTGAGTTGTTGTTTTTTCCCTCAATCTAAACAAGTGGTTTTTAGTTTCAGGCTTAACTTTTGGTCAAAGACATAAATAAAATAAAATAAAATAAAAATAAAATCATGAGATTTGGACACAACGCATTAGATTTTTAGTAAATTTCATTACTTACCTCGAACGACCTAACTCGTTAGACTTTAACTACATAATAGTTCCACTTCTAACCGGGTTTTTTGTGAGTGCATATCTTAGTGGTGGAAGTGTGCAATAAATCCTCACAACGTGCTCCCAAACTCCTTGATGACTTAAATGTGAATCTAAAGTGAAAACAACAGAAGAGTAAGGAGTTAGTTTACGATCCCTGGCTCGCAGCACTTTGGGGGTAGAGGGGCGTGCTAGAGCCTTGGGATGGGACTAAAAAGAACGATAAATGATCAATCACTCACACGAACTTGCACAAACCAAACAACAAGTTAATTAGTGCAAGTTAAAGCACTTTTGGTGCTAGGACAAACCATAGGCAAACTCGGACTCACAAGACTCATCATGGCCTGGACTTGGGGAAGCCACCACCTTCCCCCTTATAGTATACTCTGTGGCTGGCCACGGGACCAGCATCTAAATGGCATTTTGTCCCGGGACTCCCAAGTGGGAGTCCCAAATTTCCCAAAATTGGGACTCCTACGAGTTTGGGGGCCCATAACTTTGTCAATAGACCTCTAATTGAAAGGAGGTATGAAGCAAAGTTGTAGGCCTCATCGAGAACTTTCCAACGGTATGTTGCACACCACTTGCACACAAGAAAATCAGGGTGATTCTCGACTTTTAATGGTCAGGAGTCAAATTGCCAATTTGATTTCTGACCCTTCTTTTGGCCATAACTTATGTTTCAGGTGTTCAAATGATTTGTGCAAGCCCATTTCAGACATCTAAGTTCCAAGATCTTTCCAATGACATAAGGAATGTCTCAATCCAATGAGTTTTGACCGTGCAATTGCCCTTTGAAAATTCAAGAGTCCATTGGGACACCAATTCCTAAAATGGGAGTTCACTTGGGAGTGTGATGGTTGATTCCCTGACACTCTTTTGCACTCTCGAGAGCATGAAATGTGACTCCCGGGCTCAATCTTGGCCTGCACTTTTACAAACCCTTGCCTTGGTTGTGAGCCCAAGGCTAGGGTTGCGACAATCAAGCTAATTGAACTTGTTGTTATGCAAGTTATTGGCTTTGTTGAAAATGAATGTTGTTTTTTTACACTAACTTTCATGAAGACTAAACTATAGAATAAATTAACCATGCATTTAAAACTTATGATTCGCATGTTCAACCAAAAGTTTTTCATTTTGAAAACCTTTCCTTTTGGTACAACAATTCAAAATTAGAAGGATAGTAAAATGCGGTATGGTGTAGAAAGTCAAGGCTTGACACTAATCTACATCCAAACTCCTTGTTTGGGCTACTTTTTGCATTCAATATAATTATTAACTAATAATTTTTTTTACATGTTAAACTTTATGATGTAGTTGGCAAGGTTTTTTCTAGTCAGGGTTCGATTCCCCCAAATAGTTATTAACTTTAATATCAATTTAAAATAACAATTAGTAGCAAAAAATCAAAGTAAGGATGATGGACTATAGCTACAAGTTTGATTTAGAAGACCTAAAAGTAGCAAATCAAACTTGATCATTTTATTTCCTTTATGTAAAATAAACTACAAATTTTCTAAACATGTAGTTGGATAGATAAACACTCCATGTGTCCATGTGGCAATTTTAGCTCCAATGAAAATTGCAAGTAACAAAATAGTAAATTTTTAAAAAAACATTGCTCATCACTAGATTTTACCTACAATAAGCATAAACCTATGAATAGTATTAGTAATCTAAACATTTATGAATCACAAGGTGTAGGAGGAAAAAGGTTTTTAGTTCTTACACCGTCATGTTAAAAATGAAGAAAGGGGGAGGGGGAAGATCTTACATACAACTAAGCACACCCTCCAACTCTTAAGGGGGAGGTGTATAATCCTTTTTCTTTAGAAAAGAGATATTCATGCATATGCATAGTGTTCATTGTGTTATTGCTACTCATAATTCAAGTTTATTCTTTTCTTTATTTTTGTTAGTGTTTGGTTTTCAATGTGATGTTCTTATTATTGTCAAATACTCATCATGCTAAATATTGTTGTCAATTGTTGTGTTGTTACTTAGTGTTCATTATGTTATTATTGTGCATGGCATTCATTATGTTGTCGCCAATTATTTTATAACTATTATTGTTACTTGGTGCTCATCATGTTGTTGTTGCTTCACTCTCATCATGTTATTGTTGCTGGTAATTTAGGTATAATTCTTCCTTCCTTTGTGTTTTTATTGGTGCTTAGTGTTTAATGTGTTGTTGCTACTACCTAGTGTTTGTTATGTTTTTATAACTTGATTATAACTTATGTAACCTAGAGGTATAACCTACACAACATAGACATAGCCTAGGATTAACTTACATAGCTTCATTATAGCCATACATAGTTGTACATATAACTTTCATATATAACCCCATGTATAATGGGCTATGTCACTTATATAACCCAAATCTAGCCCTACATAACCAAGGTATAACCTTATGTACAACTTATATAACCTAGGTATAACCATACATTACCTACATAACCTAATTATAACTTAGATATAACCTAGGTAAAGCCATACAAAGCCTACATGTAGCCTCTGTATAGACCTAGGTATAATTTAGGCACAACCTACATAGCCTAGGTATTGCCTAGGTATAGCCTTACATAGTTTACATATAATTTACATATAGTTGACATAGCCTAACTATAGCCTTAAGTATTACCAAGTACATATTATTTAAATGTAGCCAAACTATAGCCCTACATAACCTAGGTATAGCTTAAATATAACCATAGATAACCTATATACAACCTACATAGCCTACGTGTAACCCTAAATATAGCCTCCGTAACTTAAGTATTAACTTTACATAGCCAAGATATAACCTTAGGTATAATTGAACTATATAGCCTTACATAACCTAAGTATAACCATACATAACTTGTATATATCCTACATAGCCTACATATATCATTAGGTATAACTTATATAGCTTAAATATAGCTTATATAGTGTAAGTATAACTTAGGTATAAACCTACATAACCTATGTGTAGCCCTATAAATATAACCTAGGAATAGCTTATACATTGGCTAACCTAAGTTAGGTGTAGATATAGTTTACATAGTTTAATTATAGTTGTGCTACTACAATTCATGGATTCTTTTACTAGATTTTGTAATCAAAAAAACACCCAAAACACAAGCGTAAAAAAAATCACCCTATCAATTTAGACAAGTCGATTTAGACCTATTGATGTGATTAGGTAGTTAATTTGGACCCTATCATTTTGACTAACAAACTAATTATTTGATAGGTAAATAATGGACCATTTGACCAAGTCAAGTTTATACCTAAATTAAAATCATTTTTTGGATTATTATTTTTAAATTTAATAGCTAGGTAGATAGGTCGGTAGGTAATAAATAGGTTTAAATAGGTCGAAAAAAGGCACTTAAGTAGGTAGGTGTTAGCTTAACGTAGCCTAATTTAACTTAATCAAACCTCACCGAACTACATTAATTTAACCTATTTTCCTTAGCCCTCTAAACATGCACATAGGTTGCAAATATAAAGGATTGAACCCCAAACCTTCACAATGATAAACCAAATCCTTATTAGTGAACTACACCATTAAAAAAAATTAGCTTTTGCTAAGTTTTTTATTTCACACGTTTATTTCACATCATTAATTATAGCACTTGCCTAAATTTAAACAACACTTAGTGGCTAAAATTAAGCTAAACCTAATCACTAAATTAAATGGCTAAACCTAATGGTTTAATTTAATGGTTAAACATAGTGGTTAAACCTTGACTAAATTTTAGCAATTAAATGTAGTGATTAAGTTTTGGTTAAATCTAATGGTTAAATTTATGACTAAGCATAATGATTAAACATTGGTTAAACATAATGGTTACATTTGAACTAAACCTAATGGCTAAACATAATGATTAAACATAAGTTACATCTAATGGTTAAACATAATAGGTAAACCTAAGTAAAACTTAATGGCTAAATTTAATTGTTAAACATAATTTGGGTAAACCTAAGCTAAACCTAATCGCTAAACTTAAGTTCAACCTAGTGGCCAAATTTAATGGCTCAACTTAGGGTGAATGCAAGATTGAGTGTCTCACTATTGTGACAAAACGATGTTTTTTTTTCTAGGTACGTTTCATTCAAATGCATACAGTGATTAATATGTCCTTAGATTTACTAATTGGGACTTGAATATAGTCAAAAAAATTCATTATGAAAAGAACTGTGTGGTTATTTACTGATAAAAACTGATTTGTCAATAGTACTAGATTTTTTAAGTCGAAGAATATGGATTGGTTACCTAACTTGACCATCGCAAAATGGAAAAATTTATATTGATTCATATTCCAAATTTATTATTGGGATTCGATATATGATGTAATACAAGATCGTAAATTCATATGAAGATTCTTTTATTTGAAAATTTTAACTGTTTGATAGTTAAGGACTTTTGAATGGTTAAAATTTGACCATATTTTCATAAGTCCATATGAGTTGCAATTTTTATTTATTTTTAAATTTCTTTGTCCGAAAAGCATATTTTTTGAAAGTTGTACATTGGTCATAATTCATTTAGACTTTGTGGGTTTTCCTTTTAAGACTTCCAAACTTTAAAATGACATTAGTTACATTAAATACCAATTTTCACATAAATTTGGGAAATTTTGTAGGTGATTGAACATGTATTATTCAAATATTAGAATAACAAACATGTCCAGTTGAATCATTTTAAAATATCTTGTATGGACTTATAAAGAATGTAATTTTTGCCAATATTGAGACATTCAATCTTGCATTCACCCCTTATGCAAAACTTAATGGTTAAATTTAATAGTTCAATTTCAATTTCCATACATAAGGTGACCCAAACTTTTTTTCGGTCAACATTTGTATGGTGATCGAAAAGTTTTTGTCACTAACAAATTGGCAATTAAAACTTTTTTTAATCACCAATAACTATCGTTTTTAGTTGCTCACGATAAATTTTTTAATCACCTTTGTGGCAACACATAGAGGTTGATGAAAGTTTTCCAAAAACATATTACATGCCCCCTTTCCAAATTCAATCATCAACAACCAAAAAATTTCGATCACCATCCAACAATTAAGATTCTTAAAATGGTGACCAAAACCCATTTTTGATTACCATTTGTATAATGACCGAATTTCTTTTATTGTTGGCAATTAAATTTTTGGTCACCTTTAGTCACCACATGTAACACTCACCAAAAACTTTCCAAAAATTTATTACAAGCCAAAAAAATTTGGTTGCTAGCTTTTAGTACACTCAAAAAGAAATTTGCAAATTGCCTAGAAAGTTTTAATCATCCAATTGACGATGGCCATTGATCCAACAAGAAAATTATTTTTTGGTTACAAAAGAAATTTCGGTCAATGCTTGAATGTTTTTTAATAGTGCCCAAAAAATTTGATTGTTAACTTTTGGTTGCCATAGTTGACAATTATATTTTTTCTTTCATCTAATTTACTGTCAAAAAATTTGGTATACAAGATGATGGAATTTGGAAAAAGGGTATGTAATATGTTTTTGGGAAATTCTTGTTGAACTCTACATGTACTAACCAAAAACAACCAAAAATTCAAATGTTAGCAATTAAAAAAACTATTGTTAGCGACCAAAAAATAGTTTCAATCACCAATCTGTTGGTAATTGAAAATGGGTTTCAATCGCCATCTGAAAAATCTTAATTGTTGGATGGCAACCAAAATCAATTGTGGCAACTGAAAATTGGTGATTGATTATAGCGACCAAAAGTTGGCAATCTCAAATGTTTGATCACCAATCTTGTGGTGACTAAATTTATTTCTGATTACCATACATAATAGGGGCAACCCATGTATAATAAAAAAAAATCATGTGTTAATCTTAAAATACGCGAGTGACGTCATCAAGATGAACATTGTGTGACACCTAATGCAGAATGGCCACATGACATTGATTTTGACAAACCTAAAATAGATAGGTGGTAAGGTTTAAGTAGATAGGTAAGTAGGTAGGTAGGTAAATAGTAAGTAGGTGTGTAGGTGGGTAGGTAATAGGTAGATAAATAACTAACTAAGTAAAATAGGTGGATGAATAGATAGGAAGTAAATACACTTGGGGTAGCAAAACATGTCACATTTGACTAATGAACATTGATCATTTTGACTAAATGTACAACTTGATTAGAAACAAAGGATGTACAATTTGACTAGATATATTTAGTCAAATAAATCATTATAGTTAAGTTGATTAGTCAAAAAAATACATGTATCATTTAAAGCCCCAACCTTTAGTCAAAATATACATGTCCATTAATCAAGTTGAACCTTTAAAAAAACCATTATTTGTAATCTTAAGCGTCACATGATAGCCTAACAATAGCCTAACAATAGCCTCACATAGCCTAAGCGTAACCTAGATAAATTAGGCATACCTAATTATAGCCATAGGTATAGTTTAGGTATAAGCTAAATAACCTAGGTTAGCTTTATATTAAACATGGTTAAATGATGTTAAATCAAGTACCTGATCTAAACTAGGCTATGATATTTTAATTAGGTTATTTAAATAGGTTAAAAAAAGGTCAACATAATTTTTTGATCTACTTGTTCACATAAGAAACATGTGGTGCAATGGTTGAAGAGTTGGCCCCTTAACATGGAATTGGCCCTTCAACATGGAGGTTCAAATCCTCAATCTTGTAACCTAGTTAGCTTGAGCAACTTAGGCAACACTATTAGGCTAGCTTACCTAGCCTAAGTTAAGTACCCATGGCTACTTACATGGTTAGCATTTTAACCTAGGTGCTAAGGTGCCAAACCTAGTTGCCAAAGCGCTTAAATTCTTATTAACCTAGGGTATTAAGCCTAGTATTAGGTCCATATCTGCCTAGGTCTAGGCTTACCACGTGGACATGGCAACAACTCATTCAATGCCTAACATTTGCCATGTGACAATGTATCATTCATTGTTTAAGCTTCCACATGGCATCATTTCAATGGATAGCAAGCTTGCCATTTTTTAAATTAATAATTTAATCCAATGGCATAAAGAGGTCAATTTAGACCGTTGGATGGCTTTTCATGATTGTTTTGGATAGGACTACAATCATGAAGATATTAGTACAAATGTCACTTATGATTAGAATCATCGAAAGGACTAATGGCATAAACAACATGGCTTTATGGACTACATAATCATGTAGTCACCAATGGTATATATAAATAAAAATGTAGTCATATATGTAATCATTAAACCTATTATATATATTAATGCAAAGTCAAAAGAGTTGTTGATAGTTAATTATGTTGTCAATGCAATAGGAGGTGTCTTATTTGGATTTTACATTTTGAGAAAGAATTAAAAATGATTACATCAAAAAATGCAAGCCAAGATCATGTATGGAAATGCAAAAAAAAACATGGATGATATGTTTTTAATTCAATGGAATTTTTCTCATTTTTTACAAAGAACTAGACAAAACTTCACTAGCTAGTTGGGGGACAAAGCTCTTAACCAATCATTGTCCAAGAAAAATATCGAATATGGGTTTAGGGTTATTGAAGTCTAGGCTTTTAATCCCAAGGCCATGGATGAAAGGATCAACCAAACCCAATCATCTATATACATTAGCACCAAGTGCCATGAGCATATCAAAAAATGATAATGATAATTCAAATGGTGTAGTCAATACAAATTAGTGGGGGGAAGATGGAATTACAACAAAATTAATCAACATAGCAATTACAATGGTGCATAATGAAGAGGTCCATGATTAGTCACATATTCCTAAACAACCAGAAATAAGGTGTTATGTGAAGGAACCTAGGAGTGAAACAAAAATGGAAACAATAAATGAAGTCTAAATCCATTTAGCAAACCTAGTTGTATCTATTCAAAAAGTTCAAGTTACAAATACTTTTGAATTTTAGGCCTTTTACCTATGTTATACATTTTGATGTGTACTAGCCATATTAAATAAACCATATGTGGTCATCCCCCATTTATATTACTATTCGAGTTATTTTATTTATTGCAAGTTTATATTTGATACTTTTTGCAAATCAAATTAGTCAAATGATGTGTTATTACTGTTTTAACCATCATGCATATTGATACACATTTTTTGGAACTTGAATAATTCAATTATGATAATGTTAAGCCCTTCAAAAGAAATTTTTGCCTTTAGTAGGTTTGAAGTGTTAAAATTTTATTTTTTAATATGAATTACAAATGCATTTTGTGTTTGTAACACGATAAAACATGCTTCAAACATTCTTTGAAGGAGCCATAAGAATGAATTTCAAAACTAAAAGATCATAATTATATTTTATGTCTACTTTGTGCAAAATGGAACAATAACACCAAATTAAAAAAAAAGTGAAAATAGGTTGGAAAAAAAATGCATCTTAAGCTTTTTTTTTAATTCATGTCATGCTACATATGTCATGTAATTTAGAATGTGTCCTACTTTTTAACTTTTAAAATTAACAATTCTATTTTTTTGCATTATCAGGATTTTTTTTTTGGCCTACTTTAGCATGTTTATGCCCATTAACCAATGAAAACAAAAGGAGAAAAAACAATTGGGGAGGGAATTGTGCATGAACCACAAGTAGGAGATGAAAAAACTTGGGCAAGGGGGAAGGCAAGTGGGGG
>Ga0209611_10014341_pt1 | contig 10615 bp, 8 predicted proteins | sample S1TSphgellanicum_3_FD_187693 | JGI IMG/M metagenome (GOLD analysis project Ga0209611, IMG submission 187693) | Host-associated microbial communities from peat moss isolated from Minnesota, USA - S1T2_Fc - Sphagnum magellanicum MG (SPAdes) (version 2) | ecosystem: Host-associated > Plants > Peat... | reverse complement strand
TCACATGCTCCCAATGATGTTTCTCAGGTTCCCAGTGTGTTCCCCAGAGCATCACACACTTATCCCACATTCTTTGCCTCAAAGTTCTCCCTTCTCCCCTTCTCACCTATATAGGGGGGCCAGAGAGAAGGCACTCTATCTGAACACCGAACCTTCTATTTTGGGAGCCTCTAAAGTTCAGGTTTGTTAAAATTTAATCAAATAATTTTAATTACAGATTGCATGGTACCTTGGTAGCTTCAACATGTCTGTCAAATACTTACCATACTTCCTACACGGCTTTCACACTAATTATATTATCCTCACAAATGTTGGAATCTTCATAATTGTTTTTTTTCGAAGAACAAACATTTGTGAAGGAAAATATTGAAATCTTCAGGAATATTTTATTTGTCAAAACGAAATTTTCGGATTTAATTAATCATTTGACAAACATGTATCAAAGTTGCCAAGGTACTACACTATAGTAATTAGTTTTGAAAATTTGGATTTCAACAAATAAAATATTGTTGAAGATTCAATATTGTCCTTTACAACTTTTTTGTTATTAATTTCTGTGTGTGAAAAAATCATCGTTTCTGAAAATAATATAATTAGTGTTGAAGCTGGCAAGGTAGGAGGGTAGTTGATCTGAACGCTATGATTTGACTTGGGATTGGGGTGAGACCATTAGATTGAAAACATCATCACAATGGGTCATGACTCATATTGGGTAAAAATATGCAGAGGAAGAGCATCAATGGCGTCATTGCTGTAATCAGCTATTTTAAATTTGGAATCAGGCTTGGAAACTTGCCAACCTCAATACCTTACTAGAAAGCCTCACTTGTAACCTCCTTGTAGAAAAGGATGTAAAGGGATGCACTTGCAATCTTCAATTGTCGTTGTCAAACAATTTGCGAGGTAATTTTAAGAGTCATATTCAGCTTTGACATGGAGTTTGTGTCTGGATTTTGGTTCCTTGTTGTCGGGGTGGTCACTTTGCTATTGTACTTTGCATGGCTTGTTTCAAAGGTATCGTCTCAACCCCCAGGACCGCCAAACTGGCCAATTGTTGGATGTTTGTTTTATTTGAGTCATCCCATTCATTGTTCCTTGGAACAGCTTGCAAAGAAGTATGGACCAATTATGTGCTTTCGCTTGGGATATTTGAATCAAATTGTAATTTCAAATGCTGAAATGGCCATGGAGGTGTTGAAGATTCATGATGTTGACTTTGCATCTAGGCCTTTATTAGTTGGAGCTAAATATCCAAGTTTTGATTGGAATGACATTATCCTCACCCCATATGGAGATATTTGGCATCTACTCCGCAAGATTTGGGCTACCAAACTCTTCACAAAAACAAGGCTCAACCATTTTGAACTTGGGCGTCAAGAGGAGGTGGCCTATATGGTGGAGAACATCACTACACATTGTCAAGAAGGGAAACTTGTTGCAATGAAACCTATTTTCCTTCAACTAATTACCAATAACATTTGTCGAATGTTATTTGGAAAACGTCATGAGCAATTTGATGGTTTTCTTAGAAAAAATATTGTTGATTTCTTCAACTCCGTCTCAAAGGTAGGAGTGCTAGTAGCTAAACCTAACATCAGTGATCTCATACCAATTTTAAAACCATTTGATTTGCAAGGACTTGAAAGACAATTGAAGCTCATAAGAAATGAGATAGAAAGTTGTCTTTCGAACATCTTCATGGAGTATCAAAAGGAAAACAAAATTGTTGATGATTTCACAACGACAAATTTCGTTGACATTTTATTGAATCTTGATGAAAAACTTGAAGATCAAGCAATAATGGGAATTATAGGGGTATGTGCATCCCATCTAACTATATTTAATTTAATGATATGCATGTAATTTACATTCCTTATGTTCATTGACATTAAATGTCCTCTAATTTTTTCTAGGCTCATGAAATTTTTATTGTTTTTGGATTACAGGATGTAACCGGGGCAGGAGTGGAAACAACTGCAAGCACCTTGGAATGGGCATTACTTGAACTCATTCGCCAACCTAATATTATGAAGAAGGCACAAGAAGAAATTGATAAAGTTGTTGGTAGGAATAGGCCAATGCTCGAATCAGATCTTCCTAATTTACCTTACTTGCAAGCTATAATCAAAGAAAACTTTCGCTTACACCCTGCAGTTCCAACAACAATCCCTCACCTTAATAATAAAAATATTATAATTTCAAACTATAATATTCCTGCAAATAGTATTGTGATTGTGAACCTATGGGCTATTGGTCGTGATCCAAAGGTATGGAATAAACCATTAGAATTTGATCCATATCGATTTGTTGATTCTGATATCAATGTTCGAGGGAGACATTATGGCCTATTACCATTTGGATCAGGTCGTCGACAATGCCCTGGTTTTGATGTTGCCCAACTCATGGTGCAATATGGTCTTGCAGTAATTCTTCATGCATTTGATTGGTCTCCACAACCTGGTGTTAAACCAAAAGACATGAATGTCATGGAAGGCATTAATGGATTCGTTTCTACACCAGTTGAACCTCTAGTTGCAGTTGCAAAGCCTCGTTTACCAACCCAAATATACAAGGGATTCATTTAAATGGGCACTCAAAACAAAAAAATATGTAGCTAGCAATATAGGTATATTCAAGGTTACATGATATGTTCATATAATTGTGCAAGTTATGGGATTTTATGTGTTTTCAAAATATAGGATTGAAATTTTTTCATCAAATAATGTACAAAACATTACCCAAACAATCTTTTGGTGCCATTATGTAATAATCTTTTGATGGCATTACGTAATCGTATGGCATCACATCTTGTGGTTGAATTAACAACTTGGATGAAGATGATGAAACAACTTAGAATAATGGAACTTTGTTACTACCTTGAAAATCAAGGCTTAGGGCAATGCTTTGAAGTGATGAGTAGTTCACATCATTATTGAAGCAAAATAATGAAGGTAGATAGAAAAAATTTAATTAATTTTGACAATTAAAAGGTCTATGCAAAATTGACAATTAAAATATCCTTGCAAATATGCTTAAAATATAAATTTTATTTGCATAGAACTTTCAGGTTGAAGATTGAAGACCCTTTAACCATGGTTTTCACTTTCTTGATTTAGATTATTTTCCATATTATTGACTATTTTGTAGTATGGTCATTTTGATTGTCACATTTGAATGCTTTGTAAGGTGTTATGAACAATATTCATGTTAAATTTAGTAGAATAAAATTGTGGATCAACAATAAGGTGGACAACATACTTTCATTTGGCATAATTACTCTTCCAATTTTTTTTAAACGTGGCAAAGAATGAACAAACATGATCTACTCAAAATGATTTTTGGAACATTGGTCATCCAAATCCACAACTTTGCATTTCAACATAAAAACTATAATCATTTCCAAAAACACCACATGTTTCTTCATGCACATGAAACAAAATTAGTTTCACACACCCATACGCACTTTCTCCTTTTCATGAAGAAACTACAATTCATTCCACACATGTTTGGAATATATTTTGTTTTAAATTACATGTTAAACATGTTTAATTTAACTAATTTGCAATTTGTGACAAGCAAGTTTCTTCTTGTTAAGTTTTACTCAAGAAATGTACCATTGGGTTCAATAATATTGTACATATGGGAAGCTCATTGCAATTTTTTTTGGGTGCAATTTATTTTTGAAAAAAAATTGTATGTCAAAATTTGGGCATTACATACCCAAAAGAGGATTTGGGGGAGGGGGGTATTATGTGAGGGAACATTGATTTTTTCCACCCTAGGATTATAATATAATTTTTTAATATTCACAATATAAAAAATAATGTACATTTTAATCATTTATTGAATTTTGGTACCATATATTTGTTTACATCTTTAGCTTTAGTTGAAGTCGTGAAACACAAATGTTGTTGGCCATAAGGACAAAACATTTTTAAAAACATGTTTTCCAATTCTTTTGGACTCTAATACAACAAGGAATATTTCCCCCTATTATTTAGAAGAAGGAATCATGGGTTTTGCCACTACCCAAATTCATTAGGTGTTAGTGAAATTTGACAAAAATTCACTAATATGTAACTTGTATGGATTTGATTGAAAAGGACTAGTTGATTAGGACATTTTTAGTGAAATTATTTTGAATCATTTTGGATAGTCACATGATGCATTTTTTTGTGTTTTGTAGATTCAAGAATCTCAAGGAAAAAATCCAAGGTATAAGAGGGGTAATGTTAAAGGCAAACTAAGACGAGTTAAAAGTAAACTAGGGATGTCAAGGACTAATTAAGGCAAATTAAAGTGGTAATCAAGGATTTCAATTTTATTTTGGAGGGAAGATTTAAAACTTTCTTCTTCTATGAAATTTTTTTGGGGAGTATTGGAGAAGAGAAAACAGGAGACATAGTTCTAAATATAATTTGGTTTTGTTGTTGGTTTACATGTAATTTTTTATTTTGAATCATGTGAAAAACATTTGATGTAATAGTTTTTTTTTAATAATGAACTACATGTAAAATGTTGAATAATTGTGGCAACCATGAATTAAATAAGTTTTAAATTTTTTCTATATAATTAAAAAAAAAAGTTTCATAACACAAATTTTATTGTAAGGATTTTCAATAAAGAACTATAATAGAAAATAAAATAAAATAACATATTTCTTACAATATTTGACAAACCCTTGGGCATGTATTGTTGACAAGTGCATAAAAAATAGTAAATCATGGAAAAGATTTTGAACTTGACATTAACACACATTCCCAACAATGGCATTTGCCTCAACAAAATACACAATTTGTATGTCCATGACAATACCACACCTTTGGCCCAATTTTTTATGTTCCCTTTACACACCAACTACAATTTTTCATTCAATCTTTTAGTTATTATCTATTTTGACAACCTTCAAATGAATCTACATTGGATAAAGTTGTAATGGCTTCCAAGACCCATATGTGATTAGAAATTTAGAAAGGTTAATGGTTGTTACATATGTGCAACTTAACTATGTGTGAAATACAAGAAAAGTGTTCAAGCATCACGATTAGTGGTTAAAAACTTAAATAGATCAAGTGCATGTATGTCCAAACTATCTATTATGTTGTTTTTTTCTCCACAATCTAAGTTTCAACACATATGACATGAGTGAATGTGAAGAACGTTGAGATTGGTTACACATAATTGCTATAAACAAGAGAATTGCACTTGTGAACTAAATTTTGTAAAAGGAGAAGGCATTCTAACTTTGAGGTTCCAACCCATAAGAACCAATTATACTAACCCAAACATCCATCTTAATATGATGTTAAGTTTTTGTTGTTCATGTCATTTTGATTGAAATATTCATGATAATAGTGAAAATGTTCAAATTTGGAAACCATACCATTCATGAACACAAGCAAGCTACAATTAATAGTACAATTTCAACTTAAAATAACAAAAAAATGGTATAAGTGACTTAAAATTTATATTGTGCATTTGAATTTGTGGTTCATCCCACTCATGTTGATTAGACAAGGTGGTGGATTTGATAGGATTCCAAAATGATCTCTACATCTTGTTGAAAATCATAATAAAAGTAGGAACAAGTGACATCACTCGAGTAAAGAATGTGTTGCATGAATTGAAAATTCCAAGCCCAAATTACATTTCATTCTTTTCGTGCAAGAATATAATATTTCAAAATTACAAATTTAATCAGAATTTTTTATAGTTAACTTGTGACCATAAAACCCATCCACATTTTATAAAGGGATGGAAAGAAAAATAGATTGTATAAAGCTAGAACATTTAGGAAGTTGTAAATTTTGGGGAGTCCTATTCACAATCGATTATGGGCTTTCATATTGAAATATTTTCCACCCTAAACCCTTGGACCCATTGCTCACTACTAATGTCAAATATGGAAAAGATCTCCTATGTCCTATTGTAAAAAGAAATTTAGAAATTATCAATAATCTTTATTCACTTTTGAATCAAACAAGCAACCATGATTGAGAGAGGTGCAAGCTTGACCTTCTTTTTTTTTTAGGCAAGGAAGGATTTCAAATGAAAAATGCAACATGGGTTGTTTAGTTTATTGGACACGTGTTTCATGTAATGCGTGAAAATTGTTTTAGAATTGTTGAAAATTTGTTTTAAATTTCTTATTTTGGGAGTCCCTTAATGAGCCTTTAAATTTATTTTGATCCATTTGATGATTACAACAAGGCAATTTTAGACAAGGGTTTAGGGACCAATTTGAAGCAAATTGAACCTTGAATCAAGGACCCTTCTTCACGTTAAAAAAAAACATTTTTTCCTAAGGTACAATGAGTGTGTCTAAAGGTGTGGGGTCCAATGAGAGGGTCCAATATAAAAAATGTGTGACTAACATGTGAGAGGATTAGGTTAACCTTTGGTCTTTTCTTTTCTTTTCTTTTTTTCCTTTTTTTCATGGTTTTTTTAATTTTATGTTTTTTTTTCTTTTTTACTCTTACTACACATAATACACTTAACGTAGGCACAAGGTATTAGTGGCTCTTTTTTTTGCTATGGCCATGTGTTGATTGATTGCATAAGTGGTTGCATTACAATGAACATCTATTGGAGAACATTAGAATATGATGAGTGCAATGTTGTTTTTCATGGAGTTTGTTAACATGGTATTAATAGTTCGCAACTTGTGGAGGTATGAAAAGGTGGTGCGATACATGTAGAATCAACATTTGGGGAGTTTTTTTGAAAAGATGTTTCAGCAAATTATAAGGTTAAGTTATAACATGTTTTCTTCATTGATTAAGGTTGTGGGTCCAACCTTGAGTGATAAAATACACACATGAGAAAAAAAAATCCCTATTGAAACTAAAGTAGTAATGGCTTTTGCACGTTAAGGTAATGAAAATTATTTGCAAATGTGTGGAAAGGTCTATGGCATTGTAGAAAGTACGACATTAATTACAGTGAGAGAATTATGTTCAACAATTAAAAATCATTTGAAACCATTGGTGATCCCTAAATTGACTAAAGACAAGATCAAAAAAATCATTGTTGGTTTTGAGAGCTTGCATGGAATTCCATACATATTAGGTGCCATAGATGGTAATCACATTCCAATTGTTGCACCTAAGGTAGACCCAAAATCATATTATTGTCGAAAAGGGTTTTACTCCACATTGATTAAGGAATTGTAGATGCAAAGTGCAATTTTTGGGATTATGATTATGGGTTGGTAAGAAGTATCCATGATTGCGCTCTTTTCCAAAAAACAAATGTAAGAAGTTGTGTGATGAAGGACCAAATTCTTACCTTATAAGTTGATAGGAAATGTTGTTTTTCCAATTCGGCCATGGTTTTATTCTCCTTTCAAAAGCAAGAAAGATGGACTATTAAGATACAAAACACATTGGAATTTTATACAATCTAGTACAAAGATGTCAATGGAAAGATCTTTTGGAATGTTGAAAAGTAGATTCCAACTTCTACTAAAAAGAATATACATTCCATTACGCCACATGCTAGACTTGGTCATGACTTGCATATGTTTACACAACATGTGCATTACTAATTTGGATGGCTTTTACATGGACTAGGCTTTGGAGGTTCAAATAGATGCACAAATTGAAAAAAATATAACATTTGCGAACTTGAAAGTAGTTGATTTTTTTGGGTGTTTGAAAAAGCAATCAAATAAACGAAAAAGTAACAAAATCTAAGAATGGTGGATGAAGATGACGGAAATGACATGGAAAACATTTAACATCAAGGTGAAGATGAACATCATGTATTAACAACCATGGAAAACAATCCTAGTAGGAAAAGAAAAGAAAAGAAATCTAGAAGATGTTGATAAAAGTTATGGCAACTTGTGAAGATTTAGCAAAAAACTTCTTTGAATCCAATTTGAAAAAAAAGGGCAACATTACCTTCCTAGATATATCTGATTTTGGGTCAATATCAGAATCCTGCAATGGGTATCCAATACCCACCCATACCCATGGGTAAATGGGTGGGTAATGGGTATGGGCTTGGACGCATGAGTGGGTAATGGGTGGGTACTAGAGTCCTGCATTGGGCTTGGCAACTGTACCCATACCCGACCCATAGCTGCGCGTGGGTCAACTGTACCCGCCCATTATCCACCCATGGCACCTTGTCCATACCCATTACCCACCCAACTCATACCCATCAGTCCATCACCAAAATAAAGCTACTTAAGAGTACTTTGAAGTGTTTTTAAAAGGAGGGACATGCTAATGATTTATTGTAAACAATTACATACAAATGTCACGATTAGAACGTAAGAACATGAAGTTGTTTATCGTTCGGGGCTTCAATCGATTGCGCTTCTTGGTCAAGGTGTTGCTGGCGTCCGAGAAGTTGTTCTTGGACATGGCGCTGGATGCCGGGATGCATAGGGTGAACCGCATGACTCATGCCAGTATTAGGAACAGGTCCTTGCCCTTGCGCCTCCACCACAACAGAACGTGGAACTCATCGCTAGCGTCACCGTCAACGCACTGCCTCGTCTCTCCATCGGTGACCTTGTGCTTCATGTACGCTTCGTACTCGTTGTCGACTCTTGCGTTGAGGGCGGCAGTGGCATCGTGACCTTCAGCAAGAGGGACGTTGTCTTCCTCATCGTCGTCATCGAGCATCTGATCGTACATCGAAATCCACGAGCGTGCCTTCTTCCTGACCGGTGATCGAACAGGTGGAACGTCTTCTTCTTCGTCGTCCAAGGGCACGTACTTGATCATCGCATCCTTGAGCTTATCCTTGGCCTGCTCGATCTGGTTGCGCACAACACCAAGGCGGACAAGACGGGACTTCATGATCGGATCTAGCAACGACGCCATGACGTGGATATCATCAAGGACGAACTTGCTGTACAAGAACGACAGCATGATGCCCTTGATTGCCTTGATCGAGTCGGAGTCTTTGGCCGTCATCACGTTGCCATTCTCGTCCACCACATTACTCAAAACCAGCCGAAGGTGACCCAGGATCACATGGCGCCACCACACGACCTTGTCAAGGGTCGGGTGCTTGAACTTCTTGAGCGCCAGCATCGCCTGCTGGAAGGGGGTAAGGAAAGCGATCAGTTCCTTGAGGAGTGCCCGCGAAATGTCATTAAACTTGCTCAGTTTGTCCTTCATTTGTAGGAGCGGCATGAACTTGTTGTACATTTCCTAGATGCTTAGAAGGCAGCGGAGTAGCGAGTTCCATCGAGTTGCGTTCTCCTGCTTAAGCGTCTTGTTGAGCTGGCTCTGTAGGTTCGCGCACTTGCAGTACTCGACCAGCTTCTTGCACGCCTCTATCGGCATGAACAGCGGCAGCATGTGCTGGACGTCCTTGTACTGGTAGAACGGTTTGCTCCTGACGCCATTCTCCATCTTGGTCGTCTTGTTCACGACAATCGTCAGCACGGTCGCCAGCTTGTGATCGAGGCAAGCAAGCCAGTAGAAAGCTGACGGGATGCCATTAACGCCATAGTAGTTCGAACCACTATCCGAGACCACGATGATCTGTTGGTACATGTCCGCCATTACCTAGAACATGACTAGACCTTTACTGAACTCCTCCAGGACCATCTTCGCCATGTGGCTGGCTTCCTCAACAGGCTTTACGTGTAACGTGCGAGTGTGCAGATTGAACATCTCATCGATGTAATGAATGGTGATGGACATGTACGAGTTTTTCTTGACCGCGTCCATCCATAAGTCGAGAGTACATGCCATGTTCAAGCCCGAGTCGAAGTGTTTTTTGAGAACGAAGGTGAGCTTCTCACGGCCATTCCAAGCACGTGAATCGACGTTACGGTTGATCGTCGTTGGGTTGGCGAGCAACTTGTCGATTGTGATTCGGCCAGTGCTGCTCGATCCAATGTCAAGCGCCGTCTGGATGAGCACCTTGAGGCCCAACCCGCTTAGAAACTCGAACAGGCGCATGTCGGTCGTGCAGTAATCGGCCGCCACTGCCGTCATCGTTTCCTTTTCTTGCTTTGTGACGATGTGCTTCTTAAAGAACACCTTCGCGGCAGCTACCTCGGAGGTGGGAACAGAACAGTTGTGCTTTGAGATCGTAGTCGTGCCGGTATTGGTTTTGAAGGTATAAACTTTGTTGTAGGACTTGCAAGTAGCATAATCTAGCTTTATGTTGCTGCGATCATAAACGATGCCGAACGCTTGCCAAACACCTGACTTCTTGCTTGGCCCGTTGTTGCGAATCACGTACTCCCCCCCATTGCTCTTCAGGTCATGTTTAATTCGCTGAGCCAACGTCATGGCTGGCATCAACTCGTAGCCGCTCTTCCAGAATCCACACTCCCACCCAAATCCCGATTCCTGGACCAGTGGACCTTCCAGGCTAATGCCAGCTCGAATTGCGCCAGGCTATTAATAGCTCATCACCACAACACAGCACTATGTTGATGAGCTATTAATAGCTATTATCGTGGCGTAATCCGAGAGCTATCACTACTAACTACCATACGACAAGTCACCCTATAATCTACTAACTCAGTCGTTGTAAAGCCCGGGTCCCTCGTACCCACCCATTACCCACCCATGCGTCCAAGCCCATACCCATTACCCACCCATTTACCCATGGGTATGGGTGGGTATTGGGTACCCAT
>Ga0209611_10014339_pt1 | contig 10615 bp, 4 predicted proteins | sample S1TSphgellanicum_3_FD_187693 | JGI IMG/M metagenome (GOLD analysis project Ga0209611, IMG submission 187693) | Host-associated microbial communities from peat moss isolated from Minnesota, USA - S1T2_Fc - Sphagnum magellanicum MG (SPAdes) (version 2) | ecosystem: Host-associated > Plants > Peat... | reverse complement strand
TTCTTGTAAGAAAACATTAAAAACAATTATAAGCTAATATGGGTCATCGTTGTTGTGCAAATAAAGTTTGCGTAAATGCATTTGGGGCTTTGACCATTATGCAAGTCAAATTTATATTTAGAAAAAACAAAAACAAAACAAAAAAAAAATCCCAATCTTTTGGTAAAAAAAAACAACAAAAATTTATCCCCAAAAAAAACCATAAATATGAGTGTGAATTTCTATTCATTATTGTCATCACATAAATATAAACACATGCATATTCCAAATTCTATGGCTTCAAGCCATTCACGATGAATTCACTTAATTCTTGTCATCATGTATGGATGCATCTCTATGCCATCAAATAATAATCACCTCTTTCAAGCCTAGCTACTACACTCCTCCCCCCTACAAACTTCCATGAAAAGGAAAAAAATTAGAATTATTTTCCAAATACCCTTTCAAAACCTCCACCTCATTTATCATTATTTTCTCCTCTTTTTTGCATACATTTTGAAATCTTCCCTTTCAAAGTGAAGCTTAAAATTAAAATAATTTTTTTATTTAATTATTGAATACATTCCATAAATCCAAAGCTTCTTTCTATAGCCATGGGGTTCTTATTTGAAAATCTCGCACATTATGATACAATCATTTAATTTGGGTTTTACATTGTTGAACACTACTAATGATGATCAATTGATTAATTGATGACAAAAATGAATTGATTTTACAAAAATCAAGTTGTTTTTGAATGAAAATATTGAATGACATTGCATGCATTTTGAATTAAATTTGAGTTGAATTCAAATTGAATCCAAATTCCTAAATTCAATTCAAATACACAGAATGGAATTCCAATTCCAATTCAACAATTGAAATTAAGATTGAATTGAATTCAAATTGGTGGAGAAGGTATGGAAAATCTCCTTGTGAATATGGTGTTAGAAAAAAAAAGCCTTTAAAAGTAGTCTACTTCTCATACGCATTATGGCTAAAGGCTAAATAGATCCAAAAAGACACCTTTCCATGCCTTTTACTCAGGAATGGGCTAGACATATTCCAATTTGGAACTATCCGAATGATGACTTTAGGCTTATGGAACCTAAAGTTGTCCTACCTAAACCAATTCCAATGAATTGTCCTCACTAAAATTGTGTAATTTGGTATTGAAATTCTTTTCACATGTTTTTAAATTTTCAAAAAGAAAATTAAATTTTTATCTTCATAATTTGATTTTTTTATAATTTCTTTAATTTTAAATGTGAAGACATTACATTATTTTTTAAACCTTTGGATTGGTTCATAAATCCAAATTAACAGATTTTTAATTGAGTTAAATATTTTAATTGAAAATTAATTTAACACGAAACTTGTTAGAATTCATGACCAAGGGGGAAATTATGGATTTAAATGGAATTTATTTTAATATTCCATTTAATCTTTAAATTTTAACTTGGGTTCCACACTACTAATGACAATGAAATGATAAAAAAAAAAGAATTGATTTTGTGAAGATTAAGTTCCATTTGAATGAATTTGCATACTGCAACTTGAATTCAATTCGATATTTTAAATTGAATTCAAATTCTTACATTGAATTGAATATTTGAATTGAACACAATATTCTTCTTTTTTGGATTCAACATAATTAATGTTTATGAGCATTAGTAATTTACAAGCTCTACATTTAAAAACACAAGAGAAAAAATGGTAATTAACTTGTTAGAAATTAAGGAGAAAGTTATGATTAAATTGTTTGACTCCAAGGAAAAAGTTTCCAAATCAGAACAATAAAATTTGTAAAGTTACAACATGTCTTTTCTAATGATACATATAGAAGATTTGAAATGGTTTTTACAATTTTTTTCTATCATAATATTAGTTTAGGATGTTTGTAAAGATAACATGTGTACAAAGCCAATGCCACACCCATGTTGATTTAATGGTTTTTGATTTTGCATTGAACATTCACCTAAACCATGTAGTCTACATGGACAACATTGTACCCATATTGTTTTAATGATTTTTTACTTTGCATGCAACATTCACTAAAGATGACAATGCATCTATAATGTTTCACTATTTTTTCACTTCATGATGAACATTCATAAAAGTTGTGCGCATTGACTTTGAATTGAACAATCACTTAAAACATGTTTCCAAAGACAATGCTCCACACATAATGTGTCAATGGTTTCTGATTTTGCATTAAACATTCAGATAAAGCATGTTCACGTACACAACACCACATTGACACCAACTCTAATTAGATTTCTTAAGTTTTTAAGTTGTTTAGATTTAGTATTATACAATAGACATTTTGAGTCAATGTTGTTAACCATATGTGTTCTGAATGTTAATTTGCAAAATAAAATATTTATGATGTAATTTTCACCTACCATCCTACAACTTACATATCTACCTCCAACCTACCTACTAATTACCTATTTAACCACATAACTAATGATGTGAAATAAAAGAACTTGACAAAATTTGTAATATTATGAAAATGTGGTCCATTGGTTAAGGACTTGATTTATTTTTGTGAAGGTGTGAAAGGTTCAATTCCTTATACTTGTAACCTATATATACATGCTTAGGTGCTAAGGTAGGCATGTTTAATTAAAGTAGGTATGTTAAGCTATCACCCACCTAAACCAATTTACACTATTACATGAGATGGTTTTGATGTTGGTTTATTTGATTGAAATTTGAATCCTAATGTGGACAATGGACAAAAATGTCCTTAATCAAACAAACCAATTTGAAATCTACTTTCATTTATTTTAATAATTTAGTTGAAAAAAATAATGAAACGATATTTTTTATTATTTTAGTATTATCACTTCATCAAAAGTAACGTTATAGTTGCAATTAATTATATATATCTAAATGATTAATTTCAATCCCATTAATCAAATCAAACAATTCCATGTGGGTGTTTTATATGCCATGCATCCAACATGTTTTGCGTTTAAATTATATAATTATTATTTTTCAATCAAAATGGACATACCTCACGTTGATTTTAATCAAATCAAACATAGTCAACCATTTCATAAAAATGGACTTGAATTTATAATCAATTTAATCATAATGCCCCTAGTGAAAAAACCATGTTTTTATATAATGTTATTACCTAATTACCTAATATTTGCACCAAAATTTATTTAAATTTAAAACGATCTAAAGAAAAAAAAAACTAATTATGGATTGAATTGGTCAAATGATTTGTTGTCTATTAGTCATAATGACTAATCAAATGATTCATTATCCACCATTTAAAAAGATCATCCTAATCACAATAGACATGTTGAAAACAACTTTTCCACGATGACTAAATGGTCTTTTTTGATAGTTATCCAAATGGAATTTTTTAAAACTAGATTTTCTAATCAAATAGACCAATAATTCTAATAATGAAATCTAACCTAGGAAGTAATGAACTTGCACAAGTTGTTGTGATTACCCCATTTGCATGCAAAGCACACCAAGGGCAAAGAAACATTAGTAGATTACTTAGAATTGCACGTTGTGATGTTTGATGAGTATGTAGATTTTCTAAAAAATAAGTCATGGACAAGGTAGGAACATAAAAAATAGATAAGCAAAACTAAAGGAAAGGGAGGATAAGGGGTCAAAAATTACTAAAATTCCTTGATTGTGGTAGAGTTAGTAGCTCAAATAATAGTTTCAAAAAATGTGATAGGATGAAATTTGCTTTGGCTTGGTTTACAGTAACTTTCAAGGAGGTCAAAAACTTCTTTCACCACAACTTTCAAACATGTTTATGAGCACATCCATTGGAGTTTAGAGGTGTAAACCATGGAATTATAATAAAAGTTCAACAAGAAGTCATGCAATGAGCAAAAACTAGAATGTGAGCATGAGGCCATATGTTAAACTATGGAATTCGCCAACCTAGCTACCATCAAAGAGAAAGTTTGTCGAATAAAAAATAAAATAAGAAAAATAAATGAAAACACATGAGAGTAAAGCTTGTTTATTGTTTGCCTACCATCTTATAGCAACTACCATCCTATAATAGCCATCGTCATGCAACATATTTGAAAGAATACTTCAACCACTTGCGGACCTTTGATAGCTACTATCTACCATCTCCAGCACCTGCAGACCTTTTGTAGTTGTTGCCTACCATTTGTAACACTTGTGGACCCTTTGTGGTTATTGCCTACCATTTGCAACAACATTACCTTCCTTGTAGACCTCAAATCTCATGTCCACCTCTTTGTTGCTACCTTCCAGTGGTAACTACTATCTTGTGGCAGAAGGTATTTTCTATTCTAGAAAGAAAGAAGAAAAAGAGAATATCCTATTGTTATTGTAGAAGAAACAAAAACTACTACATAAAACATAATAAAACATTATGCAATCTTAATGCATACTACCTTCCCCCATTATTTAACATCCTCCAAGTAGAATAAAATAAAAACAATATGATATATTTTCAACCATTTTCCATTGCAATAATCAAAGTACAAGATATTTCCATACTTTCTACTTCTATCTCCAATGTCACATACACATTTCTTCCCCAAGAGAACTCTCCTAACCACATCCAATCAAGAATCATACCAAGGAATGATTCACAATCCTCTTTTTCAAAGGATAAATAAAGAGCCTAAGAAGGATATTCACCACACAAGGGTTGAATTCTTATCTTCCTAAATTTATTTATCTTTAAAAATCTCTTTATCTTAATCCTTTCCACACATCATAATTAAAACACTCCATCCATCTTTTATCCATTTAGACTAATTAACCTAAATGGTTTCACCCCTTGGTAAATAGAAAATGATAAGTAGGATATTTACCGATAGTAACTAAATAATTATTAGGATGCCCTTCTAAGTGAACTAGACTAAGATATTATTTATAATAACTAATATTATTTATATTATAATTCCTCCTAAAATTAACTTTTGATTATTTTGCCCCATGAACATAGTTCATTGTATTGATAATATCATCGTTAGAAAACACTTTCATTCTATAATTCTCTTGAGATTGTTTTGCCATCTAATGGTAATTACCATCTAGTGATGGTATTATCATTTCTTAGCACCCATGGTGTTTAATTAACATAAGACAATTTGTTATCATTAACACCATATTTTAACAATGTTGCACCTTTTTAATCGCTAACTAAAAGAAAAGGGGAGTGGGACGGGGGATCAAGACTGAGATTGAAACCTTAAAAACAATAATATAATCAAAACTTTATGATTGTCAAAAGGACTAGGGCTAGGATTGATCGTTCAAGAGTAGGATGAAGAGTAAGATATGAAACATTGATACATATGACATTGACATTTAATATTTAAGTATTGTGTGTGTGTGTGTGTGTGTGTAGGGTTTGAATTCTACATCTTGGGAAATTCATTATTTTGATGTTTAAGTTGTTTTTTGTTTAAAAAGTTTAGCTTTTAAGGATTGTCATGTTTGAAGGTTTTACAATTGTAATATCATTTATATAGATTACAAGTTTCAAAATTGTAAAACTTTAAGGTTCAAATATGTCACATGATTATGTTTAATTCCATTTATTTTATCTATACATTTAAATATTCAACTAAATGAGTTAGATTACAATTATTCTATGTGACTAATTTTTCAATAGGTAAATTGGTAGTTTTCTTTGAATTATTAGAATACCATTTTAGAATTTCATTACATTATTTTAACAACATTCATTTTTTGCATTTTTTAACATTCAATTAAATTAATAGCTACATATTACATTTCCAACTACATGAATTAGTTTTCACTCCAAGTTATATATATGTTGTTAGACATAAGAATTATAGTTTTAATATTTAATTGGATTAAATATATATAAATATAAAATTTATACCTATATTCTTCAAAAAAATTCAATTTTTGATGTATTATAGATGCAACAACATCCTATGTTCATTTTTTTCACAAGTAACCTTAAAAACACACAAAAATTCTTTAATAACTTCATTTTATGAATATAAAACCATTAAATTGTGATTATGCCATCTTCAAACCAAATTAAAGTCTTCAAATCCAAATTTAATGTTTATCAAGTTAAACATAACCTTTAAGTAACACCATTAAAAAACGTGAAAATATTAACAGATGTGCTTGTTCACCTTTGCCAACCAACACCCACATTCATACCATTGTGGAAAAAATAAAACATCATTTATTGTTTACTTACTTGAACGTTGCAAATATCTAGCCTTTTAACAAAAAATAAAACTTACCTTGTGGCCTTATTGCCATTTTAGAATCATCATTAATTGCACCCCAACCAAAAACAAAACAACTTTCAAAATGGTGTTTCACAAACAAACAATAAAAAAAATTACATCGCCACTAGTAATCCAAAAAACTTTAATCACCATCATTCAAAGCAATTCCTAAACCCACTCCTTCATAACCAACCCTTAATGTGGCATTTGTTTGTATCATCATTGTTCAATAAACCAAAAAATTAAAATTTTTTGCTCAAAACCACTTTTCAAATACCTCCTAAATAGTTGAACGATAATTACAAATTTGATTTACATCAATACCATTCAAAAACACTAAAACTCACATCACACATGTACTGCCATCCTCAAATTATCATCACAATCAACCATGAACAAATAAACAATTTACAAACAAAAATGTTCGAAATTTTCAAGCAATAGGGGTCAAACTTGCTTTACACACACCACAAACCAAGAAACAATAAACAAAAACATGCATAAAAGATAAGAATAGTAAGTTCTTCCAAGCAATGGTCTCATGGGATTCCAAAACCTTGCTGACCATCACCATTTGTGACTACACAATGCCAAAACATTGACTTTAAGACACATTTTGAACCAACACCAAAACCTATATGGGCAACCAAACCCAAACTAAACTTTAAGCCAAAATGAACCAAACATTTTTCAATGTCAACAAGTCAAAAACCAAATTAGCTTCCATGTTTGAACAACTTGTGTTCCTATCATAATCTTCTTCTTACTATGCTCCACTTTGAGCTCTTGATAAAGCTTTCCGAGCTCCTCTCACATCTCCTTTTTTCATGATCCTATCCTAGCTCAAATGAACATTTTTTTGCATTTTTAACTTGGTTCCTTTTCATGATGATCTTCTTGCAAGTCTGTAGATGAAGGTGCTTTAGTAGGTGATAATGATGCTCATCATGATCCTATTTTGTTTCCCTTTTTAGTGAGTACTAATGATTTTTTGGAGCTTGATTTTGTCCTTGTTCACTTAGTATTTTTGAAATTTGATTTCCTCTTAATGTTATTTAATTTCAATTTCCAACCTAGTCCTCTTATCGCTCTTGAATTTCAATATCCTTGTGATTTTTTTGAGTTTTTATTTTGCTTCTATCCCTCTTGGGTGCTCTCGGGTTTTGGTTTCTAACTCCTAGTGTTCTTGAGGTTTCATTTTTGGTCTTAGTCCTTGTCTTGCTTTCGAGGTTGAATATTAAGAGCCATTTGCCTTGAGGATTACATTTTCAAAGAATCCGTAAAAAAATAGAATATGTAAATGAAAAAATTAAAATTTGTCGAATGTTTGCATAATACATTTTGAATATTAATTGTTGTAAAAGTTCATTAAAAAATTCAACATCAACTTAAGTAACCAATCACCAAATGGAAACTAAGGAGTGGTTACATCTCGCAATGGCTCCTTTTACCCAATTTGAACCCATTTGAATATGGTTTACAATAAATAAATAAAGTATGAAAGTAATGAATCTTACAATTATCCATAAATAACGGTTGGCACAGAAAAAAAATAAATTATTATTTATTCAATCTCAAATGTCAATGACATGCATATTATAATGTTATAAGTATTATAGGATTGGAATGGTGGTATGTTAAATTTTGGTCTATATGTTGATTTTGTAATTCATGGTATGTAATAAGAACCTTAGATTTTTTAGGTCTACAACCAAATCCTAATAAATTGATATGTTATTTATTAAACCCCTAAAACTTCCTTGTATATAGGCAAAACTTATATATTTAATTAGATTATGTATTATAAATATGGTCCTAAATGCTATAACCTAGGGAAAGTTATAATTAATTAATGTTATGAAATAATTCCCTAGAATTATGTGCAACCAAAGTTGTTTCTAATGCAATATGTAAAGGCTAAATATAAACCCTAAAGCTTATATATAGTTCCACATCTACAACCTAGGATATTGTATATGTGTTTATTTGTGCATCCTTTATTATATAAGTAATTGTTCATTTGTGTATTTGTATCTTACACCATTAGTTTTCCTCTACTGTAATGAAATTGTACATTATAAATTTTTATATTTGTCATTTGTTTGTGATCTAATTTGGTTTTTCTTTTTATGTTTTTTGCAAAATTGTGCTTGCATGGTAAAGTTGTTAACAAACTAGTTGATGTGCCTTGTTTGTTTAAACAATGGGGGGCATCATTACAATATAATTGGCTTTTATTGTTCTTTTTTAAAAAAAATTGTATTCCATTTTGTTGCCATTTTTGGTTAGTAAATTGTTTGTTACTTTATAATGAAAATGTATATTGTAGCTTTCTATATTTGTCATATGTTTGTGGGGCATTTTGATTTTGCTTTATACATTTTGGTAAAGTTGTAGTTGCACTATATAAAGTTGTTAATATACCAATTGCACTATTAGTTTGAATGCCTTTGTAACATAAGTGTTTGTATAAGTAGTGGGAAATATTGTTGCAATATTTTTGGATTTTACATTTTGATAGCTAAGGTTGCCAGTCCTAACAAGAAAATGGTAACACCTTTAATTGTTGATTATATCAATGATGTTCATCAAAGCATGTTTGGTCCACATTTTGAAACATAGATATTGTGTAAATATGGATCATATGATGTACTTGTCAATGCATATAAATACATTAACTATGATCTTACTAATGTTGTTGGTCACATGATTATCATTTTCATTGTGGGCTTTACTTTTGTAAATATGTTTTTTGCACATTTCATTATGGGTGTTTTTTTGTTAATCTTAAATTTCAATGTGATAATGAAAAACATATATGAAAAGGGAAATTATGGCTATGTGTTGAGAGTAGGAGTTAGCACATTGGTTGAACATATTGATCCCATTTTGATTTTTCTCAAATTTGTTGCCATCAACATTATTCATGATTTCATGAAGAGAGGCAACCTTGAAGAATTAAGTTATATTGACACAATTGTGACTAGAACTTATAAAAAATCTAACAAATCATTCATACTACTAATTTTGTATGGTTTGGATCCTAAGGATAAGCTTTAACCTTTTGCCCTAAATTTCACTTTCAACATATGTAGTTAGAAAAGGTTTATAACACATAAAAGCCTGCAACATTGCTTTTTTAAAATGTTGGCAATTTAATTTATGGTGAATATCAGTTGTTGTCCAATTACTTTTCAATTTTTGTCATGCATATAATTGATGTGGAATTTTTTTTTAAATTACTGAAATGCACAAAAGGATGAAAAACACAATTTTAATGAATGAAGGCATCAGTAAATTTTTGTGCATTATTTGTAATGCCTATTTGTGAAAGGTAATTAATCAAAATTGACTTATGTTTGTTATTGCAAGTTATTGGGTTCAAATATATATTCATGTTGGAACAACGTGTTTTGAAAATATATGCAACAAATGCCACCTAGGTGAAAACACATTATAGTGGACTTTTATAGAAGTCAACATGACAATTTTTCTAGGTTAATGAAGTATTGTTGTATCAATTCAAATGCATTTGAGAAATTGAGCAAAAATGAAATGATAAATTGAAACATATTTTTCAAAAAGAACATCTTCTTCAACATCATTTAAATGTTTTTAATTTGAAGCCCCATTTAACTAAGGTCAAAACACACTAGATATGAATCCTTGGAGTCAAGCTTTCAACTACCCATTTTGGTCCTCCTTAGTGTGCTTTCATTGACCTACTTTCCTTTGCCAACAAGGATTTCGACTATTATTGCCATGCATGGTGACAATTATTGAAAAGGTTTGAATTACTTGTAAAATTAAATAAGGCAATGAAGAGAGATATGAATGTGTTTTGAGTGGGGAATGGATTTCATTCTTGTCAAGTTGTATGTTGGGAATTCTTGATTAGTTCAAAGCTAAGCAAAGCTTGTGCCTAAAATTGTTTACAAACAAGAAGCATGCTACGAAATTTTTGTTGAGTCCAACAATATAAATTATAAGGTATTACAATATTAGGAATGAAAATGAGGTTTGATTTTTATTTTTGTTTAACATGTGATTTTGAGGCATGGATTTTTGGGTTCTTGGGACACATATTTTGGGAAATTGATTTTGGGACACAATATCACTTATTGGGACATGGATCTTTGTATAGGATTTTTATGGGTTTTGAATTATGAAATCATTCATATTTAGGTAATTGCTACCTACATTTGTTTATGTTTCTCTTGTAAGTTTTTTTTTGTGTTTTTTCTTAATTTTGATATGAAGCACATGTTTAATTGTTGAATGTTGTCACTCTTGTAATTTGAAAAACACTTGAGAACATTAACATGGAATATAATTTGTGAATAAATTTTTTTATCAAGTTAATTATTAATAATTTTAGCAATGGCAGG
>Ga0209611_10014336_pt1 | contig 10618 bp, 6 predicted proteins | sample S1TSphgellanicum_3_FD_187693 | JGI IMG/M metagenome (GOLD analysis project Ga0209611, IMG submission 187693) | Host-associated microbial communities from peat moss isolated from Minnesota, USA - S1T2_Fc - Sphagnum magellanicum MG (SPAdes) (version 2) | ecosystem: Host-associated > Plants > Peat... | reverse complement strand
CTTGTTGAACACTCTCCAAGCATCCTCCATGCTCCCACACTTTGCATACATGTTGACTAAGCTACTCCCCACAAAGACATCAGATTCCAAACCGCTTTGACTGATGTCCTGATGAACACACCTACCCCTCTTCAATTGCAACCATGCTGGCACTGGGCTTTCAGCACCCCCACAAAAGTAACAGAATCTGGTTGCACACCTTCATGCTGCATTTGTTGAAAGAGTCCAAGTGCCTTCTGCCCTTGCCCACATTCCACATGTCCCAATATCATGGTGCTCCAAGTGACCACATTTTGAGATGGCATCTTGTTGAACACTCTCCAAGCATCCTCAATGCTCCCACATTTTGCATACATGTCCACTAACCTACTCCCCACAAAGACACCAGACTCAGAACCAGTTTGAATGAGCTGTTTATGAACAAGCGTGCCATCTTCAAGTGTTCGTAAAGGAGCACATACCTTAATCACTTGAATAAAAGTGATTTTTTTAGGACTCACTTATTGTCGCATTTGTTGGAAAAGCTGCATCACCCTCTCAAGTTGCCCATCCTTCACATGTTTTGTAAGCTTCTGATTGCATGCAAATACGTTGAATTGCACTATACCTGGTGCCTTTGCAACTATCTCTGCTGCCACCCATGTTGAGTTTTGTCCGTCCTCAACCCAAAGTGCTTCCCATGTGTTCTTGTGTTTGAAATATGGATACCTTTCATTTGTTGACAACCAGAAATCCAGATCAAGCTGATCAGCCATGTATTCTCCACATCCCGGGAATAAATGGTTCATAAGAACAGAGAAATGTGCACTGACCTTCTCCATCAGCATATTGCATTGACCTACCTTCTCCAGCCTACAACTACTACTCCACCAGTGCAAAGGACCTGAAAAGAAATTCTGCCCAGTTTAGACCAAGGCAGGATAGCAACAACCAACAGAGAGAAAAAAGATTCACACCAACAAGAGGTATGGCTCCATTGACATGTGAACTCTGACAGGTTTGATGTTCACTTACCTTCTCTGATCTATGATCCCAACATTGCGAAGGATCCCTAAAGAACTCCTGCGACAGTTTCTCTGTGTGACCTCCAGGGACTGGAGAAAAACTTCCAGCCAAATGGTGAACTCTGATCACATAGAAGCCAGGATGGGGTATTGCATTTTGCACAGATTGTATCCAGCCTCTCGATTTGACTGGGACGATATCACTATAATCAAATCAGGTGAAGATTTTTCAAGAAACAAAACATACGTATTGTTAGAAGAAGGCAGTACATAGAGAGGAACAACACAGGAAAGCTTACAATTGCCGTGATCTCTGAGCGCCGCCTTTGTTTCCATTCGGGGCTGTCTGGAATGAAGAGCGGTGTACTGCGCAAGCTGTTGGTGTATAAAGTGAAATTGCGGGTGCACACTGACACGTAGCAACAAGATCCTCCTCGTCCAACTCTCCATGTGGTGGTGGAGCTGCTGCGTTTGTGATCCAGAACAGACTTAGACCTTGCACATGGCAATTGCACTTGCTGCACATATGATGATGAAGAATTTTTTGCTTCGGCAAAAACCCTTGGCAATTCTGTCGCTGCTCACAATCCAAGAGCATCCCAAGTAGACCCAAATGCAATTCCCTCTCGAGCGTCCCAAGTCGACCCAAATGCAATCTCTCACGCACACCAACCACTTGCGCACTTGTTGGTGGGACTATTCCAGATTGAACATCGGTCCGCTTGCAATGGCCGTAAAACCCTCCAAAACCCCGGCAGCTCGAAACAGTAACTCTCAAAAGCAGGAGCGGCAGCAGATGGTTCCTACTGTTTGGTAGGGGGATTTTGTAATGCAAATACCCAATTTATAGGTCACAAGATTGGTATTTATATTCTCGAATATTTAATTAAGTTTCTGAAATTTAGTTTGACATTCAATTTTATATTGTTTGATATTGGATTAAAAAAAATTAACTTTTTTTAACAATGAAGATCATCCACTTTCAATCATTTTTCATCAACATGCATTGGCACCCATTCTTTTCGTGCACACTTCTAAAAACATTTGGACCTATCACATTTTTGTACCATTTTTTTAAATGTTTTTGAAAACTAATCTCTTGGTTTAGGGTTTATGGAGTATAGGATGCAATAATGGACTTTCAAGGTTAACTTTTCACTTTTGTGCTGTAGCCACACTCTCAACTATTCACAAGAGGATCTAGTCAAATTTGACTATAGGACAAAGAAAGAAATATTATAATCTTGTTGCTATTTGACAACTTGCAAGAGGATTCACTTTAAATTTGGCAAACCTAGTCCCAAAAACAGGTCAAGATTTTTTTAAAACAAAACACATGTATTGTTAAAAGAAACCAATACATAGAGAGGAACAAGGAGGAAAGCTTACATTTGTCGTGATCTCTGAATGTCGCCTTTGTTTCTATTCAAGGCAGTCTGGAATGAAAGAAAGGTGTACTGCAAAAGTTATTGATGTGTAAAGTGGAATTCCTAGTGCAAATTAACACGTAGCAACAAGATCATTTTTGTCCACCTCTCAATGTGGTGATGGCTTTGTTCTTTTGTGGCCTAGAACATACTTAAACCTTGCACTTGTAGCACTGATGATAAAGAATTTTTTTTTGTTTGGGCGAAACCTTTGGCAATTGTTATCACTCCTCACAATCCAAGAACATCCCAAGTGGACCCAAATGTGATTCCCTCTCAAGTGTCCAAAGTCGACCCAAATGCAATCTTTCTTCCATATCATCACTTGTGTTGTAACCCTAACCTTGGGCTTGCAAAGGTGCGAGCCGAGAATGAACCTCAAAAGTCACATTTCAGGCCCTTAGGAGTGTAGGAGAATGTGAAGGAATTAACCCACACACTCCCAAGTGGGCTCCCACTTTGGGAATTGAAGTCCTAATGGACTCCCGATTCTTTAGAGGGCAATTGCAAGAGTCAAAACTCATTGGATTAAAGAGCTGCTTATACCATTAAAAAACTCTTGGAACGTAGATGTCTAAAATGGGCTTTCATGACCATTTCAGTACTTAAAACACAAGTTATGGCCAAAAGAAGCGCCAAAAATCAAAGTGTCAATTTGACTTTTGACCATTAAAAGTCGGGAATCGCTCCAATTTACTTGCGTGAAAGTGGCATGTCACATACTATTGGAGAGCTCTTGATGAGGGATACAACTTTGCTTTAAACCTCACCTTAATCAGAGGTCTGCACAAAAAGTTATGGGCCTCCAAAGTTGTAGGAGTCCCAATTTTGAGAATTTCGGGACTCCCAACTTGGGAGTTTTGGGACAAAATGACATTTGGGTGCAAGTCCCGTGGTCAAGCATAGAGAATACTATAAGGGGGAAGGTGACGGCATCCCCTAAGTCTAGGACGTGGTGAGTTTTGTGAGTCCGTGTATACACGTGGTTCATCCATGCACCAAAAGTGTTCTAACCATGTACTAACCAACTAATTGTTTGGTTTGTGCAAATTTGTGTGAATAATTGACCCACTTGTCATTCATCTTAATCCCCATCTCGGAGTTTTAGCACACCCGTCTACCCCCAAAATACTCGAGCTAGGGAGCGTACCCCAACTCCTTATCCTTCCATTGTTTCCACTTTTGGATTCGCATTTGAATCTTTCAAAGAGTGTGAGGGTGCATCAACTTGCGCATTTCATTGGTGAAATAATTTTAACAATGAATGATGCCTTGTTGCCCCCTCGCTTGCCCAAGTTCTCGTCCAATTATTGCCCGACTAGCATGTAATTATATATTTATTTTATTTTTTCAGATTTCAAAAATAAAAATGATTAAAAAATTAAAGTTTCATGGGATTCATGGGGGATAGTTGAATACAATTTGATCAAAAAAATTTGCAAAACAACAAGAAATATTTGAAATATTTTCCTAATATTTTATTTTCATAGTGAAATGTTGAAATTAATCAATAGTGGAATATTTGCAATATAGTGACAAAAATATTGAAATTCTTTGTTTTTTATTGAAAAAAAATTAATCCAAAATTTGGGAGAATTGATTCTATTATTGTTAATCTGAAAAAATAAATTTAAAATTTTTTAAGTAACTTCACTACTTAAAGTTTTGAAGCCACCAAATTGAAAATAAAAACAATTGGTGGAATCATCATTCAAAACAAAATTTATGCATTTTTTTTGGTCCAATCCTTTCTTTGAAGATTAAAAAATTATTGGTTGATTAAGAAATTAATTTGGGGTTAAAAAGTATAAGTGCCATTTTAAGAATTTAATGAAAATGGTTTTTTATGTATTTTAAGTCTTTGATTTTTTAATTGATTTGTTAATAAGCGAGGTAAAAAAACAAAAGAAATGAGAAAAAGTAAGGAAAAGTAAAGGGCAAAAAGGTACAAAAATATTTGAAGGCCAAACGGGAGGATTTCGAGCAAGGCAGAATAACTGTACCAAGAGTGGTGGATGAGCTCCACTAGTCAATGCAAAATACAAATTTTTGGAAACTAACTTCTTGGTTTACGGTTTATGGACTATAGGATGCAATGATGGACTATCAAGGTTTTCTTTTCACTTTTGTGGCATAGCCACACCAACAACCATTCACAAAAGGATCTAGTCAAATTTGACTATGGGACAAGTAGGACAATAAAGAAAAATTATAATCTTGTTACTATTTGACAACCTACAAAAGCATGCATTTTAAATTTGGCGAATCTAGTCCCAAAACCCTACTTCTTTAGCAAAGAATTTCAAATGAAACCTTGAAGGGGTCATAGTTGCAAATCATTTTTTACAATTTGGCAAAATTTGGCACCAAAAATATATTGTGCAAGATTGGTGCATTTAACTTCATGCTAGGGTGCAAGAACCATCCTCAAAGCTATTATGACCTCCATTCAACAATGCCACTATCACATCATCTCCTACCTTCTATTAAAACCAACCAAAAATTTGGGGAGCATCAAGTGTGACCATAACCTTATAGGGAAACACATGTACCCGTTTCTTCACAAAACATTTTCCAAACCAGAACATGTTGTTGAAATTAATGTGAATGCCACTAGGATCAACCCAGGATAATAAGTTGTTTAGAAACCCCCACCAAGTTTTGAGTAAATTTTTGACATGTTTAAAATTTCAACTAAGGTTTCTAGGATTTTCAACGTACCTACTGGATACTTATAAAAAATTTCATGAATAATTCAGTTAATGTCAAACTAGCCTAGGTACTACATTATAAAACATAAATCACAAAAATCCAATAAAAGATCGATGGCTGGAACCATCATAGGGGAGACAAAAAGGGAAGGCCAAAGAAAGGACACACAGCCCGTAGGAACCAAAAAAGGGAGAAAGCTAGTCCTTTTGATGGTAAGAACCTATCTCACCCACAACCCTTTAAATGTCACCTGCATGCAAATCATGAGATTTAATTGTAATGGGAGGTCTAGAACAAGCATCACCTACCAACTCAATCTTCCTCTTTATAGCAGAGGCTAAAGCACATTAAAGAATAATATTAACACATTACCTGAAAAATTGAATGTAAAAAGACAAGGATAAATGACTTCTCGATCCTCTATTGTGGAAAAGACAGGCACATTCCTTGATGAAACAATTGATATCACGCTTGAGTGCACCATGCACCTCCATGGCCATCGGAATAAAGTGGTGCCCCTCATGAAGCCCTTTATATTTGCAGATATTAACAATGGGGTTAAGTTTCGCAACCACACCTATTCATTAACTAATGACATTTGAAACCATTATCCCCTGTATCAGGTTAATAACCACCACATTGATAATAAAAACTTGGTCCTTTCGGGTCATGTAAAGATCAACTCATAGTGAACCGCCTGACATAAGGGCGTACCACCATTATTTCCATACAACATGCCCACTTTTTAGGCAAAAACATACATGACATCTCGAATGGCATCATGTGTGGCTATCTACTGACCTCCAAATTAGCAATGAACTAAATGTGTGTCGGATGCATCTAACCTGTGTCCGCACTCACACGTGAAAAGATTAAATGTCAAAGGTTAAACCAAATTGAAACAAAAACGCAACGTTAAGATGAAAGTAGAGTGTGCAATGCAAAACGAACTAATAAATGGCCTAGCAACCAACCATAGCCCAGGCTGCCCCCTTACCCGAACAAAAACGAATGTGGGCTCTAGATGTTGAAGAAATGGAATCATCTTCCAAAATAAATGTGTTGTGGTGGATGTCCATCAAAGATGCCTATAGACCTAGGGTGTCGATAATTGCCAGATTCTCAAAAGAAGGGTGCATCTCCTTGGCTGCAAAAAGAAGGTCATCTCATGCTACACATAAGCATGACTTAAGCAGGTGTGGGCTTCCCTCAACCTAAAAAACATAATATTCCAAAATAGGTTTATCAAAAATACAAAACCTAAAGCACAAATACGAAGTCACCAAAGCCCAACTCCCTAAAAAAGCAGATGGGGAACAATCCTCCATAAAGAAAGGGTTTATACCACCAAAAGATATTAGTAGTTGAGCCTAACACTTTGCTAACGAACCTTGAAAAGACTCCCATGATCATGGACCCATAATGTCCCCACATACCTGCATAACTTTCTTATCAAAACCCACCAAAAAGGATAGGAAGGAAAAAGGAAGTATTGTCCGTGTGAGATAATAAGGTCGACGAATTAGACATGAGGACAAAATGCCCAAAGTAACCCAAGCGTCTCCTAGGAAAGAAAGATCATCGATATGCGCCACGTCTTGAGATAAAGCTTCATCCAAAAAATGTGTGGCAAAGTCTTGGAAATCCACTAGCACACCCAAAATGCGTAAGCCATCTATGACCAAAATGCATCCCTGAAAAATATTTATACCCAGAGATAACCCTAATGGACTCCAATGCTTCCACTTTGACACCTTGACTCGAAGCCCCACTAGGGCTAACTGGGTCGAAAGGTGGTCAAGGGCGTAGGTAATCTCATTCATAGGCCCCATGATGTGGGTGTCACCTTTTAAGGATGGAAATACGTACTTGGGGGCCCATGCAATGGTTTCTAAGAAAGTTCGACAATGGGCCAAAGCAAATAAAAAACCTCCTAAGGGGTCACCCTACCTCGTGCTTGAAAATGACTCAATAGTGGTGACCCCTCCACATGCTACCCATGCTAGAAGTAAAGAAATGAATGAACACCATAAAATAATTTGGTAAAGGGGACAATGGTCACCAAAGGCCCCTAGGCATCACACAACTCTTTAAAAATAACAATTCGAAAAATGCTATTAAAAGTGTTTTTTACACGACCTCCATCAGAGCCCAATCAGGGTGTAGGTCGAAGAGGGCTCAAATGCCAAAAATGATGGTCTCACAGCCTCCAAGGGTTGACATTCCAAACTAATGAGGGGATAGGTGCTCCTAAAACGGCCCTTAAAGCTATAGGACAATGAAGTGATTAATAAATCCAAAAAACATTTCGCCTACGACAATAAGACGAAAACCACCATTGTCCTTTACCATTGCCAACAATTTGCCAACCCCGACACTAAGGCCACCAACCTAGGGATGTCCCCACAAGCAATAGCAGCTTGGAATAATTTTGAAAATCCCAAGGATAGGTTCTCTGGTATGAAACATCCCAATAAATGTTCAAATACCATCCTAGAAAGCCCACCCAAAGACAAATGGGGAACAATGGCTAAGGCATGGGCAAACAAAATCCTATCCAAAAAAAAATTGTGTTCAAGATAATAATAGAAAATACATGGAGGGACAAGGTTAGAAGGAACGAAATGCAACTAGCATAAAACAACAACAGTGTCTTCCAAAAAAATAACTAATGTCATGGGCTGGAAAGCTCTAGCAACACGACTATACTCACTAACTCTCCCAAAAATTAAACATCAACTAAAATGAGTGATCGAGAAATCTTTGGACGAGTGGTGAGAACGGGGCATAGATGAAGCATGTGAGGACTCCTCCTGAAAAGAAGACCGGCCACCTGCCATAAACCTCCTAAGGCGAACAGAAACCTTTCGTTGACTTGAATGACCTCTTCAAATATAGCGTAGACACAAACAGGGCAATAAGAGGAAAAGGAACCATGTTCATTCATTTGTTGAATCTTCAGCAATTCGGTCAAAGGGTAAGTGAAAAGCCTATTTAACTTCATCTTAAATGGTTCAAAAGATCCTATGAAACAACCAAAGGCACACAAAATGAGACTCAAACAACCCCAAAATGGAGCTAAATTGAATCTGAAACAACCCAAAGAAGCAACAAGAATAGAACCAACGAGAACACATGAAAGGAGGACACTCGCAAAAATAAAACAACATGGTTAGCCTAGGAAACAAAGGCTAGTAGAGGGTGAGCACTCTTAACATGCCTTGAAAGGTCACCTAAAGTGTAAAAGCTAGAACAACAAAGACATCCACTCAACATTTCATTTGAACAAAGTCTGAATGATTTCCTATTCTTTCACAACTTGTTTTTTGTCCGGCTTTAACTTTTGTTTTTCAACATTTCATTATGTACCACTATTCGTTTGATGGTTATAAAAAATGAGATATGCACAACATGATAACTACTACATGATTATGTTAGATACATGTTTTGTCTTCAACTTCAAGGCATTGGGCCGATTGAAGGGACAAAAGGTTCATATCATATTGGAAAATGATAATCTAATTTTCAAAGAGACTTTATAAGTTTAATGAGATGGAAAGGGCCTTGATTCAAACTTGAAAAACTTAATTATTGGACCTTGAGTTTGGTGGAATTGCCTAGGGTTGAATATGACTTGGTAATAATGATGCCAGCCAAGAAGGATATTCTTGGAAGTTGGATGGAACATCACATCTATGGGGATTACTATCCAATGAAAAAAAAAACTTGTTTTGACAGATATAACATGCCCTTGTTAGAGGAGTTTTTTTATGCCCTAGTATAGGCCAAGGTTTGTAATACTTTGGACTTGCGATGTGGTCATCATTAGATGTCTTTGAAAGAAGGTACAAGGTCAAGATGACATTTTTGGGAATTGATCTTCATGGGAAGGATTATTTGAAATAATTGAAAATTTTCCATTTGGTTTGAAGAATGCCTTTTCAAAATTTCAAAAGGTCATGGATCAAGTGTTGGCAGGTCTTGGTTTTGCCAAATGTTACATCAATGAATTATTGTTTTTAGCCTAACTCCAAGAAATCACATGCATCATTTGTAGGAGGTGTTTAAAATTTTTAAAGAACATAACCTTAAGTTTCATCTAGGTAAATGCCAATTCTTTTATATTCAAATGGAATACTTGGGTCAAATGATTTATCTAGCTTCAACACATGTCCTTCAAATAATTAATTAATTTTGAAGATTTCAAGTGGCCTGCTTACAAAGATAAATAAATTAGTTCAATACAAAGCCTCCCTCAATTTTTGAGTCTAAATAGAAGTACTTGGAAATGGAAGGTTGAATAAGAAGTGGTATCCATTTGGGATCACCATTTCACTCACCCAAAAACTAGAAACTATTGATAATCAAGACTCTAAAGATTTTAAAGTCTTAAATCTAAGCTCCCACACCATATCAAGGGCGTTATGCTTTCCATTCTTGGGGTGGTAAAAAGCTACCTTTATCACATCCAAGAGCTTTTGAAAACTATTTCCTACATCAGACTACAACTAGTACTATGCATATACCACATGTAGATTGTCAATGATGCTCATGCAATTCTACAACAAAGCACTATTATAATTCATGGTTTTCCAAAAGGTCCAAATTGATTAACAAATCTTTTTTAAATAATGAACATGTACATTTTGCCTACATGCCCATGACTTGAATGACATGTGTATGTTTGATTAGTAAACTTGACTAAAGTGACCTATTTACCTATATGTCAAATTGAACATCTAGTCAAGTTGAACAAAAAAATGATCACATTGGTCAAAATGATTAATGGCTTTTAATCAATTGGGACATTTAGTCAAGTTGGACAAAACAAAATGACATCATTAATTAAAATGAACAATGATGTTTTAGTCAAATGGGATATCCTATGCTACCTAATTGGTCAAGAAAACTATTAATTAGGCTAAGCAATAGCCTAGACCCACCTACCATCTTGCAAACATATTTACCTACCTACCTCCTACTTTCCATCTACCACCCTACATCCTTACCTACTTACCTATTTAATTACCTACCTTTTATTTTCGACCTATTGTTTAAAAATTTACCTACCTTTGACCTACCATCAAAAAACCCTACCTACTTACCTCCTACTTCCCACCCACCATCTTACATCTTTACCTACCTACCTACCTAATTACCTACATCTTACTTCTGACCTATCATTTAAAAACCTTACCTACTTACTTCTTATTTCTGACCTACCATTATAAAACCCTACCTACCTACCTCCTCCTTCACACCTATCATCGTACAACCTTACCTACTTACTTCCTACTTCCCGTTTACCATTTTACATCCTTACCTACTTACTTACATACCTCCTACTTCTCACCTACCATCCAAAATCCTTACGTACTTATTAGGCACAAATTTAACCTTTCCCTAACAACCCACTCTAGGCCATTCCCACCTGCCCTTTAGAGGATATCCAAGAGGTGTCATAGTTGGGAAAGT
>Ga0209611_10014335_pt1 | contig 10619 bp, 4 predicted proteins | sample S1TSphgellanicum_3_FD_187693 | JGI IMG/M metagenome (GOLD analysis project Ga0209611, IMG submission 187693) | Host-associated microbial communities from peat moss isolated from Minnesota, USA - S1T2_Fc - Sphagnum magellanicum MG (SPAdes) (version 2) | ecosystem: Host-associated > Plants > Peat... | reverse complement strand
TTCTCTGGTCCATCAGGTAGAATGGCAAAACCTGATGGGAGGAGAGCAACATAGGCTGGGTCTCCTCCTCGTAAGACGAGATTCATAGCTGGAATGTCAACAGGTGCATAGATGACTAGAGCACCTGATACATCGGTGCAACTCTCTTGAAGAATGAGCATATTGCTTTGGCTGGAGTTCAAGGGATTCACACGTAACAGGGAGACACTGTTCCCAGGGTCTTGGCCTTTAGCAATGTGTGCCATTTCTGCCACCAGACCACCGTTGGAGAGAATGTCCCACTCGCTTCGTAGACGCTCGTCCCTCAGGAACTCGAACACGCGCTGGGGTGCTACAGGGAGCCACAGAGATGTGGCCGCGCTCAAGACAATGCCATGGGGTTCACCTGGGTTGTCCACACTCTTGCGAGTCATCACTCGTACGTCATCTTCGCCGGTGCCTGAGAGAGTGGTCCAAGTGTGAACAGTAGAAGCGCTCACCCCGGCGCAGAAGTTGTTGGTCATGCGTTGCGCCAGTTTCAGCATACTGCGACGTCCATCGGCGCTAGGAACACCTCCTAAATCTCTAGTTGGAATGTTACTAGCCAGTAGACTTGCCAAGCGCTCGCACTGACGCTGCAGAATGGCTATCCATCTTTGCGCCCCGAATGCCATCCCGCTGTTCACCAGATCTCTGTAAATGCGGTGCACAGCTCGGTCGTCGTATTCCATGTGCTCCACTGCTGTCACCTTGGAGTAGCCATTCCCCGTGTCTTGGATGAGCATGCCGGAAGGTCGACGACGGCAGCGCATCAAAGACGGAGGTGGGTTATCTCGCAGGCTATCCACAGACACGTCCACCACCGCCCACACACCCTCTGCATGCTGCTTGCAGTAACGAAGGAAATAGAGTTCGCGAGTCGGTACCAAAGGCGAGAGAACCTGAAGTTCCGCGTACATGAGTTGCAAGGCGCCATTGCGGTTGCCGTTGACGCCGGTGGACAGAACTTCCACAGTAAAAGCTCGCGACACCATGCACGGAAACATCTCCGTCCACTGACTGGAGTCCATGAGCATTTCGACCAGGCTGACTCCATTATTCATCACCATGCCTGTCTCTCGGGTGGCCTCCGTCTGCAGACCGTGGGGTCTGAGGCCGATACCTCGAGGGAACTGATGCAGGTACTCATCGTAGTTCAACTGTTCCTTTCCTCCGTCAGGACCCGGCATCCACAAAGGCTTATCGGCTTGCGCCATGCGCAACAGCTCTTCCATGGCTGTGACGGCCAGCTCCACCACCATTGGCTTCTCGGCTTCAGTGAGGCCGCCTGGACGCGTGGCAACGTCGGCCACGGAGGGACCTTGCACAATGTCCATGCTGCCGGGACTTGGAAGTAGACCAAAGTTGCTGCCACCCACTTGGAGATCGAGAGAGGAACTGGGGAGTAAGAAGGGGACGTGTGGAGGGGGAGGGATAGGTCGACCCAGGTACTTGGCTGCCAAGGCGGAAACACGGTCCAGCTCCTCCTTGAGACGAACATTCTCGATGCGCAGCTGTTGCTCGTCCAACGACATCTCTCCAATAGTTGCAGGACCTCCACAGTGCGGACAAGACGGGTTTTTCAACGCTTCACGCATGAGAATGTTCTCAGACCGCAGTTTCTCATTCTCCTGACGCAGCAACGTGTTTTCAGCTCGCTCCGTCTGCGCCTTCATTTGAGTGCGACGATTCTGAAACCAGAACTTCACTTGACGCGGCTCCAACCCCAACTCTCTACTCAGATGCTGCCGCTGCTTGTCATCTGGGTGGGGACATTCTTTGAACATCATTTCCATCTCTTGAATCTGACGTTGAGTGTGTCGGTGATACCTCTTCTTGCGCGGCGGTTGGTCCGGGTCTTGGTCGTCCCCAGAGCCACCTTCCATGTTGTCGCTTCCCGAGCGACTCTCATACTCTTCCTCCTTATTCTTCTGCTGTTGTTGTTGTTGCTGCTGCTGCTGGTGGCTCTCGGCCGACTGACTGATTTCACGCTGCCCCTCAAGACCCATAGGAGGTGCTAGTGACAGATTCGGGGAGCTGTAGTTCTTGCCAGGCCGCTGCATTGCCAGTGGTGGCACTGGACGCGGAGGGGCCATCAAACCAGCGGGCATACCCCCCAGCTCCGCAAAGCCCCCTCTCCCGAAAATGCTGTTTCCAGTTACTTGGACGGACGCACCCCCCAGCCTCATCCGTCTGAAGCGCTCCCTCTTCCACTCTCACAAAGCTTCGCCGCACGCACAACTTCAGCTCACAGCCAACACAACCATCTCTCTCTCTCTCTCTCTCTCTCTCTCTCTCGCTGTGCCTTTCTCGCACACTACTGGCTACCAGCAGCAGCAGCTGAACAGTGGACACCTTCAACTGCCTTCTTTTCTTCTATTCTTGCTCAAACGGCAAACATATGACCCTGCACTCACTCACCCAAACCACTCAAAAATGCTACTACTGCTCTCGAGCTGATGCTTGCTCCAACAGCTGGTAGTAGAATACTACCCAGCTCCTGTTCAACAACTGTCCAACTTCAAAGCCCTAAACTAGAAAATGCAGCAACCTCCAGCGGCGAGAACACAAACCTACAAATAGCAAACAAGCTGCACAAATACTGAACCTCTTTCTGCGGGAAAAAAGATCCCTAAACATACATACGTACATACATACATACACAGATACCTACAAAGAGAAGAAGAAGACGAATACGTCTATTAGTACTACTAGCTCCTACTGTATCTCGCTCCCTCCCCTTCCCACTGAACAAGCTGCAAAGTGCTTTGCAGCACAAAAGGAGGAGGCTAATGCAGGCAAAGACAGAAAAGGCAGAGACGCAGGTAGGACAGGAGCATGCAGAGCAACAGGCCTAATGTGGGTTGGCAACAACAGCAGTACTTCTTCTTACAGCAATAGTACTAAAATGTTTTAGCAACACACGCGCTGAGGAGCACTCCCCACAACTTTACTGTTGTCGGGATTGTTCTCCTTACGAAAAACAAAGGGCCAAACAGACTCTTGGGGAAGTGGGTCGTTGGGATTTTTCTCCTTACGAAAAACAAAGGGCCAAACAGACTTTTGGGGAAGTGGATCGTTGGGATTCTTCTCCTTACGAAAAACAAAGGGCCAAACAGACTCTATGGGAAGTGGCAGAAGAAAGGCGGGGGAAGAACCCAAATAGAGCATTCAATGCTCGTAAATGCTTCCGTCCAGAAAAACCCTGACGACTCCGGATTTTCTGAACTTGTGCATTTACGAGCATTAAAGACAGGAGTAGTCCCGGGGGCCCAGGGTCCAGACTACGTCCAAAAAAAAATTATTGGAAAAAGGGATCGAGAGAAAAGAAAACAGCGGGGAAGGAAGGAGTTAGGACTCAGGGACTCAAGTCCCGCTCGCCGCTTTATTTAGCGGAGGAGTCCGGAGTCCGGACCCTTTTGGAGACACCGGTCGGGATTGGGATGTGCAGCAAATGTCCGGTTTCATTATTGCGAGTGAGTGCGCGGTTTTGTGTATCATCCCTTGTTTACGATCAATCTGCATTGGATGCTCTTGTCGTGGTTAAGTAGATGATGCGTCAGTGAGTGAAGTGATGAGTGTGTGAGAGAAGCGTCGCGCGCGCGAGACACAGAGACACAGAGAGAGAGAGAATGGAGCTCCGGGAATGGAGGGAGTGGGATGCTTTTCTCTGTTTTCTTTCATCAATGTTTTGATCTGTCTCTGCTGCCGCCCTCCTGCATGTGTGTGTGTGTGTGTGTGTGTGAGTGTGTGTGTTTCCTTTTTCCTGCATGCTTCAGGGGACTATGGATTATGACGGTGGCATTCAAAGGTCTATAGAAACAACAAACCACTGCAGCAGCTGCGACGGCAACAATGCCATCATCAAAACAGCATCACCATCGCCGACGACAAAGGTATCCAAGGATTTAGGGTTTCAAAGTGATGATGGGAGGAAGTGAGGGATGGAGTAGAGGGAGGAGGGTAGGAAGGAGAAACATTACCTACCTACCTATTTACTTACTTACCTACCTACCTATCTACCCACCTATCTATCACTTCATTCCTAAACCAAAGGTATCCTAGGATTTAGGGTTGAAAATGACAATGGTGGGTGAGAGAGGAACATAGCCAAGCAAGTTAGGAAGGAGAAACACTACCTACCTTGTCACCTCCCACTCACGCCATTGTTTCATAACAACCAATGTATCCAAGGATTTAGGGTTGAAGAGGGTGATGGTTGGTGAGTTGAAGGTGGGGAAACCCCCAAGGGAGGTAGGAAGGAGAAACATTACCTAACTAGTTACCTCCCACTCACTCCCATTATTTCATAACAACCAAGGTATCCAAGGATTTAGGGTTGAAGAGGATGAGGGTTGGTGAGAGGTATGGGGGCCAAGGGGGGAAAAGGCTGAATGGGGGTATAGGAAGGAGAAACAACACTACTACCTACCTCCTACTTGGTTCCAACAACTAGGTATCCAAGGATTTAGGGTTGAAGGTGATTATGGTTGGTGAGAGGAAGGGGGGAAAGGGAATGGGGGAAGAGGGAGAGTTGGGTTTTTGGGGAGGGGAGTTGGGGTAAGGGTGTATAGTATAGGAAGGGAGAATCACTACCTACCTATTGCTTCATTTAATTGGCCCTTTGGTCTTCTTGGAAGATGAAGCACATACATACATACTGAGGCACTATTTTAAGGACATTTTTTCTTTTTCATTTATTGTAATCTCTTCCATATGCCTACAAATGAGTTGGTTTTCAACACAATTGCCCAAGTCTGTCCATTATTGTTTCAACATTTAAAAAAAAAAATTTAGCTTCTTTCTCAGCTCCTGATATATAAATGCCTCAAGGCTTATATAGTACTTACTACCTTTGATCTACAGATGCATTTATATAAAAGAAAAATCCATTTTGTAGAGAAACTAGTAAAAACCCAAATCAACAAATCAATGAAATTAATAAACAAACATACAAACAAGTCATCAACTCCCAAAGCATTTGAGCCACAGACATACATTCATTCATTCATTCATTCATTCATTTGTTTCATTTATATGTGTGATTCTTTCTTGTCCTAAGTTCTAACAAAGATTCAAACCAGATTTAATGTTTCCTAGCTTGACTTTCAAATATAGATGTTCATTTATTCATTTATTTAGTTATTTATTTATCAACTTTCTAAAGAGCAGGTTAAAAATCCCAAATCAACAAATCAATAAAAATAAATAAACAAGTCACTTAAACAGGACCATAAATCCCAAGCATTTGAACCACACACAGATATTCATTCATTTCATTCATTCATTTCATTTACTAACTCATATGTTTGTGGATTCTTTCTTGTCCTAAGAAAGTGAAACCATATTTAATGTTTTGTGGGTGGCTTTCAAATCAATTGGTTCAATCAACTTCACTACAGAACAAGTAATTTAAAATTTTTTAAAAAAAAACCCAAAGTACTAAAATCAACACAAATCAAATATTTATTTATTTATTTATTTATATTTTAAAATATTAAATTAGATTAATAATTAAATAAACAGCGAAAGAGAGAGAGGAGTAAGGGGGGGGATGGTCATAAACCTCAGCATTTTTGAGCCAGCACCAAACATTCGGTTCATTTATATTTGTGATGTTTAGTTGTCCTAACAAAAGAATTCAAACCAAATTTAATGTTTTTTTCATGGAGGTGGTGGCTTTCAAGACTAAAAGGTCGGAAACAGTTGCAACTAGGTATGGAGGCTTGAGCTTTCCCCAAAGGTTTTATTAGTCATAATGAGAAGCTTAGCTGCCATATACTAACAATCTTTTTGAATGCTAAATAAATAGAAGCCAATCCTCTTGGAGTTTGGAGATGTGTTTTTGGTGGGTGCCAGTATTTCTGGACAAATTTAGAAAATCTTGATGGCTTTCACATTGTGGAGGTTGGGAGTGGCCACTGGGAACTTGGGAACTAGCCTAGCTTGAAAGAGAATGGGAACTTGGGAACTTGGGAACTAGCTTAGCTTGAAAGAGAAGAGAAGAGAATCCATGTATAATTATGGTAATTGGGGTTGGTTGTGTTGATCACTTTATGCTCAAACATGTTACCATTATTAGGTCAAAACAAACTGGATACATCAAACCACACAAAGAATAAACAGCAATGTGGATCTTGGGTACTAAATTAAACATCTAACTAAGTGAGAGCTTCAAATCCATCTTCATTCATACAAGGGTAGGGTTCTTCAAATAGTTCAAATTTTGAACTCTACTAATTGTCTATTGTACCCTTTGCATTGATGAGGCTAAGAAGGATAAATATGAAGCAGAGCTCAAAATACCCTTGTTGACATCTTTCTTTATAATGATGAACCCAATGGGTCCATACACCTCTCTGCCACATAACCAGTTTATCAAGTGTCATCAAAACACACACACACACTCTCTCTCTCTCTCTCTCTCTCTCTCTCTGTCTGTGCATTACCATAGCTAATGTACTTGCAATGCCTTGACATGCATATTTAAAGCCTTCAGTACACCACAAAGTCATGAACAAAAGCATACTGATCCATTTGTGAGACTGGAATCACTTTCATAAAGCACTCTTCCTAGTGTATTTGGAGGGCACCTTAACATTCCATGAATATCCATCCCTTTGAGACAAGAGGAGTGATCTTGCATTTACTCGTTAAGAGTGGGAGGTATAAGTAGGCATAAGATCCCTCTCACTCTCTTAATGAGGAGTTGTATGAATCTCCTACACATGCTAATCTATTATGTATGTTTAGGTCAGTTTAGCATTAGTCTTATGCCTTACAATGGGTAAAACCTATTGGGTGGGAAACATTCCCAATGTGCAAGGCAAGACTTGGCTATTGCCTTGTCTCTAGTTGCCTTCTTTTGGGAATGGCCCCGTCCCCACCTTGCTGCTTTACCCTACACCAAAATGATGACTCAAAGTTGGCCTTATCGAGTGTTTCCTTAAAACAAATGAACCATTTGATGTAGGAGAACAATAATGACTTTAAAGTTGAGGAAAGGTTAAGTGTGACCTTGGTATTGTGTCTCTCCACCCTTGAATGCACTTGAAGGTGTTATCTCCTACTTAGGATTCGAGAACTTCTTACCATTGTTACAACAATCATCATGCTTATTCAGTCCTTCCTTCAAGCCAATGGGTTCCCCCAACTTTTGGAAGACTATTATCTTGTGAACACATTTTACCTTCCATTTTTGTGGATCTTTAACAACCATTCTATTTGATTGCAAAAAATATAATTGTTCCCCATAATATTTTACATATTCTTTCACAAAATCTCACAACACGCAAAGCATACAAAATCTATGCAATCTTCAATTCTTTGTAAAAATGATTCGACTACATATTAAAAGGTGTAAGACCATTATACCTTGCAAGTACCCCAAACATTCATTTCATTCTTTAGTATTAATTAATTAAGAATGAATCATGGCATGATGACAAGGCGTATCAAGTGAAAACACATGCACTATGCAAGGAAAAAAAAATTAGAATGTTTCATCATGCACTCAACCAAAAATTCATTGTACCATAGGTGACCCTTTAGTTGAAGATAGTTTATTTGCAATTTCACTTATTCAAATAAAGCCTTTTGCCCTTCCATGCGTTGAATAGTTTCCTTCGAACAAAATGAATATCTTGCCTATCTTTAAAAGATTCTTGCATGTTATTAAAATAGGTGCACAATATCAATAAAGTGAACACACATAAAAACATGCACACAAATATTAAATGATTTGATGTTAGAATTTTTGTTTTTCATGTGTGGTTTGAACTACGGTTGCAAGTGAGTTCACTATATAACACCGAAGAGGATACTAACTATTTGCAAAAAAAAAAAAAAAAGCCCTCCAATACAAATCAAGTTTGAACTCCATTCACATTAAATTGCATTCCAACAACAATTAACGACAAAATCTAAATATTTTGCAATAATTGCCTAACAAGGTGTAGATATACCTATGTCTTATCCTTAATAATGTCAACATTTTATGGTTTGATTTTATTTCATTCAATAAAAAGGAATAATATGTTAAAAAAATGGCTACCACCATGCAACAACATTATATATAATGTTGTTGTCTCATTGTAAAAAGATATTTCCACCAATTAATTTGGTGTTTTCTTAAATGATAAAATATTTAATGTCATCTTGCACACATGCATACCCATTTTCTTTACAAGTGTTCATCAAAATAGTTTGAAACATGCCATGTGTGATCCATTTCAACATCAATTCACAAAACATCACAAGTTGGGGATTTTTTTGGTGATTATTTCAATTAATATTGTTGCCAAAAAAAATTGTTGTTTTCAATTAACAAGTGGCAAGGATCCAGCTATTGTTCCTTTACACTCCATTAGTATTAAGCCGCCTACGTCATAGGAGCAAAATTTCATGTTACTTGAAAATAACATGGTTATAAACTTCTTTGTTTATCCAAGGTTTTGATATTTGGTTAAAAGTGGGATTTACATTTAGGTGTAATTCAAAATGTCATGTACACAAAACTACCATGATCCAAGGCTTTTCCATATGCATAAAAGTTAAGATAAACTATAATGAAAAATATCTAAATTTAATCCATGCACAAAGGGTATAAAAAACAAAGTCATGAAATACGAAAAAACAATATTCAATTATATATATATTAATAACATGAAAAGTCTATAAACATGAAATAAAATGAAGAAAGTTATGGTAAAAGCATTTAACTCATATTGATGTTGAATAAATTGAAAGTAATGGGAAGGCATTGATATTTATACTATTATGAAGACCTAATTTAAGGAAACTTCTATATGACCCACCATCCACAAAAAAATTTTGAACACCTTCTTATATACATATTTTGGACAAAAAATGCATGGTGATGGTTGGATCAAATTATGAATGAACTCTGTTCATGAATGTCAAACTAGGTGATGATAGTTAAACTTCATCCATGAATGAAAAAATGATATACATGAAATATTCATTTTAATAATTAAAAGTATATATGTTTAACAAATGGGGTAAGTTATGGGATATCATTTGTTTATGACACAAGGTATTATGGTTTGTCATGTATCATAACGTTATTCCAATTTGAAATTCTTAACTCTCAAATCTTTATAAAATCCAATGCATCCTTGGTTCATTCAATTACAATTGTTTTAACTTTTAACTTTCACAATGTGTAATCAAGTTATTTTTAATATTAATCGTTGTAGTTGAAGTTGATTGATAGGTAATAATCACCTCGTGTAAATAAAGAATAAATTTGGTAGGCAAATCAATTGTATGAAGCCTATAGCATGTCACAATGCACAATAGTAAATAGGGATAACATATTACATGGTAGCAAGCCAACATGATAGAAATAACATGTTGTATTGTAGCAAGCCAACATGTGGTGAAAGCATGGTTAATATGTAGCAAACTAATATGCATATCAATTAATGTAAACCGACATGCAAAGGCATTTGACCTTGGCAAGCAAATGGGGCAAATGCATGTTAAGCTAGACCACTTTTGTTGCCATGTCAAAGTTCATTTTTTTTTGGTAGCAGTTTACATTGCAAATACTACATGTTATTGTATGTGTTAGGATTTGTAAATAAGGATTCATTTTAGATTATGAACTTGAATATGTACATTTATCAATTGATTAGTATGATGAATGATTAAAATAGTAAAAAATATCATTACAACAAAATGCGTCTTTGTATGCCAAGTGTTGTTTTAAGATTTTAAATGAATTTACTAGTCCACTAAACATGGACTAATGAATTGCACCCACATTTTGTAATAGTCTATGAATTTTTGAAATTGAAAGTACAAGATGCCTGTCGCAACCCTAGCCTTGGCTTGTGACCAAAGCAAAGGGGGGGTTGCAAGGTTGCGGGCCAAGAGAAAGGAAGCCCGGGAATCAAGGCAAAGGCATTGCAAGAGTGCGGGCCAAGAAGAAGCTCGGGAGTTAAGGCAAGAGGAAGCCTGGGAGTCGCATCACATACTCCCGGGAGTGTTAGAAAGTGTGAGGGAGTATGAGGGAGTGAACCCTCACACTCCCAAGGCAACTCCCACTTGGGGAGATGGAGTCTCGGTGGACTCCCAAAACTTCAGAAAGCAATTGCAGGGGTCAAACCTCAATCGATTATGGCGTTCTTTATATCAATGGAAAGCTCTTGAAGCGTAGATGTCTAAAATGGGCTCGCATTGCTCATTCAGACATCTGTAACACAAGTTATGGCCAAAAGAAGGGCCGAGAGTCGAATTGCCAGTTTGACTCCCGACCACTAAAAGTCAAGAATCAACCTCTTTCTGATGTCCGATTCGAGAGTGAAACACGGCGTTGAAAAGTTCTCGACGAGAGCTACAACTTTGCTTTAGATTGCATCACGATCGAAGATCTGCTCGCAAAGTTATGGGGCTTCAAAGTCTCGGGAGTCCCATTTGGCGTGATTTCGGGACTCCCGCGCGGGAGTCCTGGGAAAAATAGGCATTTGGATGTGGGCTCCGTGGAAAGTCACAAAGTATACTATAAGGGGGAAGTGGTTGGCTTCCCCAAGGGGGGGAAGATGCTGGCTTCCCCACCAAGGGAGTGAGGTGGTGGC
>Ga0209611_10014334_pt1 | contig 10620 bp, 12 predicted proteins | sample S1TSphgellanicum_3_FD_187693 | JGI IMG/M metagenome (GOLD analysis project Ga0209611, IMG submission 187693) | Host-associated microbial communities from peat moss isolated from Minnesota, USA - S1T2_Fc - Sphagnum magellanicum MG (SPAdes) (version 2) | ecosystem: Host-associated > Plants > Peat... | reverse complement strand
TTTTAAAATTCTACCTTCCAAAATAGTTCCATCATAACCTACAAAAGTGCAAGGACATTGTAAGAGAAGATTCCATGCACAATAACATACATTAATTATATTGGATTATAAATCCCACCACATTGCAATTATATTATGTTGTACACCATTACATTACATCATTTGTCATTAACATATATGCTGAAAGAAACGTCAATTCAATTTTGTATTCATACATATTATTGTAACATGTCTAGAAATGTTATGGGCACTAAAACATTTGTCCTTAATGTTTTTTTTACAAGGGGCATTACATATTTTGACATTTGTTGTCCTACTTTGCACGAGTTGTCCAGGGGCCTTGGGTGTTTTACATGGGGTTATAGGGTCAGAAATGGTTGGGAGGGCAAGTTGTTTACTGGGTTTAGTGACCCTCTTGCCTTTTTTTAGAGTCTTCTATGAATTGCTACCTTGATTCTTATTCTAAATGTCATCCAAGATGACTTGTTATGCTTCTACATCTATTATAACAATTGTAACACTAGGACCAAATTGTGTGTCCCTTACAAGCGGAACATTTGGAGGAGCATAGTCCCTACTTTCATCTACAACACCAAGCTCGTCAACAAAATCATGGTTGATCATGCTTTCAATTTCCCATGTTGAGACTTGAGGCCATATCCTTGAAACTTGAGGCTCTCAATTTCCCATGTTGAAACTTGAGGCTTTGATACCATGTGACGCACCCCCAAACTCCTTAATGGACTCAAATGTGAGTCCAAATTGAAAACAACGGAAAAGTAAGGAGTTGGGGCACGCTCTTTGGCTCACAACACTTTGAGGGGTAGAAGGGCGTGTTGGAGCTCCGGGATGGGACTAGGAAGAGTGACAAGCATCAACTAATCACACGGACCTACACAAAACCAATACAAGGTGGTTAGTGCATAATTGGAGCACTTTTGGTGCTAGGACGAGCCACGGGTAAACTCGGATTCACAAGACTCAACACGGCCCGGACTTGGGGGAAGCCACCACCTTCCCCATTATAGTATACTCAGTGCCTCTCCACGAGACCCACATCCAAATGGTTTTTTGTCCCGAGACTCCCAAGTGGGAGTCTCGAAATTGCCAAAGTTGGGACTCTCGCAACTTTGGGGCCCCATAACTTTGTGCGCAGACCTCCGATTGAGATGAGGTCTGAAACAAAGTTATAACCCTCATTGAGAGATTTTCTAATGGTATGTGGCACACCACCTACACGCAAGGAAATCGGGTTGATTCCCGACTTTTAGTGGTCGGGAGTCAAATTACCAATTTGACTCTTGGCCCTTCTTTTACCCATAACTTGTGTTTTAGATGTCCAAATGGGTGATTCGAACCCATTTTAGACATTTACATTTCAATAGCTTTTTAATGGTATGAAGAAATACTAAAGCCATTGAGTTTTGACCTTTGCAATCATTCTTTGAACATTCGGGAGTCCACTGGGACTCCAACTCCCAACATGGGAGTTCACTTGGGAGTGTGAAGGTTCTTTCCCTCACACTCTTTTGCACTTTCGGGGGCATAAGAATGCGACTCCTTGACTTAGTCTTGGCCCGCACCCTTGCAAGCCCTTTTGCCTTGGTCGCGAGCCCAAAGCTAGGGTTGCAACACCTACAATGTGCAAAATCAAACATTATTATAGAAAAACCTTCCTACTAAATGGTTCATGTTTGTTACATATCTAATAACACAAGCAAGTTACAAAAGGGAAAAAAAAAATGGTATTTTATATACTAATTTAAGGGCATATGCATATGTAATTCACCAACTATCTTAATAAAGAAGATTGTGTCCCTTAGCTCTTCACATAGGTGGCAAAGTTTGCAACAACTTGATGCCCGCATTCCTGGTCATTTGTTTGATTATGCACCTTGAGAATACAAAACTTCACCTTCATGAAGTCCTCAAAATTCCCATCACCTAGCTTCAGGCCTTTAGAAATAACCCATGTTCTTTGCAAATTCTTTGAAAATTGCAAAGTTGTTGGGTTATCATGGTGCCCTAGTATCGAATCAAAGTGAATGGTCCTCTTCTCCTCAAATATGTACAAGGACCAATAGTTCCAAGCTAAATAAGGGGCAATCACAATATTACAAGAATTTGTATCATTCTTGAAATTTTTCTTCCCCCACCTAGCCACCCCTCCCCTAGTTTTAACATCATTCTTTAAACAAGAAGAGGCTTGTGAAGTCAACAACAAATATCCACTCCTATTCGATGTTACATTCATTACAAATGTGTATACAAGCATGAAATCAAGCCATGTGTCACTTAATTGTGCTTAAAAATAAATGAGGTCCTCAAAATCATTAAAACCAATGTCAATTTCCATGTTCTTCAAACCCTTGAAGAAAATAATGTAATTAGTCGTCTCCATGTTCACACCTTTCTTCAACTCATTCAATATATCATCAACCCTACAAAACAATTCAAGGCATTAGACTATAATGTGAAATAATTGCATTATATGGTGGGAAACTAATTAGCAAGTTACATACTAAGTCATGTAACATGGTTACAATCAATGAATACGTTACAAATAGGAGTTGTAACATGGAGGGATAATAATGGAAACATGATAATTACAAAATTAGAACATATGCATATGCTAGGTACACATTATGTTGTAACATGATCAAACCTATTTCAACCTATGTTATAAACCACCTCAATAGCTCATGTAAATAACTAACATATTAGAAGATATGCATGTAAGATATGCATATATTAGTTACACAGTTTGCTATGACATGATCATGATTATTTCAAGTTATGTTACAAACCATCTCAATAGCTCATGTAACATGGGAGACAATGAACAATTTGTAACATGGTGTAGTTTATTTGAATAACAAAATATCTAGCATAACACATCAAAAATTATGTTATATAAACATACAAGGATGGCAAAAGGACTCATCGCAAAGAAACATATAGTTGTTATAATTTAGCATCCTTCATAACTTGTGTAATTGATTTATAAAACTTTTGCTACAATGTTTTTAATGACTCTTTAGCTTCTCTGCACACAGCCATGAATGGTAGAAATTGGAGGCACCTTAGTAGAAGATGGGGTAGATACCTCATGAATGGGGGGAGTTGGTGCTTGAACAAATAGTGGAAATAGTACCATAGCAAGTAGTGGTTCTGACACCTCTGTAGGGGTTGGTGTTGGTATATCAATAGGGATTGGATATAAGATTTTAGTAGATGGTAACGCTAGGATGTTACTATGGGGTTCCATGGCCATTTGTGCAAAGGAGGGATTTGGCACTTCTAGTGTGGGTGGTGCTTTCACCATAATAGGTGAATTTATGGGGGGGGGCTCAGTATCATGGGATGCAAATGTTGTAGATGGGGGTAGTGGTTGAATCAAAATTAACCCTTTTGAAACAAAAGTTGATAGACTAAAAATAGGTGGAGATTTTGGTTCAATTAGGGTGGGGTTGGCAACACCTATTCTTCTATTGTAGCAAATTGATGAGTAAGGTTTTTTGGGGGGTAGTCTATAAGGGTGGTGAACTCAAACACTTGAGATGGCACATAACTTAGTTCAAATCTAAGTTGGTACAAGTTACCCCTCCTCTTAATTGGTTGAAAGGTTATATTTGGCTCAAGTCAAATTCTGGTGGGAGTTAGGATAGTGGCAATATTGCTTTAGATACAAAAGATAAAGTTAGGATAATCACCTTTGTTGTAGTTGTTGGGTTAGGGGAGGTAACATGTTTTATGACTGATATTGCCATAACACCGTTGGTGCCACACTTTGTCCCAATTTCTTGAGGTGTTTGATGGTCACCTCTTCCCATCCCCTTGTCAATAATATGTTGATTATCATGTCCATATGTGCTAACCTTGATCTACACCTTCAACATGATTTACAACACATAGAGTGGAAATTTTTTTTTTTGTTGCAAGATATTTCAATTGGTGGCAATCTCAGAATTTCTTTTGGGCAACCACCCTCACATCTTGTTCAGTTATTTCAAATGTTTGAATACCTCCTAGAACAAAAAAACCTTATTAGTAAATAACACTAAAAGTTTTTGTTTACATTAACGTACAACATCTGCCATGTTGACATGCCCCCAAGTCCCTTGTTGGACCCAAAAGGGTCTAATTATGTTAAAAAGCGGAAGTAGTTGGAACTTGGTGCCATTCCCAACTTCCAGCACTAAAGGGGGGTAAGAGGGGCGTGTTGAAAGCTCCGGGATTAGACTAGGAAGAGGGACAAACTATTTAGTTACTCGGTCTTGCATCCAAAACCAACCAACAAGTTGGTTAGTACACATTATGAAACACCTTTGGTGCTAGGACAAGCCACGGGCAATTCTAAACTCATTTGACTCACCACGGCCCGGACTCAGGGGAAGCCACCACCTTCCCCCATATAGTATTCTTTGTGCCTCTCTGCCGCACTTGCATCCGAATGGCACTTTTTCCTGGGACTCCCAAAGTGGAGTCCTGAAACTGTCCCAGTTTGGACTCCCGAGACTTTGGGCGTTCATAACTTCTCACTCCGACCTCCAATTGGGACGAGGTCTAAAGCAAACTTGTAGTTCTCCTTGAGAGCTTTCCAATGGTGTATTGCACTCCACCTGCACACACCGGGATCGGATCGATTCCCAACTTTTAGTGGTCAGGAGTCAAATTGCTAGTCTGACTCCCGGCCCTTCTTTTAACCATAACTTGTGCTACATATGTCCAAATGGCTCATGCGAGGCCATTTTGGACATCTACACTTCAAGGCCTTTCCAATGGTATAAATAACACTTCAATGCAAGGTGTTTTGACCCTTGTAATTGCGTTCTAAATTTTTGGGAGTCCCGAAGGACTCCCAAATCCCATTTTCGGGAGTGTGAATGGCAACCTCACACTTCCCTCAAAGTGGGGTTACGACACATGTTATAAGAAGCTTTGAAATGTTGTTTGATATTCCTAGTTATTGAAGGTTTAAAATGCACAACATTTCACATGTTATAGGGAATTTTGGAATGCACAAAATGATCATTGGAAAAAACATTCTATAGTTTTAATTATAATTATAGGTTGGGAATAATGCATATTTACATGTCCTGGCAATAACCCAACCCAAATCAATGTCTTTTTCCCATATTAACCAATTAGTGAAGGTTACATCAAAAGCACAACTTTCTAGATCTTCATGGAGGTATTGCTAGGCTGAAATCAATTCCTCCTTGTTTTGCAAACTAAAATTTTGGATAATTCTCAATTGCACATGATGCATCCATTCTGTCAACTCTATTCACCACTCATTAAAAAAAAATAACATTTCATATGCATGAATGGCATGGGTTTGCCAACCTTCTATAGCCAATGATCCCACCCTTTTGGTAAACAATAAGGGTCCTTCCTCTTCAATCATTCAAAGAATACCCAACCATTGCCTACTATGTGACCTTTTAGAAAACCATTTGATGTGTTGCTTTGGGTAGCTCCATGTAGTGGGTGCACCAGTGTACTTTGTAACCCTCTTGCAAATAGGTATAATTTAAGAAACCTTGTAGACCATGGCATAAGGTCAAACATTTGTAACCTCTTCATGTTGCACACAACAACATCTTACAAGCTTGTGGCTTCTTCTTGGTTATGTGCCCATGGAAAAATGGGAGCAAGATGTTGGAGTGCATGTTTTGAAGTGAACATATGGTAAAATGGGTGCCAAACCCATTTTCTTTCTTCAACTTCTATAGCATGCAAAATCTCAAAATCTTGCATTTGTTTACCAATGTAGTCTGCCATCTTCTCTACATGTTCTTTTGCCCATTGTGCTTCAAGCTTAAGGTTGTCTCGTTCAAGTAACTTATATTTGATGTATTCAACAAGTGAGGTAAACTCCTCATCCACAATTTCAAGGTTCATTACATGGCCAATTGTAGTTCGCACTTCTTTCCTTTGGGCTTTTGATAAATGGTCATGACACAAAGCAATAAAGCTTACATTGGTTAGTAAATCATTCACAATCATAAGGAGCATGTTTAATATATATCATTATAAGGTAAAAGGAAAACGTTGTAAATATAAACTTGTAACATGTACATAGAGTTATGAAATGATGGGCACGTTTCAAAATCCTTGTATTAAGGAGTTTTGAAATTATGGCCATGTTTCAAAATCCATGTAACAAGGAGTTTTGAATCTTGGGCATGTTCCAAAGTCCTTGAACAAGGGGTTTTGAAATTATGACCATGTTTCAAAGTCCATTTAACAAGGATCCTTGAATCCTATGCATTTTTCCAAAGTTCTTGTAACAAGGAGGTCCAAAATTGTGACCATGTTTCAAAGACCTTGTAACAAGGGGTTGTGAGATTATGGGCATGTTACGCATACCCCCTAACATGAAAAAGGGTAGTAGTTAGTAACATGAAATAATCTAACATATTACAAAACAACCTTAACCAATTGTAATGTTATGGATGCACACATAGGGTCCCAAAGCAAGGATAATAAAAGACATGATGCAAACAAAACCATAATGGACAATTGGAAATGGGGATGTTATAGAAAGCTAAAAAGTTGGATTATGTGCTTGGAACAACCTATTCCAATAGTGATGACCTAAACTAAATTGACATGATGCCAAAACCTTTACCAAAAAAAAAGATATAGTTACACTACGTGCATGGAACATAACCTAGTTTGATGGCATAAACAAAAGAAGAATGATGGCATGAACTAAATTATAACATGATGCAAAGCATTTGTTACCAACAAATAGGCTAAAACTGGATGCTACAAACACACATCGATATTAAAGAACTTAAATACAATTTGTGTTTCTTGCTTGATCCTTCATAGTCCATTGGCCAACTAACATTGAAAAGACGTTATCAACCCATTTTGCCCAACCTCCTTCAGGGAAAGCCCAATATATTACAAGTTTTTTCTTGAAATCATTAATAAAGTTACTCAACCAATCATACTTCCTCAACATATATGGAATTAAATTAAACAATCCGAGTGGAAGCTTGAAAGGAAGAGGTAACGATGGCTCCCATGAAAGTGTAACATGTTCATGAGCCTCTACCTCCACATGTTTCAAATACTGACTACGCACATTTTCAAATTCCTCACCACTCTTCAACCCCCTAGTTGAATTTCATGTTCATCAATAAGTGGAATTATAGGCAAGGATTCAAGGAGATTTTTACCCTTTGAAGCACATCCCATCATCTAAATCAAGGACTTTGGAGTACTCCTGGGCCTTTTGTTGCTAGGAGAAAGTGAAATAAGTTCAACTGTAAAATCTATTTGTGGAACCTTGTCCTAGACATTTTGTTCACCTTGCAAGGCTAGGCGAACAAGATGTTGTCCATTTTGTGTATGCCAATTTTCACCAAGTGCACATGTGTCAAGTTTATTCACATTCTCTTCATGCGTAGGCTTTTTAATTGTCCCCATGATGGTATAATCATCCTCATCTTTTGATGATGGCACATTCACTGGGGTAGACATTATTTGTGCACCTTTGTGTCACCTAATTGTTTTTAATTATTTCAAGTTGAGCTTTGTTTTCGGCAAGACACCCTTGGATACTTATAGATGATTTGCCACAACATTTGTGGATTCTAACAATAACCCAATGTTTGATGTAGTCACCCTTGGATTAGATGTTATGCTTGTTGTTTACGATTGTCTTTCTTATAAACAAGCTCAAGAAATAGCCCCTTGAGTCTTTTGAACTTGCACACTCAAACATCCGCATGGCCTCCAATTCTAGGGGCACCCTTATCTAGATCTTGCTTTGCATCAACTTTTAATTGCATCCTTAACTTGAAAGACAATGTACAACCATTATTAGTTTCCATTGTGTGCTTCATAAGCTTGGACATTTGGGCACTATGTAGGTTAAGAAAAACAAAAAGAGCATTCCATTTTTTTGTGCTTGGGTGAAATGGACCAAACTCACACCCTTTAAACCATGTGGTCAAACAACCTTAACTTACTAAACCACTCTCCCCCACAATATATGCACTAGAAGTTAGGGCAATCCTTCTTTCACCATAGTAGAAGAACTTGAGTAGTTTGGGTTTACTCAAGTATTTTGCGATAAAGCTCAGGGGTCACCCATTGTTTTATGAACTACCCCACATTCATTTTACCATAATACTTCAACAAGCCTTCAAAACACTCCTTTGACGCCATTGCATTGATTTTCTCAATGGCCATAATTGATAAAACACTTGTCACAAAAAACTCTAATTGTGAAAGATTATTCTGGTATGTCCTACAATACTAACCCAACACAATATTATTATGAATTGATTGCTTCCAAAGGATTAAGTTTGTACCCATTGCTATTGCAATAAACAATACAAACAACATCAAAGTGTAGCCCAATGAACTACAAAGTTCTATGCACAATCTCTTTGCAAAGTTATGGAAATAATAAACTCACCAAAGGTTTTGTTGTAGTCTAGAGTTTAGGGAAACCAATTAACAGGCTTAAGGTTCCATAAAATTCCAATGATGAATGTTTTCCCACCAAAATAATTGTAAACATGTTACAATGCAATGGGTTAAAATAAATATGCATATCTAAATTGTTACCAATTAAAATGTTGCATACTAGGAACTATTTTAAAAATTAACTTAGATACAACTTCATGTGAAGGAATTACATCATAAATGTATCACATTAATATTGCATAAACAAACAACAAAAGCATATGCAAGAGGAGGATACTAGATCGATGATTGGAACTTGTCTTTTGATGTTTATACATGAAAGGTCCAGAATAAAATTCACTTCCAACAATGACATATATAAAACACATAATAGTGACATGCATAGTAATAACTAAACATGGATTGACAATATAAAATATACACTAAGATAATAACATGATATTAATAGGTTATAATCCATACTTAGACATTATAGTAAGACAATATGCATGTTAGAACAAAGACATGTACATGTTACAAGATATCATTGGGTATGCATATGGAAAAAACATTATGGAATCAAAAGTTACATACCAATGTAGCCAAGGCAAGGATGAACTATATATGTACATGACAAACTAGCATAATGATATGAAACTAACATATTACAATAAGCCTTCACAAGTTAGGAAAGACTATCTGATGTTACAACAAATTGGGATTACAATATTATCAAGGTAAAAGGGACTAGTTACAACAACATCAAACAAGCTCCCTCATACAATTAAAAGCTACATCACAAGATGGGATTGACATTATTTAATGATCCATGTTACACCTAGGATTATGTACACAGATTTTAGGCATGTTAGAAAGGATAGCTTGAATACCTTATTGATATGAGTTGCAGGTTACAAATTGTGGTTCAATACATGGACAACACTATAACGTCGTTAGATGTCACATGAAATAATTGGGGTGACCACATCAAGGCAAGTGGGAGTGGTTACAAGAGAGGGCAAAACAAGTTACATACCCTAACTAACAAGGTATATGAACAATTCATGAGTAAGGACACGTTCCAAAACATGTTGTGAATTGTTGCATGAAATTGGGATCATTGTATTATCTAAGCAAGTGGGCCTAGTTACAAGACCATCAAACACGTTCCATCAAATGATTCACAAGGTGGGAAGAATCACATGGAATCAAAAGCTACATACCAATGTGTTGAGAATTCAAGCTCAACTAGTTAGGTTTCAGTAGTTACTGGAGTAGGAAAGTAACTAGGTTACTTTCTCAAGGTTGAATTACTTTCGTTACTTATTTTAGTTTGGTTATTTGTGGTTTGGTCTTGTAGTTAAATACCTTGGTGTTGATGGTTTGTTTATCTTTTCTTCATTACACAAGTTTGTGTATTTCATGTGACAAGAACCTTGGAGGGTTCTTGATGTTGTGTTTTGTGTTGTGAGCATTATGTTGTAGTTTCCTTTCAATAAAGATTTATGTTTGCACTTGAGTAGATCTCCTATTTGTTAACATGGTATCAGAGCTTAGGTTGTTTGGTGAGAAAGTTGAAAGAGGTCTAGAGTTAAAAAGTCTCTAGAATTAGAGCTTGAGAGTCTCTAGTAATATCATAGGAATTTGTCAAGTGCAAAAGAGAAAAAGGGAAAGGAAAGAAGTGGAGAGAAAGAAAAGAAAAGAAAAGAGGTGAGAGGAGATCAACATATCAAAGTTGTGGAAGTCATATCTTTAAACCTAGATCTAGATCTACTATGAAAAGATCTTGAACTGAAACTTGAAGGGATTATAGAAGACTATAAGACGCTTCTACTCTCAAATTTTCAAAAGAAAAGGATATGTTTTGTGAGAGTTATGAGCTTTTGAAGACTCTGTGCCAAATCTGGTTTTTTAGTCATATCTCCTTTGTTTGAGCTTTTTTGGATCTGTAGTTTTGGGATCTTATAGATCATATAGGAATACATGTGTGAGAGAAATTTCATGTCATTTGGATTTATATTGAGAGAGATCCAAGCATCTAAAGTTTCAGTCTCAGTTTTTAAGTCAGTTTCTTTTGAAAGTGATATCTCTTTGTGGTCATCATTAATAGAGCTGAAATTTTGAGCAGATATAGAAGACATATATCTTATGTGTCTCCCAAAATCTCAAGGATTTTGGAGTTGCTGA
>Ga0209611_10014333_pt1 | contig 10620 bp, 10 predicted proteins | sample S1TSphgellanicum_3_FD_187693 | JGI IMG/M metagenome (GOLD analysis project Ga0209611, IMG submission 187693) | Host-associated microbial communities from peat moss isolated from Minnesota, USA - S1T2_Fc - Sphagnum magellanicum MG (SPAdes) (version 2) | ecosystem: Host-associated > Plants > Peat... | reverse complement strand
AGACGCTGGGCTTGTCGGCGAGGGGGACGGGAACTTCGTGTGCGACCACCGCTGGCGCCGGCTTGGCCGTGTGCAAATAGTCCTGGCCGCCGGACCAACCCGCGAACGCCTTGCCGATGTCGGCCTGGGCATCCGGTGCGGCGACATCGCCCGCCAGAATCAGCGTCAGGTGCGCCGGACCGTAGTACTTCGCGTAAAAGGCCTTGAGCTCATCGAGGGTGGCGGACTTCGCCGCGGCTTCGTATTCGCTCACCGTATGCGGGTGATTCGGATGACCCACCGGAAAAATCGCGCGCCCAAACGCTTCCTGCGCGCGCGCTTCTGTGTTCTGCTCGGAGGCCTGCAATGCGCCGATGAATTGCTGTTTGGCGCGATTGAATTCTTGCTGTGGAAATGCCGGCGTGCGCAGCTCCGCGGCAATCAGCCCGAGCACCATCGCCAGGTCCTTTTTCAGGCACTTGGCATGAATCTCCAGCGATTGCGTGCCGACGCCGTAGGCTATTTCGGCGCCGACGTTGTCGAGTTGCTCGGTGATCGCGAATTTGTCCAGCGTCTTCGTGCCGCGGTCGAGCATCATGCCGGTGAGCGTCGGAATGGCGATATTGCCGGGCTCGGCCATGGCATCGCCGGCGGGCAGCGCTCCCAAGATCACCACCACATCCTTCACTTCGGTGCGATAGGTGATCAGATCGATACCCGCCACCCGTTCGCGATGGCTCTGTTCGGCCATGTTCGCGGAGGCGGTCGCGCCGGCGGCCAGCCCCGCGATCATTGCCACGGCGCTCATTCCATAGTGTCGCATCACGATCCCTTCTCCGTTGGCGGCGTCACGGGTATGTACCAGCCCGTCGTGCTCTGGTCCTCGGTGAGATACTGCTTCGCGACGCGCTGCACGTCGGCGGGAGTCACCTGCTGGACTCTCTGGGGAAAACTCACGTACAGAGTCCAATCGCCGACCGCGATCCACTCGTTGATCTCCGCGGCGATCGCGGCCGTTCCGTCGCGTTTGTAAGCGTCGGCCGCGATGTATTGCTGTTTCACTCGGGCGACTTCGGCGTCGGTGACGCCATCGGTCTTGATCTTCGTGATTTCCGCCCACAGGGCCTTTTCAACCTGGGAATGCGTCGCGCCCGGTGCCAGTGAGGCGAACACGGTATGCAGCGACAGGTCGCGATGCAGGTCGGTGCCGGCACCGGCATTCAAGGCGAGCCCCTGGTCGACCAGGGCGCGATACAGCCGCGCATTCTTGCCCGAACTCAAGATGGCGTCGAGCATGTCGAGTGCCGGTTGATCGGCGTCGCGGCCGTTCGGCACTTTGTGAGCGATGATGACCGTTCCGAGTTCGCCCGGCCGTTTGATGGTGACTCGCCGCTCGCCGCTTTGCGCCGGCTCCTCGGTATAGATCGTGGGAATGGGTGCCGGCGAATGGGCATACACGCCGTAATATTTCTTGATCAAGCTCAGCGTGGGCGCGGTCTCGACGTCACCGATCACCGTGACGGTCGCATTATTCGGCCAATAAAAGGTGTCGTAGAAATCGCGCAACTTGGCGATGGGCACATGCTCGATGTCGCTCTTCCAGCCGATGACCGGATGGTGGTAAGGCAGCGCTTCGTAGGCCGCGGCCGTTACCTCCTCCATGAGAACGTTTTCCGGGTCGTTCTTGCCGCGCTCGTATTCGTTGCGCACGACGGTCATTTCGGCTTGCCGATCGGCCTCGTGCAGCCACAAATGGCGCATGCGGTCGGCCTCGATCGCGATATAGCCCTCGAGGCTGTCGGTGCCGATGGTCGCAAAGTAATTGGTGCGGTCGAAGGAGGTGCTGGCATTGAACTGGCCGCCGACGCGTTCGAGGTATTGCTTGACGCTATTGCCCTTCGGGTCGTTGAAACCCTCGCTGCCCTTGAACATCATGTGCTCGAGGATATGCGTGGCGCCCGTGGTGCCGGTGACTTCATTGCGCGAACCGACTTGATACGTGACCTGAAAAGTCACCACCGGCGCGGAATGGTCGCGCAGCAGCAGTACCGTGAGGCCATTGCTGTCGAGGCGATATTCGTCGATACCGGCGAGCGATTTGACGTAGCTGAATCCGGGTACCGAGACGGCTGCCGCGGCCGGCGCGGCGCCCGAAGTGGCGCTCAAGAGTATCGCGGCGAGCCCCGCGACGCTCGCCCTGACGACAACCCTGTTAGCCACTCGCGCGACCCGGTGGGCCAAGCTCCCGACTCCGTGGCCGCCCCCGGCGACGCAGCGATCGCCGGTTTTGAATCTCTCAACCATACGGTCTCTCCACAATGGACCGCGGATTGTAGAGCTTTATGCGGCGCCGTTGTTCAAAATCGTGCGGCGTTCACAATCATGCAAGGTCGACCGTCATGCCGGGTCCGCCGTCATGCGCGCGTGCATCGCCCGTCACCTCGTCGGTCCATACCCTGAAGCGCCGCAGGATGTTCGGGCCGAAGGTCATGCTGATGGCGACGTCCGCCGCATCCCGCCCGCGCGCGATCAGCACGCGGCCGATGCGTCGCTGATTGTTTCGCGGATCGAAGGTGTGCCAACCGCCGCCAAGAAAGGCCTCGAACCAGCCGGCAAAATCCATCGGTGCATCCATGGGCGGCACACCGATGTCTCCGAGATAGCCGGTACAGTAACGAGCCGGGATATTCAAGCAGCGGCACAGCGTGATGGCGAGATGTGCATAGTCACGGCACACGCCGCGCCGTTCATGGTAAGTCTCCGACGCGGTCTTCGTGGGCCGCGCATGCTGATAGTCGAAAGCGATGTGCCGGTGAACGAAGTCGGAGATTGCCTGGACTCGCGCCCAGCCCGGCATCATGCCGCCGAACAGATTCCAGGCAGTGGCCGACAAGAGTTCGGTTTCGCAATAGCGACTCGGCAGCAAATAGACCAGCGTCTCCTCCGGCAGCGACTGCACCGTGTGTTCATAGGCGTCCGGGAAGCTCGGTTCCGGTACGCCCGAGTCGCTGATCAAGGCATCGGTGGTCACGATGAACTCACCGGCGGGAGCCAGTACCCGCGTGCACCAATTGCCGAAACTGTCCCGATACATGTTGAGCGGGACCGGCGGCGAGGTGAGTATGCTGTCGGGCCGGACCAGGTCGGCCGTGCGGCTGTAGTGCACGTTGAGATTCAAGATCATCGGGGTGGCTTGGGCGCAATCGTATGCCAGTTCGTAGCCCAGTCTTATCAGCATTACCGCCACCGTCTATCGCGAGAATCGATTAGTCTCTCATGAGGCGGCGAGCGGGCACAGCACCGGTTGACCGTAGAGCGCGTAGTCCACGTCCTACGCCTGCGGGCGAAGGGAGTCCGAGGACAACGGGAAGAGTAAAGCGCAGTTGTCCTCGGGCTCCCTTCGCCCCCAGGCGTGAGACGTGGCCGAGCGGCGGTTCGAATGAGGTCGCCGGAGGATGTTGGTCGCATGGGTGGATGTACGAGTAACTGAGCCAATAGATATGATTGCGACGGACGGTGCCACGTACAAGCCTTGGGTTGCGGTATTCGATCTCGATGGAACGTTGACCTGGAGCGATACGCTGATGTCGTTTCTGATCGGGCACCTGCGGCGACATCCGGGTCGGCTGTTCGGGCTTTGGCGCCTGGTGCCCGCCCTGCTCGGTTTCATGCTTGGGGCCAGGGACCGTGGCCGATTGAAGGCGCGGGTCATTCGCGCGGTGCTGGGCGGCGCGACCCGCCGCGACATCGATGCATGGGCGGATGCCTTTGTGAGCGACCTCGTGCCGCGGCGCCGACTGCGGCCCGCGGCGCTCGCCGTGCTCGCCGCGCACCGTGAGGCAGGCGATCGGTTGATCCTGCTGTCGGCGAGCCCGGATCTCTATGTTCCGCGCATCGGCCGGGCCTTGGGCTTCGAACGCAGCATCTGCACCGAACTGCAATGGCGCGGCGAGCGGCTCGACGGCACACTGAAAACGCCGAATCGACGCGGTACGGAAAAACTTCGTTGCTTGGAACTGCTGCGCGCGGAGTATCCCGGCCTGCCAATCGTCGCCTATGGCAACAGTGGTACCGACTTGGAGCACATGCGGAGCGCCGACCGCGCACTGCTGGTCAACGCCACCGCGGCCGCCCGCCGCGCCGCGGCCAAATGGGGCATCCCGACTTCGGATTGGACATAATGTTAGAGTTCATGTCCTGACGCGGGATACTGACTCGGACGGTGCCAGGAGAAACAAAAGCCGCGCCCGCCCGGTCTCATGGATAGGCAGAAAAGGACCAATCGATGCGCATCAAATCCACGAACTCACCCAAGATTGCCCCATCGGAGATCACGCCCGAGGAGAAGTACCTGTCGCGGCGCGCGCTGATTGCGGGTGGACTTGGACTCGCGGCGGCACAGAGCTTCGGTGGATTCGGCCGCACGGCTTTCGCCCAATCATCCGTCGGGGCGCAATCGGCCGCCGCGCTGACCTACACGCGCAACGCCCAGTTGAGCGTCACCGAAGCGCCCAATTCGTACAAGGATATATCGACCTACAACAACTATTACGAATTTGGCACCGATAAATCCGATCCGTCGGAAAATGCCCAAAAATTTCGCACCCAGCCTTGGAACGTCACCATCGCCGGGGAAGCCGAAGTCACCGGCACGTTCACGCTCGAAGACATCTTGAAGCCGCATCCGCTGGAGGAGCGGATTTATCGCATGCGCTGTGTCGAGGCGTGGTCCATGGTGGTGCCGTGGGTGGGATTTCCGTTGGGGGATCTGATCAAGCGCTTCAAGCCGACCCAGAAAGCGAAATACGTCGAGTTCAAAACCCTATACGATCCGAAGCAGATGCCGGGCGAACGCTCCTCGGTACTGGAGTGGCCTTATGTGGAGGGGTTGCGCATGGATGAGGCCATGCATCCACTGACCCTCATGACGGTGGGCCTCTACGGCAAGGTGTTGCCGAACCAGAATGGCGCGCCGTTGCGATTGATCACGCCGTGGAAATACGGCTTCAAAGGCATCAAGGCCATCGTCAGCATCAAGTTCGTGGAAACTATGCCCCGAACCACCTGGGCGCTGTCGGCGCCCGATGAGTACGGCTTCTTTGCCAACGTCAATCCGGCGGTCGACCATCCTCGGTGGAGCCAGGCGACCGAGCGGCACATCGGCGGCAGTCTATTCGACCAGCGGCGCCCCACTCTCCCGTTCAACGGTTACGGCGCCCAAGTCGCCGGTCTCTACACCGGCATGGACCTGCGGAAATTCTTTTGATGTGGGCCGTTCGATGGGTGTTGAAGCCCGTGGTATTTCTGGCCTGCTTGATTCCGGCGCTGCACCTGACCGCGGGCGCGCTCGACGCCGCGGGAGTGCTCAATATCGATGCGCTGTCCTTGGGAGCCGATCCCGTCAAGGTTATGCTGCACACCTGCGGCCGCTGGGCGCTCAACTTTCTGATGATCACCTTGCTGCTGACGCCGCTGCGCGACCTGACTCATTCGGTATTTTGGCTGCGGTTCCGCCGCATGTTCGGGCTGTTCGCCTTTTTCTACGTCCTCCTGCACTTCACCGTGTACCTGGTGTTCGATCAGGCCGGGAAGCTGGGCGCGCTGTGGCAGGACATCGTCAAGCGGCCCTACATCACCATCGGCATGCTCGGATTGCTATTGCTGATGCCGCTCGCCATCACATCCACGGCCAAGGCTCAGCGCCGTCTCGGCCGGCGTTGGACGCAATTGCATCGATTGGTCTACGTCATCGCCATCCTGGGCGTGTGGCATTTCTGGTGGCAAGTGAAAAAGGACATCAGCCAGCCGCTATTGTACGCCTGCGGACTGGCGATTCTGCTGGGCTACCGGGTGTGGAAACAGCGCACGGCGCTTTCACGCCTCATCGCTTTACCGAGCTCAAGGACTCGTGCAGCTTGAGCAACAGGCTTTCCGTGGTCGGCCAGTCGATGCACGGATCGGTAATCGACATGCCGTACTCGAGCTGGGTCAAATCCTTGGGGATGGGTTGGCTACCGCCTTTCAGATGACTTTCGAGCATGAGCCCGACGATCGAGCGATTCCCCTCGACGATCTGGGCGATGCAGTTCTCGGCCACGACCGGCTGCTGGTTCGGGTCCTTGTTGGAGTTGCCATGACTGCAGTCGACGACGATGTTCGCGGGCAGTCCGGCGGAGGTGAGCGCGCGTTCCGCGCCCGCGATGCTCACCGCATCGTAGTTCGCTCGGCCGCCACCGCCGCGCAGCACGATGTGGGCGTGCGGATTGCCGCGCGTGCGAAACACGGCGGACTGACCTTGCTGAGTTATGCCGAGGAAGTGATGCGGGTGTCGCACCGATTGCAGTGCGTTGATCGAGGTGGCGAGCGCACCATCGGTGCCGTTCTTGAAGCCGACCGGGGTCGACAGGCCGCTGGCCATTTCCCGATGCGTCTGGGATTCGGTGGTGCGCGCGCCGATGGCGGTCCAGGTGATGAGTTCCGATAGATACTGCGGCATGATCGGATCGAGCGCCTCGGTGCCTGCCGGCAGGCCCATCTCGGCGATGTGCAGCAATAGCTCCCGTGCGATGTGGATACCCTTCTCGATATGGAAGGAATCGTCCAGATCCGGATCGTTGATCAATCCCTTCCACCCCATCGTGGTGCGCGGCTTTTCGAAATACACCCGCATGATGAGCAGCAGCGTCGAATCCACCCGTTTCGCCAGGCCCGCGAGCCGCCCCGCGTACTCGCGGGCGGCCGCCGGATCGTGGATGGAACAAGGTCCGACGACCACGAACAGGCGCGGATCGCGGCGCTCCAATATCGCGCGGACGACTTCGCGCGACTCGAACACGGTCTGCGCGCCCTTCGCCGTCAACGGCAAGCGCCGCTTGACCTCTTCGGGTGTCGCCAACAGGTCGCTCGAGGCGACGTTGACGTTTTGTAATTGATCTTGACTGTGCGGCATCCTTCGGACCTTGGCTACATGGACGTTCTGATCGTCCACAGCTCGGGAAAGAACTTCAATTCCAACGCTTTCGTCAGATAGGACACGCCGCCGGTGCCGCCCGTTCCGCGCTTGTAGCCGATGATGCGTTCGACGGTCTTGACGTGAGCGAAGCGCCACAATTGAAATTTGTAATCGAGATCGACCAGTCGTTCCGCCAGTTGGTAAAGGTCCCATTCCTTGACCGAGTTGTGATATACGCTGAGCCAGGCCGCGGCGACTTGCTTGCTCGCCTGATAGGGCAAGGTGAAATCGCGGTCGATGGACTCGGCCGGAATGTCGAGCCCGCGCCGGCTCAACAGCCGCAGCACCTCATCGTAGAGGCTCGGAGCGCGCAATGCCCGCTCGAGCAACTCATAGGTGGGCGGATCGCCGCGAAACACCTTGATCGTGTCGACGTGCTTGTTGCCGATGAGAAATTCCAGCATCCGATACTGCGGCGATTGAAATCCCGAGGACTTACCCAGCGTGTTGCGAAACGCCGAGTAATCGTGCGGCGTGATCGTCGCCAGCACGTCCCAGGATTGCAGCAGCTGCTGTTGTATGGTCGAGACGCGCGCCAACATCTTGAAGGTGGGGCCAAGATCGTCGCGCCGCACGCAATCGACCGTGGCGCCGAGTTCATGCAGGCACAACTTCATCCACAACTCGGACGCCTGGTGAATGACGATGAACAGCATTTCGTCGTGCTGGTTGGAGAGCGGCTGCTGCGCGCCCAAGAGCTTGTCGAGATGCAGATACTGCGAGTAGCTCAGCGACTCGCTCAAGTCCCAATGAACCTGCTCGTCGGACAAATCGACGAAGGGTTTGACCCGCGGTGTGATCTCGCTCATGGCCGGCTGAAGATCCAGGCCGGTACCGTGCGCCAGCCGGCGAGCAATTCGCGGTCCAGGCGCCGATAGTCCGGTTCGATTTTCTCCACCAGACGCCAGAAATTCGCCGAGTGATTCATGTGTTTGGTATGCGCCAGTTCGTGAACGAACAGGTAGCGCACCACCGCGGGTCGAAGGAAGACCAACGAGCAGTTCAGGCTAACGGTGCCCCGCGTCGAGCAACTGCCCCAGCGGGTGCGCTGGCAACGGATGGCCACGCGCGCGACGGAGTAATTGAGGTCCGCCGCCAGCTCCAGCAGACGCGGCGCCAAGCGCTCATTGGCCGCCCGCTTGAGCCATCCCTGCAGCAAGCCGCGCGCGCCGCGCTCATCCGGCGCGTGCACCACGATGCGGCCGGGCTCCTCGTCGAGGCCGCGCCACGAGGCGTGGCGCCATTCCACCGCAAAGGTCTCGCCCGTGAAGCCAAAGTCGATGCTCCGCGGCACCGATTCCGGGGGCGCCGCCGAGCATTGCATCGCCGCCACTTTGCGATCGATCCACGGCGTGAATCGCTGCACGAAGTCATGCACCGTGTGCGGCTTGACGCCCACCGGCACGACGATTTCGACGCGGCCGCCGACGTGCACGCGCGCCGTCAGCCGCCGCGCCCGTGTGCTGACCCTGACCGCGAACGAGTCGCTCGACGCGCGAGTCTCGAACAAGGATAACTGCGTGCCTTGTGGCTTCATCGCGCCGAATGATACCAGGTTCATGCGGCGCGGCGGCTGCATGCCGGGCGGCAACTTTGGTGCGGGCCGGCGGCTGCGCGTGGGCCGGCGCCGCCGCTCCCTCACGGGCTCGCGAGCAGCGACTCTTGGCGCTGCGCGGCTTTGTACTCCGGCGCGACGATCAAGGATTTCTCGATCCAATTGCGCGCCGCCAATCGATCACCGCGCAGCATGAGTTCCCGGCCGAGCGCAAGGTACGCCTCGGCATGTCCCCAGCCTGGCGCATCGATGGCGGTGGCCGAGGACCCTTCGAACAATTGCGCGGCCAGCTCGAGCTGCCTGAACGCGGCTTGATGCTCCGCGGAGTCCTTCTTCGACCGAGCCAAGGCGTTCATCGCGCTGAGGAATACCACGCGCGGATTGCGCGGTGCCAATGCCAACGCCTCCTCGAGCCGGTCCGCGGCCCGAGAGCGCCATAGCAGTCCTTCGAGTTTCTCGTGCTCGGCCAAGGATGAATAGCAGGCCGACTGCAATGCCATGGCTTCCACGGATTTGACATCTTGCTGCAGAATCGCCTTGGTGTCCGCGATGCAATCCGTCAATGCCGATTCGGCCTGGTGCTCGCGGTGCTCGCCGGCGATGAGTCCCATTCGATATTGCGCGTGCGCCAACTGGTAGCGCAGGGCCGGGTCGGTGGGATCGTCCTTCACCTGCGCGCTGAGGTTCTGGATTACGCTGGCCAGGCCATTACCGTCCTCGGTTTGGTACGCATAGAGGATTTGCGCTTGGAGGTCGCCGCCGAACTCCGCCGCCGCCCGCACCGCCGTCGGTACCGCCATCGACACCAGAAGCAGGCTCGCTAACAGGAAGTTCTTGGCCATGATCATTGTAGGACCCGCGATTACAATGGCCGGATGAAGATATCACTAATCGATATCGGCTCGAACCTCACGCACGAGAGCTTCGCCGCCGACCGCGACGCCGTGATGGCGCGGGCGCTTGCGGCCGGGGTGCGCCGTCAAATCGTCACCGGGACGGACCTGGCGAGTTCGCTCGAGGCCGCCGCGATGGCGGCTAAGACTCCGGCCGTCCTCTCGAGCACGGCCGGCATGCACCCCCATCATGCGCACCACTGGACCGCCGCGGTGCGCGCGGAGTTATCCGCGCTGCTTCGCCGCGAGGCGGTGGTGGCGGTCGGCGAATGCGGCCTCGACTACTTCCGCGACTTATCGCCGCGCGACGCGCAACGTGCCGCCTTCATCGCGCAACTGGAAATCGCGGCGGCGGTACGGAAACCTGTTTTTCTGCACCAACGCGACGCCCATGCGGACTTCCTGGCCATCCTCGAGGAGCATGCCGGCGCGCTGGTCGGCGGCGTTGCGCATTGCTTTACCGAAGGCCCTGCGGAACTCGAGGATTATCTCGAGCTCGGACTGTCGGTCGGTGTCACGGGCTGGCTCAACGATGAGCGTCGCGGCCAGCGGCTGCGCGCGGCGTTGCCGCTGATTCCCGACGATCGATTGATGGTGGAGACCGACGCCCCGTATCTGCTGCCGCGCGATCTCGTCCCGCGGCCAAGTTCGCGGCGCAACGAGCCGTCGTATCTGCCGCATATCGCGCGCACCGTGGCGTCGTTGCGCGGCCAGACGCTCGAGCAGGTCGCCGCCTCGACCACGCGCAACGCGTGCCTGCTATTCGGCCTCGAAGGGCTTTGAGGCACGAGACGCCCGTTCCCATCGGCGCCGCATCGCGCGGCGGTCAGAGCTGGGTAACTCTCGGCGGTTGGTAATTTTCAGAGATTGGTGAATTGGTGCGGGCTCGGGCGCAATTGGGCAACCAGGCCCGCCCAGGCATTCGCAAACATGGCGAAGGCCGGCGATGACTTCATGCTGCGGTCCACCACCGGGAACTCCACTTCGATACCGTCCAGCATCAGCACCCATTTCGGGATGCCTTTCGTGAACTTGCCGACGTTGGAGAACAAGAGTCGTCCCTCGACCGGCACATCGCCGACCAGCGCCTTGACCGCCGCGATCCGGTCGTACAACGCAGGCTGGGGGTTGTCGAAGGTGAAGCGATGTCCTCGCCCCATGACGGTCCAATCGCTCATCTG
>Ga0209611_10014332_pt1 | contig 10621 bp, 10 predicted proteins | sample S1TSphgellanicum_3_FD_187693 | JGI IMG/M metagenome (GOLD analysis project Ga0209611, IMG submission 187693) | Host-associated microbial communities from peat moss isolated from Minnesota, USA - S1T2_Fc - Sphagnum magellanicum MG (SPAdes) (version 2) | ecosystem: Host-associated > Plants > Peat... | reverse complement strand
CATGACTATCTGCGCGAGCTCGGCGCGATCCCGACGACATACGGACCAGGCCTGGCGGAACGCGTGAGAGATCTCGCGCCAGAGGGTGTGGACGCAGCCCTGGATCTCGCCGGCTCGGGGATTATCCCGGAGTTGATCGCAATCGTAGGCGATCCCTCGCACGTTCTTTCCGTCGCCGATTTCTCAGCTGAGAAGTACGGCGCGAAGTTTTCTCACGGCCCTCCGAGAGACCCAGAGCGAATCCTTTCCGAAGTGGCCCGGCTTTGCTCCGAGGGTCTCTTCCGTTTGCGGGTGGATCAGACTTTTCCGCTTGATCAAACCGCAGAGGCGCAGGAAGTCAGCGCCAAGGGGCGCGTTACCGGCAAGCTCATTATTTCCATCGCGTGAGTTCGTGTGCGTTAGATGAACAAACCCCTTGCCGTCATCTTCGCCGCAATCGGCCTCGACGCCGTAGGCATCGGCCTCATCTTCCCAATTCTCCCGCGACTTCTTGAGGAGGTAAGCCATACCCAGCATATCGCGCCCTACATCGGCGTAATGACCGCGCTCTATGCGGCCATGCAGTTCATCTTCGCGCCTGTGCTAGGCGCTTTGAGCGACAACCTCGGCAGGCGTCCCGTGCTCCTCATTTCCCTCGCGGGTGCGGTGATCAATTATGTAGTCATGGCGTTCGCGCCGCAGCTTTGGATGCTGCTATTCGGCCGCGCCATTGCTGGCTTGACCAGCGCCAATATCTCCGTAGCAACGGCCTACATTACCGACATTTCGCCCGAGGATATGCGAGCCCGTCGCTTCGGCCTATTTAACGCCATGTTTGGCGCCGGCTTTATCATCGGGCCGGTTCTTGGCGGAGTGCTCGGCGACTACTGGCTGCGACTCCCTTTCATCGCCGCCGCCGTGCTGAACGCCTGCAATCTCCTCTTGGCTTTGTTCGTTCTGCCGGAGTCTCACACATCGGCCCGCCAGAAGATCGGTCTGGCCGCGCTCAACCCGCTTCTGCCGCTGCGTTGGGTCTTCTCGATGAAAGGGCTTCTGCCTATCGTCCTCGTGTATTTCATCTTAAGCGGCACCGGCGAGGCCTACGGAACCTGTTGGGCGCTGTGGGGTTTCGACGCATTCCAGTGGAGTGGCTTGTGGATCGGCCTGTCGCTGGGCACATTTGGTGTCTGCCAGACGCTGGTGCAGGCGCTCTTGCCCGGCCCGGCGACCAAACTGCTCGGCGAGCGCTGGACCGTCCTCGTCGGCATTGCCTGCGCCTGTACCGCTCTTGTCGTCATGGCCTTTGCCAACCAAGGCTGGATAGTGTTCGCCATCATGCCAATCTTTGCACTCGGCGGCATCGGCACACCGGCGTTTCAGGCCCTGGCCACGCGGCAGGTTGATCCTGCCCGCCAAGGCCAGCTCCAAGGCGTGCTGGCATCGGCTGTAAGCCTGGCGTCCATCATCGCGCCGCTCGCCTTCTCAACATTTTACTTCGTGGTCCAGAAGGAGTGGCCCGGAGCCATCTGGCTCTCGGTGGTCGTCGTTTCTGCGATCGCGATCCCGCTGGTTTTTCTCAGTACTCGGACCGGCAGCCCTGCGTAGCCGGCGAGCGCGTAGAGAACCACTATAAAAGCGAATGGCGTCCCCTTCCAAAATCACCATCCCGGGTGCTAGCGGTTGATGACGAGTCGAAGGACGAACGCGACGAGCCCGAGGGCGCACACGCTTAAGGTCCAGATGGCGAGCATCCACAGCAATCGTTGGTAAAGCGGCGCCTGCGCGGGCTTGCGCATCGATTTCGCTTGGTCACGCATCTCGACCGCTCACGAATGTCGCCCCCTCAATGATATCCCTCCTCGGTCACCTTGCCGCGGAACACCCAGTAGGCCCAGGCGGTGTACACGAGAATCACCGGCATGAGCACGCACGCGCCCACCAGCATGAAAATCTGACTGCTATGGGGCGCCGCGGCCTCCCAAATGGTTAGTCGGCTCGGAATCAAATCCGGCCACATGGAAATGGCGAGGCCGAGCAGCGACAACCCGAACAGGCTCAAGGTCAGCACGAAGGGCAGCGAGTCGCGGCCTTTGCCGATGCGCCGGTACAGCAACGTGCCGATGACCGCCACCACGAGCGGCATCAGCACCAATCCGCAGATGCCGGGCCAGGTGAACCACGTCGCATAATACTTGTGGTTGAGGAACGGCGTGTAGACGCTGACCGCGGCGATGCTCACCAGCATGCCGATCGACAGCCGTTTGGCGAAGACGCGCGCCTCCTCATGCACCAGGCCCGAGGTCTTCCAAATCAACCAGCAGGCGCCGAGCAACGCATAGCCGATCACGAGGCTCGCACCGGTCAGGGCGCTGAAGGGCGTGATCCAATCCCAATAACCGCCCGCGTAGGCGCGCCCGCTGATCTTGATCCCCTGCAAGAGCGCGCCGAGCGTCACGCCTTGCGCGAAGGCCGCGAGGATCGAGCCCAGGCAAAAGCCCGCGTCCCAGCGGGCGCGGTGACTCGGATCGCGCCAGCGAAACTCGAACGCGACGCCGCGAAACACGAGTCCCAGCAGCATCGCGATCATGGGTGCATACAAGGCCGGCAGAATGATCGCGTACGCCAACGGGAACGCGGCCATCAATCCACCCCCGCCCAGCACCAGCCAGGTCTCATTGCCGTCCCACACCGGTGCGATGGAGTTCATCGCCGTATCCCGTTCCACCCCGACGCGGAATCGCGTGAACAGTATGCCGATACCCAAATCGAACCCGTCCATGACCACGTACATCGCAATGGCGAACACGATGATGCCGGCCCACACGACGGTGACGTCGAAGGGCATCAGTGGGCACCGCCCGCGCCGATGGCGGGGGCCGGCGTGATGCCGGCGGTACGGATCGGCAAGCCTTCAGGTACGGTTTCGTGCGAGCTCGGCGGCTTCGCCATCAACTTCAAGATGTACACCGCGCCCGAGACGAAGGTCGCGAAGTACACCACCACGAAGGCGATCAGCGACCCGGTCACGGCGGGGCTCGCAATCGGCGACACCGAATCGACGGTGCGCAGCGCATGATAAATCGTAAACGGTTGCCGGCCGACCTCGGTGGTCACCCATCCCGCAATGACCGCCACGAAGCCCGCGGGTCCCATGATCACCGCCAGACGATGCAGCCACTTCCATTCGAATAATTTGCCGCGCATCCGCGCGAGCAGGCTGAACAATCCCAGCCCCAGCATCGCACAGCCGAGACCCACCATCACCCGGAACGACCAAAAGATGATGGCGACCGGCGGCCAGTCGCGGCGCGGAATGGTATCGAGCCCTTCGAGCGGCGCGTTCAGATCGTGTTTCAGAATCAACGACGATAATTTGGGAATCTCGACACTGTAATCGATGCGCGCATTCGTCTCGTCCGGAATGCCGAGCAGCACCAGCGGCGCGCCGCCGCTGTAAGACGAAAAGTGCCCTTCCATCGCCATGACCTTGGCCGGTTGGTACTCCTGGGTATTGAGGCCCTGCGTGTCGCCGGCGAGGATTTGAATGGGCGCCACCAGCGCGGCCATCCACATCGCCATGGAGAACATGGTGCGGGCCCCCAAGTTGCCGCGATCGCGCAGCAGGTGCCAGGCGCCGACGCCGCCGACCACCAACGAGGTGGTGAGATAGGCGGCGATCACCGTGTGCACGAAGCGGTACGGAAAGCTCGGATTGAAGATGATCGTCAGCCACGAGCCGCTCGGCACGAACTGCCCGACGCCGTTGGTCATGAAGCCCGCCGGAGTGTGCATCCAGCTATTGGCCGCCAGGATCCACGTTGCCGACAGCAGCGTACCGACCGCCACCATGCAGGTGGCCACGAAATGCAACTTGGGCCCGACCTTGTTGATGCCGAACAGCATCACGCCGAGGAAGCCGGCTTCGAGAAAGAACGCCGAGAGCACCTCGTAGGCCATGAGCGGCCCGATGATCGGGCCCGCCTTGTCGGAGAACACCGCCCAATTGGTGCCGAACTGATACGACATGACGATGCCGGACACGACACCCATGGCGAACACGATGGCGAAGATCTTGACCCAGTATCTATACAGATTGGGGTAGACGCCCTTGCCCGTCTTCAGCCACAGCGCTTCCAATACGGCGAGATAGCTCGCGAGCCCGATCGAAAAGGCCGGAAAAATGAAATGGAAGGACACGGTGAACGCGAACTGTGCTCGCGCGAGATTGAGTGCCGTCACCGTGCCGTTCATGATAAATGGTTCCTCGTACTGCGCGCACCCGGCACCGGTGCGAGTCGCTATTTTACGCCAAGAAGGTCATCGGCAATGCTCGTTCGTAGCACAAAGAATTTTTTTATCGCGGTGGGCTTGAAGACGCTGTTGACCGGCCCTACATGCGTGCACGCGGCTGCTCCCGCGGCACTGGAATCGCGCGCGGGCATGGTCGTGACGGCGCAGCACGTCGCGAGCGATGTCGGTGCGGACATATTGCGCCAGGGCGGCAACGCGGTCGACGCGGCGGTCGCGGTCGGCTACGCGCTGGCGGTGACGCACCCGTGCTGCGGTAACTTGGGCGGCGGCGGCTTCATGACCATTCACTTGGCCGACGGCCGCAACACCTTCATCAATTTTCGCGAGACGGCGCCGGCGGCGGCGAGCGCCGACATGTTTCTCGATGCGAACGGCAATCCCGACACCGAGGCGAGCGTGAACGGCTACCTCGCCGCCGGCATCCCCGGCACCGTCATGGGCCTGGAAACGGCGCTGCGCGAATACGGTTCGCTGCCGCGCGCCACCCTCATAGCTCCCGCGATTCGACTCGCGCAGGAAGGCTTCATACTCACTCGCGGCGACGTCGACGTGCTGAGCCCCGCAACCGCCGCGTTCCGCGCGCAGCCGAATGTGGCCGCGGTATTTCTCGAGGACGGACGGCCGCTGATGCCGGGCGACCGACTGGTGCAGGCCAATTTGGCGGCGACGTTGCGGGCCATCAGCGACGGCGGCACGGACGCTTTCTATCGGGGGGCCATCACGGATGCGATGGTCGCCGCCGCCCGCGGTCACGGCGGTCTCTACACGCGGGAAGATTTTGCCGCCTATACCGTCACCGAGTCCGCGCCGATCTCGTGCGCGTACCGCGGCTATATCATTCTGTCGGCGCCTCCGCCGAGCTCGGGCGGCGTGGTGCTCTGCGAGATGCTGCAAGTGCTGCAAGCCTATCCTCTGAAGGCACTCGGCTTTCACTCCGCCGAATCCGTGCACTACATGGTCGAAGCGATGCGTCACGCCTATCGTGATCGCAACACCTATTTGGGCGACCCCGCCTTCGTCGACAACCCGATCGCGCGCTTGTTGTCGGCTGAGCACAGCCGAGCGATCAGAGCGCGCATCGAACCTCATCGCGCAACGCCGTCGAGCACCGTGGGTGAACCGCTCGGCGCCGCTGAAAAAGCCACTACGACTCACTATTCGGTCGTCGATAAAATGGGTAACGCCGTAGCGGTCACCTACACCTTGAACGACGACTTCGGCGCCAAGGTCATCGCCGGTGACACCGGAGTATTTCTCAACGACGAAATGGACGACTTCACGGCAAAGCCCGGCGCACCCAACATGTTCGGCTTGGTGCAGGGCAAAGCCAACGCGATCGCGCCGGGCAAGCGCCCGTTGAGTTCGATGACTCCGACCATCGTGCTCAAAGACGGTAAACCCGTGCTGGTCATCGGCACACCGGGCGGGTCGCGAATCATTACCACGGTGCTCGAGATCATCGTCAATGTCATCGACCATGGAATGACGCTGCAAGAGGCCGTCGATGCGCCGCGGATCCATCATCAATGGCTGCCCGACACGCTCGCCGCCGAACCGTTTGCCTTGTCTGCCGATACGGTCCGGGTGTTGACGAGAATGGGATATCGCGTGGTTCCGCTCGAAGTCTGGGGCACCGGCAATGCCGCGCAAGCGATCGGCATCGCCCCCGCGGATGAGGCGCAAGCCAAGGCGCTCGGATTTCCGCGCCCGGGCATGTTTTATGGAGCCACCGACGCCCGGGCGCCCGCGGGGTCCGCCGCCTCGCCTTAGCCCCGATTACCGGCGCCGGATGGGACGGCCGCCTCGCCTTCCGGCGCTGATCGGACGAGTTTTTCAAAGCGTTTTATGTGAAATATTCGGATTTTTATGTGAAATGCCGGTGGCTTATGTGAAATACGTGATGCGCTTCAACATAATCCGCGCTCGAGAAAAGCTAGCCTTGATCCACAGTTACCTCAGCAAATCAGGACTTGCACCGCAATATGAGCAAAGTAATCGACCAGCCGCGGGCGCCGCGCGCCTCGGGCAACACCTGGGTTGTGGTCTTGGCCGCGGGCGACGGTCGCCGCTTGCATTTGTTGACCACCAACGAATCCGGCATCCCGGTACCGAAGCAGTTTTGTTCCTTGAACGGCGGCCCGTCGCTGCTGCGCAGCGCCCTGCACCGCGCCCGCGCCGTCGCGTCGCCCCGCCGCATCTGCACCGTCGTCGCCGAGCAGCATCGGCGCTGGTGGCAGCCGGCACTGACGCCCGCTGAGCACGCGAATGTCATCGTTCAACCGCGCAATCGCGGAACGGCGAACGGGATTTTGCTGCCGTTGCTCCACATCATGCGGCGCGACCCGAACGCGCGCGTGGTGCTTTTGCCCTCGGATCACTACGTCGCCGACGAGTCCGTGCTCGCCGCCGCGCTGCGCGGGACCATCCGCAAACTACGCACCAGCAAAGAGGCGCTGCTGCTCGGTATTGCGCCGGATGAACCCGATCCGGATCTCGGCTACATCGTTCCCGGCGGCAAGCTCGCCCGCAAGGTGTCGAGCGTCGCGCGCTTCGTTGAAAAGCCGCACGGCGCGGAGGCGCAGCACCTCATCGACGCCGGCGCGCTATGGAATGCCTTCATCGTGGCGGCACACGCCGGCACCCTGCTCGACTTGTTCAACGCCGGCTTCCCATGGATCGTCAGGGCCATGCAATCAGCCGTGGAGCGCGACCAAACCACGCCGTCAGATCCGGTGGCGATTCCCGATCTCTACAAGCAACTCGCTGACCTCGACTTCTCGAAGCAGGTGCTTGAAGGCGCCGAAGCCCGGCTGCGCGTGGTGCCGGTCCCTTCCTGCGGTTGGAGCGATCTGGGTACGCCGTCACGACTCGCCGAAACGCTGCGCCGGCTGCCGCAGAATCGCGCAGCCCCGGATGCCGCGCAAGACTCGATCAACGGATTCCTGAACCTGTCACAGCAGCATGCGCGTTTGAGCGGCGAGGCGTTGGTCGGCCGTTAAACTGCCCGTGGTGTCAGGCCCACAGGCAGTCGACTCCAGCCGCCGCCGCGATCTGCGGGTCACGGGTGATTAGCGGAAGATCGAGCGCAAGGGCGGTCGCGGCGATCAGACGGTCACCGCGTTCCGCTATCGCATACAGGCCTTGCGCGATGTAGATAATTTCGGCTGTCAATTCCGCTTCGTGGTACTTGCCGCTGGCAAACGCCATGCGTGCCCACTCTTCAAATGGCAGCGCCAGGGTGACACGATTTTTGTGGCAGGCTTCGCCGAGCTCCACCAGAACGGGAGCCGGGATATAAATTGCGCACCGGCCTTCGTCGGCTTTGTCGAACTGCTTTCGAGCGTGCCTGCCCAGCCGCTTGCGATTGCCGTCGATGGCCCAGATGAGCGCGTGGGTGTCCGTGACAGCGAGCGGCGGTGCCTTCGGGTCCATGGAATTACTTGCCGAACGATGCCAGCTTCTTGTCCCACAGCGCGTTCGCATCGCGTCGAATGTCGGCGAGCGGATCGACAACTACTTCGGCACCTACATCGACAATACGCCCGCTGCCAATCAGCTTGAAGTCGGATGCCGCGTTCGCATTGCCGGAGTCGATGTCCCTCAATCGCTTCGCCGCCGCTTCCAGCTCGTTGAGATACGACTCGCCCACTAGCACGGCATGGTTCTCGCTGCCACGGCTGGTGATGACCACCTTTCGCCCACGGTGGCCCGTGACGGACTGGAACAAAGCAAAAAATTTCTGACGAGCGGCTGAGATTGTAAAAATCTGTGGCGGCATGGTCACCTCAAACTTGTACGAGTCACATGTACATTATAGCCGATGCCCTGGCGCACAGCAAAAATTCTGTCGCCTTGCGCATACAGCTGAGAAAAAATCACCGTTAGCGAAAAAAAGTTCGTTTGAGTTGTCCTCGGCGGCTGCATAACCTGACCGTGGGGCGTTGGTATTTTCTCAAGGAATAGGAATACCAGCATGAACATCCGCACGCTCACGATTGCCGCGATCGCCGCCGTACCGACCCTTCTTCCCGCAGTCTGCGGGGCTGCCGATGAGGCTTCGCTCAACGCATGCGCCAAGGTCTTCGCCGCGGGCCTTGCGACTCACGGGATGCCGGTCGAAAATTATCGCATCAGCTTTGTGAACCGAGGCTACGTCGAGACGGCCGCCGAATATGACGCGGGTATCTACACGTATGACGTGACGGCACGAGACCCGAAGAGCGGAGCCGTCATGGCGAGCGCCACCTGCAACGTCGATGAAGGAGCTGCTGTCACCGCGCTGACATATCGTACATTCGGCGTGCCCGTGCCGGCACTCGCCGCGAGATAGTGACCGCGACCGGCGCACGGATTTGCTATTCCGATCCCGTTCCGTCGGCCCCACTCGCGCGCGGCGCCACCTGTATCGCGTTTGACGCAGGCTTCGCCCTGCGCGGCGGGCCGGCCGAGTACGGCAGCCATTCATAGATTTCCGGCGAGGTCTGCGGATAGGCGAGGAAGTCCTCGCGCGACTCGATCACCCGGTCCGTCTTGCGCCGCAAGAGCCGCCACACGGCGAACACCGTGAAGGCCAGCGTCAGCACGATCACGTACACGAAGAACGCGCGCGGGCGGGCGAGTTGGATGGCATAGGTGCCGGCGGTGGGGCCGATCGCGGAACCCAAGGCCCACACGAACAGCAGCGTCGAGGACAGCGCGACATAGTCGGCCGTGACGGCGCGGTCATTGGCATGCGCCACGCCCACCGCATACAGACTCTCCGCCAGCCCGCCGAAGGCGCCGAACAGCAAGGCCAGCCACGCGAAGGGGATATGCGCCTCACCCCACACCAGCGCGGCGGCGACGCCCAAGATCCCAATTCCGAGCGCGACCAAGGCATGCAGCCGGTCGACCTTGTCGGAGAAGTAGCCGATGGGCCATTGCAGGAATAGGCCTCCCAAGGACACGCAGGCCATCAGCAGCACGATGTGCCGCTGATCGAATCCGATGCGCTCGCCGAACAGCGGCCCCACCGTGGTGAAGGCGGTGAGGATGAGGCCGTTCAAGAGGCAGGCGCTGACGCTCACCGGCGAGGTGCGTATGGCCTTGAGAATTTCCAACTTCACCCGGCCCGGCAAGAGCGGCGCCCGCACATTGATCGCGACCATCGGCACGAGGGCGAGCGTGGTGGAGATGCCGGCGATGAACAACAGGTCCGGACCCCGGACATCGAGGTTCTGGCCGAGCAGCTGACCGGCGCCGAAGAAAAGTCCATACACCAGCACGTAGACAGTGAGCACGCGGCCGCGCTGTTCGTTCGGCGCCAACGCGTTCAGCCAGCTCTCGACGACGATGGAGAGGCCCGCCGCATTGACGCCGATCAGGAAGCGCAGCAGCGCGAGCGCCGGAACGCCGTCGGCGAAGTAGAGCAACAAGATGGCGACCGATTTCAATCCGGCGAAGGTGGCATAGGCGCGATCCAGCCCCACCGGTGCAATCAGCTTGTGGGCATACAAGCAACCCACCAGAAAGCCGAGCGCCTCGGCGGTCGCGATCAACCCGATCAGACCATCCGACAGCCCCATCGCGGAGAAGCGCAGCGGCAAGAGCGATCCCATGATGCCCGCGCCGATCATGATCAGCGCCGTGCTGAGCAGCGGCGCGGCAATCCGCCACGGAAATGCGCTGGTGGGACGGGCGAGTAGTTCGGAGGGCACGCTCATGGCGGCGACATTTTGCCAGTTCAGCGGCGCTGCTGCGCCTAAGAGCCTGTCTGAGCATTCCACGCACAGTTCCCCAAGGGGCACGTTGCCCGTTAGGCTTGAGCCAATGACCATCCATACGCTGTTCCCGACCTTTGTCTACTCGGCCGCCCTGCAGAGGCGCGGCGCAGCCGCCTTCAACCGGCAACTCTTGAAGGAATGCCGGCAATTGCGCCTCGACGATGCGGCGGGACGGCGTTGGTCCGCGAAGAATTATCCGGGCGGCTACACCTCCTACGGGTCGGTGCATTGGATGCAGCGCATCTCGCCCACGTTCAAGGCCTTGCAACACAAGCTCGAGCGGCACGTCGCGGCGTTCGCCGACGCCATGGAGTGGGACCTGACGGATCGCACACTGAAGATGACGGATTGCTGGATCAACATCATGCCCAAACACGTCGTGCACGGACTGCATCTGCATCCCCTCTCGACGGTGAGCGGCACTTATTACGTACACGTTCCATCGGGGGCTCCGGGGATCAAGTTCGAGGACCCGCGCTTGGATCGCTTCATGGCCGCGCCGCCGCGAAAAGTCAGCGCGCGGCGCGAGACCCGGCCGTGGGGGACGTTCCCCGCGGTGGCCGGACAGC
>Ga0209611_10014331_pt1 | contig 10622 bp, 10 predicted proteins | sample S1TSphgellanicum_3_FD_187693 | JGI IMG/M metagenome (GOLD analysis project Ga0209611, IMG submission 187693) | Host-associated microbial communities from peat moss isolated from Minnesota, USA - S1T2_Fc - Sphagnum magellanicum MG (SPAdes) (version 2) | ecosystem: Host-associated > Plants > Peat... | reverse complement strand
AAAAATATATATATATATGCGGGCAAGGAGGATGGGATTTTCATTCATCCGGAAAACGGCCTCAACAGGCTCATCCGCAACTGGTGCATTGGTGGCTGCTGGTTCACTCCAGCCCTGCAGTAGAAGATGTAACATGAACTGTAACGGATGTTGCCTGGCCGGAGGTTGAGGGCCCAAAATGAATTGTAACAGAAGCTACCCGTCCAGAGATTGCGGGGCCCAACATGAACTGGGCCCTCAACCTCCGGCCAGGCAGCTTCTGCTACAGTTCATGTTACATCCTGAAGGGTGGAGGTTACTGGCTCTCACTTACTACAGGTGAAACAGTCTACCATATAGGGTGGCACTGTTTTAGATGAGAGAAACTGCGGACAGTCACAGACTACAGCAAACAGAAATGTAACACATACTGTAGCAAGATGGCAAAACTCAGAGCTCCTATTCTATTCTCCCAATTATCTCAGGACATTTACCCTATTGATGGGGATTGTATACTTTCTTGGAAGGCCAAGAGGAAGACAAAACTCATAAAATGCACTGTAGAGCAACAGGGAATGTTGGTGGAAATCCCAATTTCTAGGAAATGTCTGGTATGTGCATGGGTTCAGATTGGCAGGGATCAGCAATTTTATTTAGCCCTATGAAATTCATCATCTATCCCTTTGGATGGGGCTTCACGGACGAACATGTAACATGCACTGTAGTCTGAGGAACATGTTCTTGGAATTCTCCCACTTCAGGAAACCATGGCATGGCAATTTGCATAGGGCTGATGTTTGTGTGTGGATTTGTGTGGATTTTTGCCACAAAGATGTAACATGCACTGTAGTTCAAGCAGCACAGATGTCAGGAAATATTGGGCCGGGAGTTTCTGCTAGGAAATTGATAAGCCAATTTTTGTATGTGGTTTGTCGTGACAAAGATGTAACATGCAGTGTAGCCTCAAAAGTAAAACACCAAGGGTCTTCCACCTGGGGTTAGTAATTGCCAAGCCATCCACTGTAGCCTCAAAAGTAACACACCAATGGTCTTCCACCTGGGGGTAGTAATTGCGAAGCCAATTTTTGTATGTGGTTTGTGGTGACAAAGATGTAACATCCACTGTAGCCTCAAAAGTAACACACCAAGGGTCTTCAACCTGGGGGTAGGTAGTAACTGGCAGCCTCAAGGATGAACTTCTGGTAGCTTGTGTGGGCAAAATGTAAGAATTAACGGCCATGAACTCATTTCTCAATTTAGAGACCTCTGATTCCCACCCCATACCCTCTTTTGATAGGGTTTTCTAAATAAAGACTGTAACCCACTCTCTAATGCAGACATGTAGACATCAATTTAGGAGCTCCTAGGTCTCCACGATCTGAAACCCTGTGGCTGGCAGTTGGATAATTTTACAAACATCATGTAAATTTCAATGGCACTGTTTATCCAGCACACCATGAGCCATCAGATATACACATTTAATATTACTCCTATTGGATTCGGGTTAATAAGTAAACAAAGATCTTGTCACATGCATTGTAGTCTAAGCAACACCTCCCCAGTCCTAAGAATTAATACCCTTTTCAAAGAGGAATTTTGCGAAAAAGACCATGTAACACACACTAGAGGGGAGTACTTTATGGCAGCCGGGGAGGAGGCTGACATGATGCAATTTATGACCCGCATTTTAGGAGGCTTCAGATCTGGACCTTACCATACCATGCTGTGAATTTGTACTGACTGGTAAAGAGAAGTACCTAAAAAGATGGAGAGGGTTCTTGCACAAAACAGAGACTATGGCCCCCTAGTATTACAACTTCATCGGTCTACATAGCATTACTAGATGCTGAAATATGCTTTTTGAATCAGTAGCCGACACCAGGTGCATCCATATCTTAAGTAGGCATAAAAAAAAATACATGAGAGATGTGAAATTTCCTGCCATCAACGTCCTGCTACTGAACACTACAGTGCATGTCACATCTTTCACTGGCTGCCTTGGTGCTTGCTTATTAAATTTCTGAAAAGAAGACCCGCAAGGTAGACAGTTTCACACTATTCAGAGGGATGAGTAGGATTTCTATGGACCGACCCCTGCTACTTACACTACAGTTGATGTTACATCTTTGTCTGTTTACCTTCCAAGGAAACAGAAAAACACACCCACCCAAAGGTATAGATCATTGTTCAAATCAGCTGGGTCATGGCCATCACCCACTTTTCATGCTTCCATGGCAGGGAATGGTAGGGTAGATAGGCTGACTGAGTAACACTTAGTAGCTCCGAGAGTTGGGTTCAGTGATGGTGCATTTGATAGCCTTAGCATTCAAAGACTTTCAGCAATGCATAAGTTTAGCCACTAATAGTGCATTACAGAACAAATTTGATAAGAAATGCAAGAGTTAGGGCCTCCCAAAGAAGGTGGGGTCTTTGTTGAAAAAACCTGTCATAGAACACACTCCAACCCTGTAATAATGTGGTCACTCTACACCCTGTACATGTACACCAACCAGAAGGGGAGATGGTGAATATCTGAAAGGCAATATAATAGAGGACACAGATTTCATGGGGTGCCTCCCATTTTACTGCCCTTCATTACTAAGAGCTACTCATCTCAGGGACATCCCTTAATAAGTGGGAGTCATCAACTTGCTGCTTTCAATAAAACCCCACCAGAGTTCATGTGACATGATCTCCATCCAGCAAACCCCATCTAGAAGGGTAGTAGATGGTGGAGGTAGATGAGGTTTCATAAGAGTGCATGTTACATGATGTTTGTCTAGAAAACCTAATCCAAAAGGGTCCATGATGATCATTGTCTATAAAACTTGATCTAAAAGGGTGACTGTGTGGACATCTATGGGCTATCAAATGGATGGAATAGATTAGGTCACGAATCACCCCCCAGTTGGACCCTAGTAAAATAGCAGGAGTGCATCAGTCATTTCAAGGTAAGTGGGAGTTCCATGGACCCAAATCAATTATACTACAGTGCATGTTTCATCTTTGTGCGTGAAACACTTCAGAGAAAAGTGGGTCTGGATGAACATGATAGCAGGATGGGAATCTCAAGAGTTTTAATTTGGTTTTATCACAAAATGTAAAATAAAAAATTATTTCTCAGACAATGGTGTTTTTTCCACGCTCACCAAATCTGGGGCTGCAATCATAATTTGTAAGAGTAGGTGTACTCTAAAAATAGCTCATGATGAGGTGCCTGCTTATACCATCTTTGGTTCACAAAACTGTCTCAAAGGATTGGATGGTAGAGATCTTAGGGCTCATAAGATGGAGGGTACAGAGTTTCCCAGGTAGTGCATGGGATCTAATTCCATATACCAAAAGCCAATGACCTGAGGGATATTTCTTACATCATTGGGTTTCATCAACCTCCTCTACTGAACACTACAGTGCATGTTACATCTTCGACTGGATGCCTCCCAGCTCTTTCGTTGCATTTCTCACATTATTTCTGGAAAAAAGCCGTGCCCAGTAGGAAGACAGTTTCTTGTGACACAGAGTGAGTAGGATTTCCATCAACCTCCTGTTACTTACATTACAGTGGATGTTGCGTCTTTGTTTGCTTGCCTCTCAAGAAACAGAAAAGCAATCCCACCCAAAGGTACAGTTGGGAGCAGGGTGATGGCCATGGCTAGGGTGAACCCGCACCCACTTTAGTACCTTCACCTTTCTGAGTGAGGCCTCTTAGTGGCCATATTTAGAGAATGTTAGATTTGAACTCTGAGACCGTTAACTCCGGATAATTGCGATATTTAGAAATAATTTTAATGAATTTTGGGGTTTGTACCATGGTACCAACAAGGGTGCTGGTTTGCCCAAGGCTGGTGGCCACAACCCAGTTTCATACAGCAATGGTATTTTATTTTTTCCTCAAAACAAGGTACAACTCCCAAGGAATGATGGCTCGCTGGTGTAGCTCATTCTGGGCCCTTGACAGGTTTAAACCCAATGGTGTGCAGTTGAAACTTGTGAAGGCCCTCTGCCAATGAGCTTGACTCGGGGTGCCAGTGAGTTGTTAGGTTGGGTATGCTGTTGTGCTTCCAAAAAATTTAAAAATTTAAATATTCTCCAGTACTTGCCCCCTTCGTGAGCTTCCCACAGCTTACACTAGGCTACAGTTGTGGTTACATTTTTGCTACCCCCACTTTGTCTTTGTCCTCAAAATATCAAACCCTACGCAAAAATTACACAGCTTCACATGACTTGGAATAAAGTTTCTTTCCAATTCAAAAGAGGAGACTATAAAATAGGAGCCTCTTTTCCAAAAGATTAACCAAAATCCATGTGACATTGAAGGGTTATAGGAGGATTTTGATGATCATGTACTTGTCACAGGTTTAAACATCGTTGATATATGGTCTGTAGATGCAATCAGTCAGGGTTTCTGGCTCCACATGTAACGTTTCTAGGATGAATATAGCATCTAAGAGGCCTCACTCACGAAGGTGAAAGTACCAGTGTAGGTGCTGGGTCACCCTAGACTCCAGTGCACGCAAATACTGTCACAACTCGTCAGAGTGAACCGGCACCCACCAGTGCAGCAGTTGGCCGTTCTGTCCATGGGATGGGCTGCATCTTTTGATCCAGCCTCAATGAGTCAACTTTCTTTTCTTTTCTGATAAATGAGTTGTTTTTGGGCTGTTTTTTTCCAACCTCGACCTTCATGTTACCTTCCCACCTACTCATCTTATGGAGCTAGGTATCTTATTGACTTAGTTACACTACTAACTTACATCTTGGCCTTACATCCCAACTAAAATCGAACCCCACTTTTCTTTACCTACCTACCTTCTATTTTTTCAGTGGCTAAACTTTATCCTCTAAGCAAAATCTGGTATTTGTTCTTGGCTAAACCTTTGTTTCTTAGCAAAACTTATAATTTTTTTATGATTACACCTTTATTTTTTGGTAAAATCTTTTTAGTTTTTGATCAAATCTCTATGTTTTTGTGACCTCTCAACAAAACTTTTATTTCTCCCTAGCAAAACTTTTAGCTTTTCTTGACTAAAGTTTTATATCTTAACATAATTTTTTTTAATTTTTCAATTTGTTTAAACTAAGCATTAGTTCTTAGCAAAACCTATCTATTTACTAGTTAAACTTTTATCATTTGGCAAAACCTCTTTACTTATTAGGTAAATCACTACCTTTCAACAAAACCTTTTGCTAAGTTTTATGTTTTCTTAGCTAAATTTTCATCTCTTATCAAAACTCTTTACTTTTTGACTAAACTATTATCTCATGACGAAACCAATATCTTTTATAAGTTAAACTTTTACCTTTTGACAAAACCTCTTTACTCAATGGTTAAATCATTACCTTTTGACAAAACTTTTACATTTTTTTCATTGAACCCTTATTTCTCTCTAAATCTAATTTTTTTCTTCGTTAAATTTTCACCTCTTACGAAAACCCTTTTACTTTTTGTTAAACCTCTATATCTTATTAAAATGAATAAATTTTTCTTAGTTAAACTTTCACCTTTCAACAAAATCTTTTTATTTCTTAAATAAACCTTTGCCTTTTGACAAAATCAATATATTTTATTGGTTAAACTTTTACATTTGAACAAGACCTTTTCTACTTTTTGACTAAATCATAACTTTTTGATATTGTTCACACACAAGAAAATCTTTAAAATATTATAGAAGGTAATGATTATCATTAGTGAAGGTATTGCAAAAATCAATGCATTTAAAGTTGAATGGAATTTCAACATGCTTTTGAAATAGTTTTACAATACCATTTTTAAATGGATAAATTTCATTAACCCACCTTAAATCACAATGCAATACCTTCACACACCATTAATGAGTTGTATTAATTACCCAATATGTAATATTCACATCTAAAACAATTATGAATTGAAAAACCAAATAAGTAATACAAGTTGTATTAATTCCCCAATATGCAATACCCACATCAAGGGTCATGCCAAAATTAACATTTGTTGGTCCAAGCTTACCTTAAGTGGACCTTTGACCTCAAAATGTAATACCCACATGTCAAACATGACACATGCAATATTCACATATAAGTGAATTTTAAAGTGGGAAAAACATGTAGGTATATAAATATTACATAATTGGTTAATACAACAATGAACATTTTAGTACCCATATGTAAATATAGCACAATTGACTAAAAGAACCAATGATGAATTTGGAAATGCAATGTGGGTATTGTAAGGTGACAATGTTAGAAAATGTAATTTAATGATTATAGACGTGGGTATTGCATAATTGACCAAAAGAAATAGTGAATTTTTTTGAATTGCAATGTGGGTATTATAAGGTGGTAATGTTACAAAATGTAGTTTTATTATGGATGTGAGTATTGCATAATCAAAAGAAAAAGTCAATGAAAATTTTACAAACATGATGTGAGTATTATGAAATGAAAACGTTATAACATGCAATTTAATAATTATGGATGTGAATGTTACATGGTTGACCAAAAACGATAATGAAAAATTTGGGAAGTTGGTGCAAGTATTATGTGGTGAAAAAACTATAGAATGTAATATGAAATATTCATATGTGGATATTTCATATTTAAATAAATGTTATGTTTATTGTTTATTTTTCATATTTTGTGTTTGATTAACACAACAAAATTAATTTTGTAATGAGACAATATTCACTACTAGAATTCCTAATTTTTTTTTACTAGAAATTTTGGTTTAAAAAAAACTCAATTTCCATAGGTGTCAAAAAAACGTTTTTAGACAAGTCATTATGAACTTGTCCATTGTGAGTAGGCAATGTACTTTCTGATCAGGCTTAGTTTGGCATTTTTGACTAATCATTTCAACTAATACCTTTGACTAATCATTTTGATTAGTATTTTTGACTAGTCATTTTGATTGGTCAATACAACAATCAAATGATTTTTTGACTAGACAAACACCATTTTGATAAAGTAAATGCCATGTTACATTAAACAATGGCCACCCAAGTAAGCCACATGGCATTTAAACATTGGCCACTAGTCTATGCAACGTGGATCAAACCTAAACAACTTAGGTTAAGCCTAAAATTAGATACCTACTCCTAAAGTACCTATGTTGAACAACTTATAACCTAAATTTATAGGCCTAGGTTTAGAAACGTATAACTAACGACTATGTATAAAAACCTAAAGTATGTTAGGGCAACTTAAGCTATGACCTTTACTAGGTTTAAATGTACACCGTGTAAATTAAACTTACACTTCAATGACCTAGGTTGGAAAAGTTTTTTTCATTTTGATTTGACTTTTAAAGTTGAGCCTTTTCAATTTGTTCATCCCAAGTGGCCCTCCTTTTAAAAATATTTCTTATGTTTTAGATGCTTATGGTGCATCTATTTATATTACTCATCATTTGGAAAGGATGACAAACAATATGAAATAAACTTTTGGCAGGGAAAAACATTTTCATGTCCACTCAACATTAAAGCCTTTTAGTCCAAACAACATTACTTCTAAATAATTATTCCATAAGATACATAAATCAAATAAATAAATAGGTAGGTAAATATGTATGTTAATTAAGTTTAAATAAAAATTAATAATAGTTAACTCATAGTTATTTAGTTATAATTAAAAATTACAACCATATTATAAATCCTTGAATTATATAAACTATTAAAATAGTTATAATGTGTTAAATTGTTGATTGATAATTACAACCAAATTATAATTAATCCTTACAAATTTGACCCATTTCATTATATATTGTCAATAATGTATTTTTAATAATTAATATATAACTATTTAATTATACATTCATTAGTGCACTTTAGGTAAATAACTAGTTAACCAATTGGTAATTTATCATAGGTCTATTAAATGGCCTATCGTAGCCTATATAATTAGGTTATTTATAGGCTAAAATATAGGTAAATAGGTGGAGTATAGGTAGGGTATGTATAAATAAATACACCTACATATAAGCTATTTATATTTAGGTTATTTAACCACATATTTACATTACATAAGTTAAATAGGTGGTTAATTTAACCTAGGAAAAATTAATTATGGCAAAATTAATGATTATTAAACTAACAATGGTTAAAGCAATCAATAATTTTTAAAAAATTATGGAAAAATAACCATGAATAAACTAACTATGGTTCAATTAATCATATATAAATAAATAATGCTTGAATATATAATGATTAAAGTAATTCTAGCTAAACAAACATGGCCAAACTAAAAATGTTTAAAATTAACTTTGAATTAAATGAATATGGTTAAACTAACCATGAGTAAAGTAAATATGGCCAAACTAATCAATAAATAAATATTTTATGGCTAAACCAACAATGGTTAAAATAATCAATAAATAAATATTTTATGGTTAAACTAGAAATGGTTGAACTAACCATGAGTAAATTAAATATGGCCAAACTAACTAATGAATAAATAATTTATTATCAAACCAACCATGGCTAAATTTAAAATGGAAAAATTATCCACGACTAAAGTTAATATGATTAAACTAACCAATGAATAAATATTTAATAGTCAAAACAACTATGCAAAAAATAATTATGATTAAAATAAATATGAATGGAGTAATTATGGCTTTAAAAATTGGTTAAAATAATTATGGCAAAATTAACCATGGCTAAACTACAAATGGTTAAATTAACCATAAGTAAAAAAATTTGGCTATATTAACTATGAAAAAAATTAATGTGGCTAAACTAACTAATGAATAAATATTTTATGGCTAAACCAATTATGCATACATTAATTATGGCTAAAATAAATATGAAACAAGTAATTATGATTACAATAGAAATGGTTAAAATAAATATGGAAATAATTAACCATGGTTAATTTGAAATGGTTACACTAACCATAAATAAATAAATTTGGCTAAACTAACTACTAATAAAATTAATATAGCTAAAATTAAAATGGTTCTAATAATTATGGCAAAATTGACCATGTTTATATTAGAAATGGTTAAATTAACCATGACTAAATAAATTTTGTTAAACTAACCACTAATAAATTTAATATGGCTAAAATAACTAATGAATAATTATTTTATGGCAAAACCAACTTTGCAAAAATTAATTATGGTTAAAATAAACATGAAAAAAATGATTATTGCTAAAATAAATGTTTTTAAAAATAATTATGGTAAACCAACCATGGCTAAATTAACAATATTTTAAACTAATTATGGGTATATTTGTTAAGGTAAAATAATAATATGTTTAAAATAACTATAGCTAATTTAGTTATGCTTATAATCACTATGGTTAAATTCATTATGACAAAACCAACAATGGCCCAATTAATAATGATTGAATTAATTATGTTAAACTAATTATCGTGCTTAAAATTATTAAGGTTAAACCAACTATTGTTAAATTGACTAGGGCTAAATTATTTATAATTGTTGAATTACTTATGGCTAAACTAGACATAATTGAACTTAACATGACCAAAAAAATGATGAAATAATTAATTGTGAATAAACGAATCGTGGTTAAATTAAATATGGTTAAAACATATACAACTAAACAAACTATGGTTAAACTAACCATAGTTATTGAACATGATTAAATTGACCATGGTTAGATTAACTATGGAACTAGTTTTAATTTTAATTAATTTTTTCAAACGTAGTTGAACCATAGTTAGATAAACCATATTATATATAATTAATTTAACCATAATTAATTAGTTATGATTAACTAACTTTTACATTTTTTCAACATTTTTCTAATTGGTCAAACATAGTCAAAATGTTACATGTAGTCCCAAAATACCCAACTAGTATTAAAATTTGTAATTGGCCTTTTTGAGTAGATCATTGGCCATTTTGACCAAGTGTACTTAGTTATCCCTACTGATTAAGTATAATAGGTGGCCTTATTGATTATGGCATTTGCCAATTTGATTAAATTGGGTGGTTTTATTGATTAAGCCACCAACCAATTTGACTAAGTTGTATTTTAAAGTCCAATTTGATTAGATAACCGATTTGAGTAGTCAAATTGATTAGTCAAAAGATACACATTGTTATTCAAACCATTGGCCTCTAGTCAAAATTACATGTTTTTTAGTTCAAAGGACCCATCTAGTCAACTTTTTTAGTTTGAAAAAATAAGAATTTTAGTAATAATTTACATGAATTAATGCAAACTTTGAAGTAAACGTGAAATTATAAAATTCACTGAGATCTTTTGGAAAACATTCACATGTCATTAGTTGCCATATTACCAAATGGCATAAATTTTAATTTTAATTTATGCACATATAAATTACATGCACTAAACCATATGAATTGTGTCCAAAAAAATGAAAATTAAAAAATCCATGTTAATACAAAAAGAGAAGTAATCACATGTTACTCCTTCATGAAAGATCCATTTCTATCACTAGTTTCTTCATTTATAATGTCATGAACTTGTTAGTAAGTTGCTACAACTCTTTTGATCACCTTTGTAACATGGTGACATTAGTATAATTGCTAGTGTGAAATGTGAAAATGAATTAAGTTAATCACAAACTCATGTTTGGTGGTTCCACACAATCTAATTCACAAGTACAAACATGCATTAGTAATTAAAGATTTCAAAGTTTTTACTAGTTTAAAAAAAAAACCAACACACAAACGA
>Ga0209611_10014330_pt1 | contig 10622 bp, 7 predicted proteins | sample S1TSphgellanicum_3_FD_187693 | JGI IMG/M metagenome (GOLD analysis project Ga0209611, IMG submission 187693) | Host-associated microbial communities from peat moss isolated from Minnesota, USA - S1T2_Fc - Sphagnum magellanicum MG (SPAdes) (version 2) | ecosystem: Host-associated > Plants > Peat... | reverse complement strand
TGTAAGCGACTTCATGACGCCTCCAATCGCGTCGCCAACCGGCGACCAGACGAGACCGATCGCCTCGCGGACGCGCGAGTTTCTCACGAGATCGAAGACCCACGATTGCGGCGCGTTCGAGGAGGCGCTTTGCTCGAGCCGAAAGCGATCGGACCACGCGACGAGCGGGCGCCAGAAGAGCTGATCGATCGTGAAGATGACGACGGCCATCGTCACGACCGCCCAGCCGAGCGCGGGCATGTCGCGCGCCGTGACCGCGGCGGCGACGTACGATCCGATGCCGGGCAACGTATACGACGTGTTGAGCACGCTGATGGACTCGCTCGCCGCGAGAAAGAACCAGCCGCCGCCGAAACTCATCATCGCATTCCAAATGAGTCCGATCATTCCGGCGGGCGCTTCGAGTTTGACGAATCGCTCCCAATGCGAGAGTCCGTAGGCGGTCGTGGCCTCGCTCAAGTCGCTCGGGAGCGTGCGGAGCGATTGATAGAACGAGAACGTCATGTTCCACGCCTGCGCGGTGAAGATTGCGAAGATCGATGCGGCTTCGAGTCCGAGGAGGCTACCCGGGAAGAGCGCGATGAAGCCCGTGACCGTGATCGAGAGAAAGCCGAGCACGGGGACGGACTGTAAGATATCGAGCAGCGGAATGAGTACGCGCTCGGCATACCGGCTCCGCGCGGCCGCGTAGCCGTACGCGAACGTAAAGACGAACGACGCGGCGAGCGCCACGAACATCCGCAGCGTCGAGCGGCCGGCATAGTACGGGAGATTCCACGGGTCGAGGTTGACCGCGGGCAGCGTTTTCGGCGGCACGAACGCAACGAACGCGCCGGCGCCGACGCGCGCTACGAGCGCCAGCAGCGCGAGTGCGCCGAGAAAGACGGCGGCATCGGAGAGGCCGAACGAAAGGCGCCGCAGCGGTGCGTTGACGGAAAAGACTCGCGGCGTCACGTGGGGTTCGGTTTGACAGAGCGAGGGCTCGCTCCCAGTGGACGTTAAGGGAACATTATCTGCCGTCGCCGACCTTCTTGGGTAGCATCGGGCTCGGATTGGGAACGCTCCTCGTATGCCCGAGACGATCGTCGCGCCCGAGCTGGGCGCACCGCCTTCCGCGAACGCACTGCGCACGATCGATCGCTATTGGCGCGCGGCGAACTATCTTTCGGTCGGTCAGATTTATCTGCTCGACAATCCGCTACTTCGCGAGCCGCTCACGCTCGAGCATATCAAACCTCGGCTGCTCGGCCACTGGGGCACGACGCCCGGCCTCAACTTCGTGTACGCGCACCTCAATCGAATCATCTGCGAGCGCGATCTCGACATCGTGAACGTCACGGGTCCCGGGCACGGTGGGCCGGGGATCGTCGCGAACGCGTATCTTGAAGGCACGTACTCCGAATACTATCCCGACATTACGCCCGACGCCGCGGGAATGCAGAAACTCTTCAAGCAGTTTTCGTTTCCGGGCGGAATCCCGAGTCACGCGGCGCCCGAAACGCCGGGCTCGATCAACGAAGGTGGCGAGCTGGGATACTCGCTTTCGCACGCCTACGGCATCGCGTTCGATAATCCCGACACCGTGGTCGCGTGCGTCATCGGCGATGGTGAAGCCGAGACGGGGCCGCTCGCGACGAGTTGGCACGGCAATAAATTTCTCGATCCGATTCGCGACGGCGCCGTGTTGCCGATCCTCCATCTCAACGGCTTCAAGATCGCGAACCCCACGATTCTCGCGCGCATCACGCACGCCGAACTCGAATCGTTGATGATCGGCTACGGGTATTCGCCCCACTTCGTCGAGGGCGACGACCCGGCGACCATGCATCGCCTGATGGCGACGACGCTCGATGCGGTCTTCGATGAGATCGCGGCGATCAAGCGTCACGCATACGATGCAGGCGATCCCACGCGTCCGCGTTGGCCGATGATCGTCCTGCGCACACCGAAGGGCTGGACCGGTCCGAAAACGGTGGACGGGAAGAAGACCGAGGGGTCGTGGCGCTCGCATCAAGTTCCGCTCGCCGGGCTTGCGACGAACCCCGAGCACGTCGCACAACTCGAGCGTTGGATGCGCAGCTACGATCCTGAAGATCTCTTCGATGCGGACGGCACGTTGCACGCGGATTTGCGCGCGCTGCCACCGCGCGGAGCACGGCGCATGAGCGACAATCCGCATGCGAACGGCGGCCGGCTCCTGCAAAGCCTCGTTCTCCCGGATTATCGCGGCTATGCCGCGCCCGTTACGAAGCCGGGCTCGACGTTCGCCGAATCGACGCGTATCCTCGGCGGCTTTCTGCGCGACGTGATGTCCGCGAACGCCGAGCGTAAGAATTTTCGCGTGTTCGGCCCGGACGAGACCGCGTCGAACCGGCTCGACGACCTCTTCGACGTTACCGGTCGCGCGTGGGATGCGGAAGCACGCGCGGACGACGACTGCTTTCTCGCGCCGGATGGCCGCGTGATGGAAATCTTGAGCGAGCACACGTGCCAAGGGTGGCTCGAAGGCTACCTCTTGAGCGGACGGCACGGATTCTTCTCGTGTTACGAAGCGTTCGCGCACATCGTCGACTCGATGTTCAACCAGCACGCGAAATGGATCGAGCAGAGCTTGAGCGTCGGTTGGCGTGCGCCCGTCGCGTCGCTCAACTATCTTTTGAGCTCGCATGTCTGGCGCCAGGATCACAACGGCTTCTCGCATCAAGATCCGGGTTTTATCGACGTCGTCGTCAACAAGAAGGCGACCGTCGTGCGCGTGTACCTGCCGCCCGATGCGAACACGTTGCTCTCGACTGTCGACCACTGTTTGCGCAGCAAGAATTACGTCAACGTGATCGTCGCGGGGAAACAGCCCGAACTGCAGTACCTCGATATGGCGGCGGCGGAGCTGCATTGTGCCAAGGGCATCGGCATCTGGGAGTGGGCGAGCAGCGACGACGACGAGCCCGATCTCGTGATGGCGTGCGCCGGCGACGTCCCGACGCTCGAGGCGCTCGCGGCGACGAGCCTCTTGCGCGAAGCGTTTCCCGATTTGAAGATTCGCTTCGTCAACGTCGTCGATCTCATGCGCCTGCAGCCGAAGTCCGCGCATCCGCACGGCCTCGAGGATCGCGAGTTCGACGTGCTCTTCACGCGTGATAAGCCGGTGATCTTCGCGTACCACGGATATCCCGCGATCGTGCACCGGTTCACGTACAACCGCGCGAACCACGGCAACATTCACGTGCACGGATTCATCGAGGAAGGCACGACGACGACGCCGTTCGATATGGTCGTGCGCAACGAGCTCGATCGGTATCACCTCGCGCTCGCGGCGATCGAGCGCGTTCCGTCGCTCGGGTCGCGTGGGGGACACGCGCGCGAACGATTCGCCGACAAGCTCGTGGAGCACGCGCGCTATATCAAGGAGCGTGGTGAGGATTTGCCCGAGGTGCGAAACTGGACGTGGCGTTCCTAGTCCTCAACGGCGGTTCGACCGGATGGAAGATCGCCGTGTATCGGGATGTGGGAGCGAACGACGTACCGGTGGCGCCCGCGATAGCCGAAGTGGAACTCGCGTGGCGGAACGCGTCCGACGATTTGGATGCGCATCTCGCGCTGAAATTTCCGGCTCGTTCCGCGACGGCGCCGATCGAACGATCGCTCCGCGTCGGGCGAGGTAAGGATGCGATCGCCGCAGCATGCGAGGCGATTCGCGACGCAGGAGTCGATCTCGATAATTTGCGTGCCGTCGGACATCGCGTCGTGCACGGAGGTCCCGGTTTCTCGCAGGCGGTGCGGATCGACGATGACGTCGAGCGCGCGTTGATTGCGCTCGAGCCGCTCGCGCCCGCACACAACGCACGCGAACGGATGGGCATCGACGCCGCACGCGAGCTGTTCCCACGCGTGCCGCAAGTCGCCGTCTTCGATACCGCGTTTCACCGAACGCTGCCGCCCGCTGCATTTACGTTTCCCGGGCCGTACGCGTGGCTCGAGCGCGACATACGGCGCTATGGCTTCCACGGTCTGAGCGTCGGCTATTGCGTGGAACGCGCGGCGCAGATGCTGGAGCGTCCAATCTCGGCGTGCGACCTGATCGTCGCGCATCTCGGCGGTGGGTGCTCGGTTACGGCCGTGCGCGGTGGTTCCAGCGTCGATACGTCGATGGGTTTCACGCCGCTCGACGGTACGATGATGGGCACGCGCTCGGGTGCGATCGATCCGAGCGTTCTCACCTACCTCATGCGCGAGCGTGGTGCGGCGGGCGCGTCTGCAACGGAGGTCGCAAACGAGCTCGCTACCGCACTCAACGACGATTCCGGTCTGCTCGGAATCTCCGGAATCTCCGGCGATCTGCGTCTCGTCGAGCAGGCTGCGGGCGCCGGAGACGAACGCGCCGGCCTGGCGCGCGAGATGTTCGCGCATCGGGCCGCCATGACGATCGCAGCGATGTCGGCCTCGCTGGAACGACTCGAGGCCCTCGTATTCACGGGCGGCATTGGCGAGCGAGCCGGGCCGATGCGAGAGCGCATCTGCCGGAAGCTCGGCCTGCTTGGAATCGCGCTCGACTCGATCGCGAACCAGGCGCCACGCACGGAAGACGCACGGATCGAATCGACCGGTCCGCCGATCCTCGTGATCGACACGCACGAAGCGTGGTACGCGGCCCGCGAGTGCGCCCGGATCCTCGACGTGCATCTGACGGCGGCCGGTACGCTGTAGGGACGCCCGCCTGCTACGATGCGGCGCATGAGACTCTCTCTGCTCTCGATCCCCGCGCTGTTGGTCCTCGCGGTCGCGCCGACGTACGCCGACAGCCCGTCCCCGGCTCCGGTGCCCTCCGGCGGCGTGAACGCCGGCGGCCATTCCTACGACCCATGCGCGATGGTCTCGCAACAGGACGTCGCCTCTGCAGCCGGTGTCGCCGTCAACCAGGTCTCCTCACCCGCGCGCCCCACGAGCGACGAATGCGCGTGGGCGGTCGCGTCCCATGCGGGCGCGCCCGCACAGCAGGTCGTCTTGACGCTGCAGAGTGCGGATGAAGTACGGAAGGCGCGCGGGTTCTCACGCTTCACGTCCGCATTCTCCGCAGTACAGAGCGTCCCGGGTATGCCTGTGGTCAACAATCCGATCGTCAACGAAGCATTCTCGGGTGCGCAAGAGATATCGGATCTCGGCGATCGCGCCGGCTGGAAGAACGGTGTGCTCTCGGTGCTCAAGGGTCAGGTCCTGATTCAAGTCGACGCGACCGGTCAGTCGTCAGGTTCGCAAAGCCTCACCGTTTCGAAGGCAATCGCCCGATCTGCAATCGAAAACGTGAAGACATAAACGGTGCACCATTAAGAACGCAATGAGGTTCGTGCAACAATGTTTTCCGCGAGTAGTTTGCGACTCGCGCACTCTTATGTGAGTGCGTTCATCGCGCCGACGATCGTGTTCTTCGCGCTCAGCGGATCGCTGCAAGTTCTCAATTTGCACAAGGCGCATGGTGACTACGTGCCGAGCCCGCTCGTCGCGGCGATGGCTCGGATTCACAAAGACCAAGTCTTGGCGCCCGATACGCCACGCGACGCCGGGCCGCCGGGATTCTCGCCAAAGGATTTTGGTCCACCCCCAGGTCCGGAAGGCGGCCGTCCGAAGCCACACATGACGCTCGCAACGAAACTGCTGAAAGGGCTCTTCGTTTTCGAAGCGCTGATGCTCGTGGCAACGACGCTTCTCGGCGTCTGGATCGGCGCGACCCATCCAAAGCGAGCGCGCACGTTCTGGATTATCCTCGCCTTGGGCGTCGTGGTACCGGTGGCACTGATCGTTCTTTGAGCAAACGCGAGCGGACGCTCTGCGCTGCGGCAGAATCATCGATACGAGAGCGAGCTTCGGACGCGCGTCCGGATCGCATCGAGCATTCCTCGCGTGCCGAGGCGCAAGAGCGGACGCTCGATGCCGTACGTTACGAGTGACGCGACCGCGATCGAGATCGCGATGTACGACCAGAAAAAGCGCGTGCCCCAGTCGCCGTTTTCCGCCCACGGTGCGGCGTTGCCGCTACACGGGAAACCGGTCGTCGCGCATTGGACGATAATCGTGCAATTCCAGAGATAGAGATTGTAGGAGATCACCGAGAGCCAAACGAGAAACGGGTTGCCGACGATCGCGCGCCACGCGCCATGCGCGAAGATCGACGCGAGCGTGAACGCCGCGAGCGTCGTGCCGAAGATCAAACGGTGGCTGTTGTGCCACGCCTGATGCGCGCCGGAGCCGCCCGCGATCGTTACGGCCGAGAGGTCGTCAAGAAACCAGATCAAAGCTCCGGCGGCGCAAAGGGCGACGGCGGTCGCCGCGCGCATTACGCGCACGTCCGAGCGATACGGCCGCAGGCGCATGAAAGCGTACGCCGAGATCATGCCGATCCCGAAGAGATCGATCTGACCCGGCAATTGCGAAACCCAATAGGGATCGCCGTTGAGACCGAAGTTGACGAGATAGAGGCGCCACGCGACGCCGACGCCGAGCATCGCCAGGTACGTTCGCACGGGCGACCGTCGCATGCACGCCGCGATGAACGGAAAGAGAATGTAGAATTGGACCTCGATTCCGAGCGTCCAAAACGGCCCGGAGATCGAGGAGAGGCTCTCGTGCCAGAACGGATGCACGAACGCGAGATGGCGCGCCACGTCGCCGGTTAACCTCGGCACTTCGCTCGGCGGCTGCCGGAAGAAGTACGCGGTCGCCAGGAGGGCGATATAGTACGAGGGTACGATTTTGATGACGCGTCGATCGATGAAATGACCGATGGTCGGCGGTTCGCCCTCTCCAACCATCGAGCGTGCGTACGGCAAGAACAGCACGAAGCCGCTGAGGAAAAAGAAGATCTCGACGCCGAGCGACCCGGCGACGACCATCGGTAAGAGGCCGATCGTTGCTTGGCCGACGGTAAAGCCGGGACGAAATCCGGTTTGGCCCGAGTGGCAGAGAACCACGAGCGCGATCGCGAGCCCACGCAATCCGTCGAGGACGCGAACGTGACCGGCCTCATCGGATGGTAATGCCACACGTATCGCATCGGCATATGCTGTGAGTTCTCTGAGAACGTCCGACTAAGACGCGCGACAGAAAAAGCGAAACGCCGACCGTATCGGCCGGCGTTTCGTACCATGGTAGGTGCTTAAGCGACTAAGCGATCAGTCGTTGATGAGCTCGAAGAGGCCGGCCGCGCCCATGCCGCCGCCGACGCACATCGTGACCACGAGCCATTTCGCTTTCCGGCGGCGTCCTTCGACGATGCCGTGGAGCGTCATGCGCGCGCCGCTCATGCCGTAGGGGTGGCCGATCGAGATCGCGCCGCCGTCGACGTTGTACTTCTCGTTATCGATGTGGAGCGTGTCGCGGCAGTACAGCGTCTGCACGGCGAACGCTTCGTTGAGCTCCCAAATGTCGATGTCGTCGACGGTGAGTCCGTGGCGCTTGAGGAGCTTCGGCACCGCGAAGACCGGGCCGATGCCCATCTCTTCGGGATCGAGCCCGGCGACCGCGAACCCGCGATAGTATGCGAGGGGTTTGAGGTCGTTCTTCTGCGCGTAGTCGTAGCTCGTGAGCACGAGTGCGGCCGCACCATCGGAGAGCTGCGATGCGTTGCCCGCGGTGATCGGAGATTTCGGGTTCATGAGGCTCGCGCTCTTGAGCTTCGCGAGGCCCTCAAGCGTCGTATCGGCGCGGTTGCCTTCGTCCTTCGTGAGCGTGTACATCACTTCGCGCACTTCGCCCGTCGCTTTGTCTTCTTCGTACTTGTACGACGGTAGCGGAACGATCTCGTAATCGAAGTGCCCGGCCTCTTGCGCGGCCGCCGTGCGTTGCTGGCTCTGCAGCGCGTATTCGTCCTGCGCCTCGCGCGAGATCTTATACCGTTTCGCGACGAGGTCGGCGGTTTCGATCATCGGCATGTAGAGGTCGGCCTGATGACGCATCAGCCATTCCTCGGTGAAGAACTTGAGGTTCGTGTTCCCCTGCACGAGGCTGATCGATTCGACGCCGCCCGTGACCATCACCGGAACGTCGTCCGCGATGATGCGGTGCGCCGCCGTCGAGATCGCTTGCAGGCCGGACGCGCAGTAGCGCGTCATCGTGGTGCCCGCGACCGTGATCGGCAGGCCCGCGCGAACCGCCGCGTTGCGCGCGAGATTGTGGCCCGTCGCGCCTTCGGGGTTGCCGACGCCGAGTACGGTATCTTCGATATCGTGCGGGTCGACGCCGGAGCGCTCGACGGCATGTTTGATGACGTGGCCGGCCATTGTCGCACCGTGGGTCATGTTGAACGCGCCGCGGAACGCTTTGCCGATGGGCGTGCGTGCGCCGCTGACGATTACTGCTTCAGGCATTAGTTGAATGCTCCCGTGTTCGGGCGAGGTGCGAAGGACCCGCGTTCAGCCGCTTCTTTGAGCTTCGGCGCCGGTACCCAATGTTTGCCGAGCGTCTTCTGCCACTCGACGATCTGGTCGTAAATCTTTTTGACGCCGATCGTGTCGGCCCACCACATCGGGCCGCCGTGATACCACGGGAAGCCGTAGCCGTAGATCCACACGATGTCTTCGTCGCCGGGACGAAGTGCGATGCCGTCGCCGAGGAGTTGCGCGCCTTGATTGACGAGCGCGAACATGCAGCGCTCGATGATCTCTTCGTCGGTGATCGTGCGACGCGTGATACCGAGACGCTTGGACTCCTCGGCGATGATCTTCTCGACTTCTTCGTCGCGTTGCGGCTCGCGTTTGCCGGCCTCGTAGGTGAAGAAGCCGGAGCCCGTCTTCTGACCGTAGCGGCCGAGCTCGTAGAGACGATGCGAGATCTCGGATTGACGGTAGTCGACCTTCGGCGCTTCTTGCGCGATCTTGTAGAACACGTCGATGCCGGAGAGATCGCTCATCGCGAACGGGCCCATCGGGAAACCGAAGTTCTTGATCGCGTTATCGATCTGCATCGGCGTCGCGCCCTCTTCGAGCAAGAACGACGCTTCGCGAACGTAGTCGAAGAGCATCCGGTTGCCGATGAAGCCGAACGCGTTGCCGGAGAGCACGCCTTTCTTCTTGAGCTTCTTCGAGAGAGCCATCGACGTGTTCAGCGTCTCGGCGTCGGTTTTCGAGCCGCGCACGACCTCGAGCAGCTGCATGATGTTCGCCGGAGCGAAGAAGTGCAGGCCCACGACCTTCTCCGGACGCGACGTGACGCTTGCGATCTCGTCGATGTCGAGCGTCGACGTATTCGAGGCGAGGATCGCGTCTTTCTTGACGGCCTTATCGAGCGCCGCGAAGACTTCTTTTTTGACCGCCATCGATTCGAACACGGCCTCGATCACGAGATCCGCATCGGCGATCGCGTCGTAGGCGCCGACGAACGAAACGTTCTCGACGCGCTCCTTCGCCTTGTCTTCCGTCATGCGGCCCTTCTTGACTTGGGCGGCGTACGTGTCGGAGACGTTCTTCTTGCCGCGCTCGACCTGTTCGGGATTCACGTCGATCACGGAAACCGGAATGCCCGCGTTCGCGAAAACCATCGCGATGCCGGTGCCCATCGTGCCGGCGCCGACGACGGCGGCCTTCTCGATCGTTTTCGGCTTCGCATCGCGCGAGAGTCCCGGAATCTTTCCGAGCTCGCGTTCCGCGAAGAAGAGATGCACGGCTGCTTGCGAGGGCAAGCTCGAGATCAGTTCGCGGAAGATGCGGTACTCGCGCGCGATACCGTGCGCGTAATCGAGATCGGATGCCGCTTCCATCGCGTCGATCAGCTTGTGCGCGGCGTAGCCACCTTTATCTTCGGGCGGCACCATGCCGTGTGCGAGCGCCACCATCGGCGGCGGAATCATGATCTTCAGTTTGCTGATGCGGTTCTTCGTGCCGGCCTTTTCACGCGCCAACTCGACCGCGCGGGCCACGACGTCGCCCTCGACGAGCTCGTCGAGAATGCCCATGCCCTTCGCGGGTTTCGCATCCTTGGGCTTGCCCTCGAGCATCATCTGGAGCGCCATCTGCACGCCGCCGTAGTTCATCGGATTCTTCGTGGCGAGCAGGCGCGGCAGGCGCTGCGTGCCGCCGGCGCCCGGGATCAACCCGAGGAGAATCTCCGGTAGACCGACCTTCGCATTCGGCGAACCGAGGCGGAAATCGCACGCGAGTGCGACTTCGAGGCCACCGCCGAGTGCCGGGCCGTCGAGTGCGGCCACGTACGTCTTCGGGCTCTTCTCGATCGCGGCGACCACGTCGCGCACGCTCTTGCTGTCGGCGCTCGGTCCTTTGATGAAGTCGTTGATGTCCGCGCCGCCGCTGAAGAAGCCGCCCGAACCGGTGATCACGACCGCTTTGACGGAGTCGTCGGCTTCGGCCGCCTCGATCTCTCGCAAGAGCGCACCCGACGTGGCGAACGAAAGCGCGTTCACCGGCGGGTTCGTCAGCGTGAGCAGCCGGACGCCGTCACGGGTTTCGCCGCCGACGAGCGCGCTTGGAGGGGCCTGAGTCTCTAGCATTGTCTCTCCCGTTAAGATCGGGGCGGCGTGCCCCCCGATGGCCCCCGGGCCGGCACTCGCCGGCCCAATGAGGCATATTGCAGTCTGTGGGCGGCAAAAATGTTCTTGGGAAGCCGCTATTCCGGACGGT
>Ga0209611_10014327_pt1 | contig 10624 bp, 12 predicted proteins | sample S1TSphgellanicum_3_FD_187693 | JGI IMG/M metagenome (GOLD analysis project Ga0209611, IMG submission 187693) | Host-associated microbial communities from peat moss isolated from Minnesota, USA - S1T2_Fc - Sphagnum magellanicum MG (SPAdes) (version 2) | ecosystem: Host-associated > Plants > Peat... | reverse complement strand
CCACTTGATTGACCTGGTTAGATTTGTGGTGTCTCTAGGGACATGCCCGTTCTGGCCTGCCAAAGCAAAAATGACCTTTATTGTCAGATATACCACTTATTTTGACCAGACAGAACAGGACTGCTGCTTTAGCAGTGATAAACCACTCAGGGAGGATACATAAATTTTGGTCAAGAATGCAGCACAGCCATGAAGCTCACAAGCCAATCTTCACTGTCTGACTTGAAACTGTTAAAACACAATGCTGAGATTTTGTGGAAAAACATCAGTACTATGCTAATTGCGTCCTCTCTGTTTGTTCTTACTTTCACCCTTTGCTGGGTGCTTCATTTATGAAGTTTACCAGGGTTTCACCATTAGTACAACTTACTAAACTTGGCACAGGACAGTGGGTGGAAGGATGGAAATATACCTGACAAATACAATTTGCAGAGATAGTGACAAGTCCTAGTTGAGTGCTACTTAAGCTCCCCAGATATGGAACAAAAGGCTTCCCCAGCACGATGTAGATCTCAAGCAGACAAAAGACCACCATCTGCCCGACAATTCAGGCACAGTGTATTAGTAAGCAGCTGTACACTATACATTTGGAATGTAGTCATCATATTCTATTTGCAGTAGATTGCCATGAGAGAATGAGAAGATTTATCTAACTGGTTCTACAGAACTAACGCAATAAGACTTCCACTATTGAGCAATAATAGTAATCCAGAAAGCAAAAAGAAAACTACATGTGTACCTTTCGGACCTCTGCATTTTGGTTGTCAAATGCATCCAACAACACTAGCAAAAAGGAAGGCAATTTTTCCATGAGCTCCTCTGCAGGAAGCCTGCCAACAAGCTATTCAATGCAAGCATTTTCAAACATCAAAACTGTTTTCCCAGAAAAAATAACACTGAAGCAAATCTACTTGTATACAAAAATGAGATATTATGCAGACTCGTGTGTTGAGATGCCCAACAAATGTCTGTTGCGAAGTGCTTTCAATCATTGTAATTGAGAATCCGAGCTGAGAAAAATTTGACACGTATGGGGTAACATGGAGAAGTGGACGTACTTTTGTCAAGCAGCTGATACAAGCCACAAGCGCCTTTTCATCTTCAGAGACCAACAATGGCACTACAACCTGGTATGTGACACTCAGGTAACCTGAGAACCCACAGTATTCAACTGTTAAGCAGGTGGTAATGTAGCCACCTTGCAAGAGGTTTATGAGCTCAGATTGCACACACTAGGAGTAGCCTCCACTTCAAGGGGATCAAATGTACACCAAAAGCCCCTAGACCTAAAAGCTTCCTACTCCTTGCAGGAAAAAATACAGAGCAATGATGCATGTGAAGGATCACTATGCATGTCTGCAGTAAAATGGTTAAACCAAAACAAATCTTCTCCTCTGATTTATAACCCAGACAGTAATGTTTTCCTAAGTTCTGACCAAAGCAAAATTGATAACAGAAGATGTGCAAGTAGTACATACAGTCAGACTGCGCTATGTGTCAAGCTGCATCAACATTGTGTTCAAGCGGCAGTTGGCAGCAACAACCACCTGCAATGGTCTCTCAGGGTTAACATGTCTGATGAATTGTTTTGCTCCATAGTATAGACTTGCTTAGCCAGTTCAACATTTGAACCCATTATGTGTGAAATCTGTGGGCAAGTTCTGCATTCTAATGACACTAGTCAATTACTAGCCAGATCAATGAAACAATGGTCTAGACCGAACTACACGTAACCATTGCAAGCAAATAATCTACTTTGAAGAGGATCAGCGAGGACATCCTTCACAGCCTTCTCACATACAAGTTGGACTTCATATCTTGGAGTCAGAAACTCTCACTAAATGGAGAAGCTTCTTTAGCAGCAATTCTGTGCCGTCGTCACAACTAGCTCTCTGTAAAATCACAAACAGTAAAGTAATGTTCCATCAACATAGTATTCAATATTGCTCAGAGAAAATATGTCCAGGAGTTACAGATCAGGGTACACAAATAGAGATACATCCATGTGAAACCACATGACAAGAGGATCCCTTTCCTCTTCCTCACAATGCATTGCTGAGTGCAAATAATAGTGCTAGACATTGAAAGGTCAGAAAAAAACTTGTATAATCACAGCACTTCTGGGTTTGATGCAAATGCCCACGAAAAGAAAATGTAATTAACCACCTTAATGCATTGTCTCAGGAAAATTGTACATAGACACTATATCCCTATTGCAAAGGCCATGGTAATGCATTGAATAATTATGCCCTTGACCCACACACAGAGATCAATTATTCATTACTCAAACTAACACACTTAAAATCATGTCAATGAGTAACAACACAGGGAAACAAACATAGTGAGATCAAAGAGAAGATGGTGCAAGTATCAGAGTAAGAGCCTACCAGTTGCATCTTTGATGCACTGGAAATCTGAGTATTCAAAGACATCACCATTGGCAATAACAGGAATGGACAAAGCTGACACCACCCCTGCGAGGCCATCCCACTGTGTCAGACCCCTTGGCCTAGTAGCTACCTTTCTGAAACCAAAACATAACATGTCAATTTCTCTGATTAAAAGCTCTGGACCAATAATTATCACTACAGAACATTAACCAGTGACCAAATAGTCTTCAACTAAAACCCCTTGAACTTGCAAGGACTCAAGTTGGTATCCATTAGTATACACCATGTAAGGATTTGGTGGACATTAAACAGCTATAGGTTTGGGAAAATTTCCTATACCTGCCATGGACAGCTATTGCAGCAACTCCAGTTTTCTCAATCCGTCCAGCAAGCTCCACAGTATCATGATGAGTCTTCAACAGACAGATCTTGCACGTGACAGGAATGTTCAAGCTCCTCTCCAATGTTGTCAAAATCTGTAGATGCAAGAGCTTGAGATAAGCAACGAAGCATAGGAAGCATAAAAATAATATCTTCACAAATCCTCATTCATCTTATAGTTGTTCAAGGGTAATCCTGTCTAGTGACAAAGTGAAGAACTTCCTTGTATGAGGAATGGACCAACAGAAAGGGAAACCATCATGTTTGACAGAAACATCTTTGAGGAAACATATGATTCAAGCAGGTGATGCCAACAGGCAGTCCTGAGCCTAACTTGGAACACAAGAATGCATTGAAACCCTTGCTGCATAAGTCGACATAAGTAGAAATATCATAAGTCTCATTGGACTGGAAAAAACAGGAGCTATTCAAAGGAGAAAAGCTTTACATCATGAATGAGATTAGGCTTGGACAAAAGTGCAGGACCTATTTCACCACTGATGGAGAACAACTCTTGATATCACCACTCCTGATATCAAAGCAACACTCAATACTGAGCAACCTTCCTTGGTTTTTCATGGTTACAAGCAACCATCCAGAAGTAGGAAAAAATGAAATGCAGCAACAAAGCACTTGATGTTCTCTTCAAATATGCGAAAAGGTATGAGTGACAAATATACACAAGATTAGCAGCTTGTAAAGCCTGCACAGCATTAGAAGTCCCAATTTGGAAAACCACATGACTCTTCTCTTCATCACATGTCCAGAAACAACAGTATCAGTGTCCTTCTCCACCGAGTCCAGAGTTCCCAACATTTCTGCAACCACCATGACCAGGCAGAATGCAAAACACAAAAGAGTGAGGAGATCAGGAAAAACAAACCTCCAGATTTTAGCTACTCGCCTAAACCCTCCCAAACCTAGAAAACCTTAAAGCCTTGAAAATTTGAAAGAGCAACCCCAACACCGGAGACCCGGATTCCTCAAATCAAGGAAGATTACAATGAAAACTCTACAACCACCCACAGTTAATTTGAAGGTAGCATTACAACCATCAAATAGTAAAGTGTGTCCATGAACAATGAACAGCCATCATTTGAAACATGTTTGAAAAAGAAAGTTTTCTAGAATTTTTTAGTGTCAAGAGTTACATCCATGAGAAAAGATGTCAGAAGTTTAAAGCATTACTATTGATCTTGCGTGTGCTTCTGAGCAGTCTGTGGTCGACTATCTCCTCTCCATAGGTAACGTCAGCGCCATACTTAGCAGCCAGCATTCGAAATGGCAACGTCCCCTACATCGCTTACACATACAAAGTCGTTCAATACAGGGCCTAGACTGATCCAACCCTCAGAGTTCCTATTTTCTAAACAACGATTCTTAGAGATGAGATCATGCTGATCACTTTTCACAACACTAAGTTCAATGATGATTCACAGAGATAATCCGCAGAATCAAGCAAGTTCACCTCAATAGCACACGATTTCGGCAGCAGAAATAGACGGAGGAGGAGGAAGAAGACGGACATACCCCACAGACCATAGGCGCAAGGATATGCTTCCCTCGATACTGGAGCTCCATGTGTAAAGGAGCAATCTTGTGTTACAACAGCAGCAGCATTTGAACGAAATCTCGCAAACCGAACAACCGGGTGCACGTCGCGGAAAAAGAAGGACACGGGCCCCCGCAAGACTCCTAACCCTAGTACTTATGTGAAGAAGAAGATTAGAGCACTATTACCGGTGCAGAAACCCGAGGGGATTTCGACCTCATCACAAGAAAAGAGACGATCCGCGTCATCCTCAGATCGTGCACCGAAGAATTATATGAATTGTAGCGCGGATGATGCGCTCCGTGACCGCATCTTTACATCTCATCTTCGTCATACATGACTTCCGACAACGGTTCACCGGCAGCGGGGGCAACGATTCATTGTCTCCTACAAATTTCGACTAGGAATGGTCTAGAACGACACATTTCGTGTTGGAATGTGTAAAAACGAGAAATTTTGGGTCTTAATATGAGAGGATGAAACACTATGCACCTATATCTGTTCTACCTAAAAGCAGCTCCGATGAAAAATCATCGTCACTGGAATTTTAAGCATTCCATGGTGTTCATTAGATCTTAGTCATGCATCTAGGATGATCATCCTTAAATTGGCACAAGGTATCTAACGAGGAAATCTAACCAACTCTTTTTTTTGTTCTCCTTGAGACAAATGTTCCTCACAAAGCCATGCCATATCGTCTGTTGTTTGGCCTTGATTGTCCAGGTACACCACCCTCTCCAAACCAAAGACTTTGGGAATTTCTTTAGTCTTTAAGAAGTCCACTAACCATTGTTCTGCAGCCTCCTTTTCAACAGACTCAACCCCCATTTGAAGTTGATCTTGTGTAAAAGACGCCCAATCTTGCACACTTCCAATGAAATTGGTGCCAATGACATTTAAACCCACCTCAGCAGGGTTAGGAATGATGTTACCTAACCCCATGGTTATGTGCAACCCTGCTTTAATGGCAGGAACAACCCATTTTAGTCCTTCCAAAATTACAGCATGAATTTTTTGCCATTGTTGATCTTCAATGATCACCTCGCAACCTTCTTTCCCCTTCACTTTGTGTAGACCCATCCTACATTCACATAGTAGATGGAGTTGGACAACTTTGATCCCTTGCCCAAGTTTCGCTACTAATGTTTGTTTCAAACCTTCTGTAGTAAATATGTAAAAGCGTGGCACTTTTCGCATTTTAGATTTCACAAGTATCTTGACATCCTTGTGAATAGCCTTGAGATCTTTGTGAAGGTCTTGAAAAGCCTCTTGTGATGAAGTTGATGCAAATTCTCTTTGGTGATGATCAAATTTTGATTCAGTGTTGACCAAGTTCTGTTTCAATTCACGGTTCTTGAATTCTGGAGATAGCCTTTGCAACACATCATCTCTCTCTTCACTTCCCAGCATTTCTATAGCTGTTTCAAAACTTGAACCTAGTTTCATGTTTTCAAGATTCACTGCACGCCAAGTATGTCGCCAAGATTGCCATTTAGACCCATTTGCAAGAATCATTTTCTTCAAATCCTCAACAAGGATTGCTTGATCCAATTGACTTTTGAAAGATAATCGACGTTCCACACATTCTTTGCGCACAATGCCCTCCAATAGTATGATTCCTTGGCAACCATCAAACACACCTCGAAGGGTTTGAATGTGTTTTGTGATGCGTTCATGAACAATATACAAAGCTTCATCATACTCTTCTTCACTTGAACGTACTAATACATCAATGTGAGAACTCACATCATTGTCGAACTCCACCACAATTTCAATACCATCATATAGTATGGAAATGGCATTTTCTTTGAAGGTGTAATCGGCTGACATCTGATTATCAGACGCCAAAAATTCATTGTGCAAGGATACCTATACATATAATGAAACAATATATTAACAAGACATTCAACCATTAATTGAAACCATCAAATCATATTTTCAATTTAATTTATTTTAATTTATTTCAAATTTCAAATTTTATTAACTTTCCAACAAAGTCACAAAGCTTCAAAGGTTTTTGGAATTTTGAAAAAGAAAGTAATGTGCAAAGTTTGTCATATTAAATGTGATGTAATGGGTTTTCACCCTAAAGCTATTGCTATATTTCGTAATTTAAAAGATGGAAGTTTCTCAACTATTAGAATTAGAAAAAAATACATTTTCATTTTTCTAGCAAGATGTATACCTGAAATGCTCACAATTTTTTTATAATTCATTTTGCAAAATGATCAATTACTAGTGTACCTAAGTTGCTTATTGTAAATAAGACATGGGTTATTGGTGGAATAGCCCATGACCCCATACATAATGGCCATAACTTTAAACAAAATGTTTAATTAACTTGAAGTTATGTACTTCCGATCATATTGTTAATTTATGGCACATTGAAACAATATTTTGTCAAGAATGATTTTTTCAAGTTTAATAAAGACAAAACCTATAGCCAAGTTTACATATGTACCACACACCTGTAATCGATAGAAGAAGCCAAGAGGTATGAAGGTGCAAGCTTGGTCGTCACATTTCAGCCTTCGTCCAAAATACACCGGGTTTTTTAACCTCCCACGGATTGGTTGCCATTTCCATGGAGCTAGGACACTGTGACTAGTTCTATTGTGACTAGCCAAAGTTGCGGGGATGAATAAACCATACTCCGAGGGCCCACATGTTCCCTCAAAACACAACTCTAGCCTCAACATGAGTTGTATCAATTGTTTTGTTTGGACATTCTGCAACTTCCTTCCATGAGAAAACTTTATTGAATCATCCAAGAAATGTTGAAGACGTTTTTCTGTTGTGAACCCATGTTCATGTGTAAGTGGGTGTCTATCATGGTTGGTCACATGCACTTGGTCATGACTAAGTTTGATCAAGCGCCCCATGACTAGGTGGTAAAACCAATCCACATCCACCACAACGAAATCCAAATCCTCAAAGAAAATTATATCACCTGAAGTGTGTAAACATTTTGCCAAGCTAATTGACACCAAAGAACCATACTACCTACGGGAGAGCTCACATCCAAGGTGCAATACTGAGTGAATGACGACTGTGTTTCTAACACAGAGTGTTCACCACTTTTCAGCTGCTCTATGTGGAAAAGGTGAAGAAACAAATAACGCTTCTTGCACTTGGTAAGAAAACTAACCTGTCCAGTAGCTACAATGACAGGATCTTTCATCATTTCCAAAGAAATTGGGCATTTGAAATCATCTGGTATAGCCGGATGTCCTGCTTTTTCTCCTGCATTGGTTTCATTACCACATAAAGCTCTCTTCTCTGGTCCAGAACCAACTCGAACCTCATCATGCTTTGTTGGTCCAGGTTTTGGAGTGAAAACTCCAGCAGCAATGTTAACCCTGTCAAGCTCTGGTGTATCACTGTCCTCTCCATCCTCTGCTGGCAAGATGCTTGTCAGCTTTCTACACACAGAGAAAAGCTCTGGGAAATTCATGTCACTCTCACAGCCATCCAATTGATTTTCTTTCTCCAGCATCATTTCTTGCAGTGCTCGATTCTCTTGTCTGATTGCTCCAGAAGTTTTGAGTTCAGGCTTCTGTGCCAATCTCTGTAATGCTGCAACTCCTGCAGGCTCATTGTCTTTATCTCTGAGAACTGAAACCAAGTCTGTGTAGAGTTGAGTATATACACTGATTTTAGTAATCAACCAATGCTGTCAAAAGTACCAACATTGAGAACCCATTATGGGAAGTCTAGTAGAACCACCTAAAGGTCCCCTCTCTTATGCAACACATTCCCTATCCCATTTAAATTCAAATCTAATTCAAGCCTCAAATCTGACAACTTACTTCACATGCTGCAGCAAGGGCAACAACTGAGTGACTGTAACTCAAAAATTTGAGAGAGCTTGAGTCCTGTAGCTGATTCCACTTTCTACATAAAAACTCCCAATCTGAATACACACCAGATCCACCAGCACACACTGCCCACAAAAAGAGGTTTCTCAAAAGATGAATGTACCATAACTTAGTCAAGTCATCCAAGTACAGGAGTATGCTAGTGCACACTTACTATAGGGCTGCTAGGAGAATGATTATCTCCTCCAAATACATGGTTAGCACATAATTCAACGAAGTTTTTGCACTTGGAAACTGGCATGCCATTGTTGACACCTGCACAGAGTTCTCTTGACAAGACAATCACACATGTAAGAGCATTTCCTACTTCAGGGACAAAAATCGAGATTTGGGTATGTCCTTTGAAAAACATAGTCTGTTTTGAATTGAATCTGGACAACTTGACTTTGAAATGTAGTACCAGGTTGTGCATGCTAGAAAAATAATATGCATGCATATATTGTTTCTCTGATGTTGATTCAAACGTTCATGTTTATGATGTCCAAAACCCAGCCCTCCATAAGGATAATATGTTGTTGAACCAAACCAAATTAGCATACAAAATCGCACATGGTTTTTATAAACAATAGTCGTCACTTTTTAATTCTGTATATGAACTAATCTTTCATTGTCGTTTTTGTTGTACACAACAGATGATTAGCAATTTTACAAGGAAATGCAATCTTTGGAAGAGTGTGTTTGATCAAGTTCTTATGCTGCTGCACTCCTCCTTGCCACTTCACAGAGGTAGTTTTGGAATCCACCGATGAGTTTTCTGAAATAGCCCACTTTCCACAATAAGTGTATCCATTAGAGTGTTTGTCCTTTAGCCTTCACATAAGGTTTCTTAGAAGTGCACCCCATATGGAAAGTTTGTTATTTTGGGGTACAGTGATTTTTATACTTAACACTTTTGTTCCTATCTGCACCTTATGTTGTTGGAGTACCATTAAACAAATTACTTTTGATGACATGAACCTAGAGGAGTTGGAAGAGGGTGTGCATGATTATGATTCCTAATATTACAGTAAATTTGATGCGAAGAAAATGTCACTGGGTGCGTAGTTGGTTGAGAAAACTCAACTAATCCAAAACATAGTTGATGTTGTAGAACACTCAAAGTGATATATAGACGCACTCCCAAGTCCCGGGTTGAACCCACTTGAGGGTCCAACTATGTGTAGTTACGGAAAGTTGGGATTTGAGAGGCGCTCTCGACTTCCAGCACTAAAAAGGGGTAGAGGGGTGTGCTAAAAGTCCCGGGATAGATTAGGAAGATGAACTAGAAGATCAAGCACGAATCTGCATCCAAAACCAACCACAAGAGGGTTAGTTCACATTCGGGAACATTCTTGGGTGTTGGGACAAACTACGGGCACTTTTACGCACAAGACTCATCACGGCCCGGACTCGGGGGAAGCCACCACCTTCCCCCATATAGTATACTCTGTACCTCTGCGCCGAGGCTACATCCAAATGGCTCTTTTTCCCGGGACTCCCAAGTTGCAGTCTCGAAACTGTTCCGGGTTGGAGTCTCGAAACTTTGGACGGTCATAGCTCCTCGCCCCGAACTCGGATCGGGACGAGCTTTTAACCAAAGTTGTAGCTCTCATCAAGAGCTTTCCAACGCCGTGTCGCACTCCTTGAGGCGACGTCGAGAAGAGGTTGATTCTCGACTTTTAATGGTCGGGAATCAAACTGTCAGTTTCACTCTCGACCTTTCTTTTGTCCATAACTTGGGCTACAAATGTCCAAATGGGCAATGCGAGGCCATTTTGGACATCTACGCTTCAAGAGATTTCCATTCATATAAAGAACACACCAAGGCGAGGAGATTTGACCCTTCAAATTGCCTTCTGAGTTTTCGAAAGTCCCAGAAAACTCCATTTTCCCACTTTTGGGAGTGTGAGTTGCCTTTTCACACTTAGGCCAAAGTGGGGTTGCGACATATATCTTGGGGTTGTCGTTGAATGTAGTATGATTCTCATGTGAAAATTGTTTCCATATTGAAAGACGTTTTTTGCCTGTTTCATGTTCTAGTTCACTTCCCATGATGAAATCAGGGACCATGTGGCTAATCACATGAAGTACACATATCATTGCCAAAAACCAGACTTGCAACTTTTCAACCCAAAAGATGAAGACACAAAGATTGAGTTACAGATGAGAAGTGGTGGAAAAGAAGACAAGAAGGGGACACACTTCCATACACAGAAGTGAAATAGAAAAGATGAAAGAGGAAAGAAGAGCAAACACAACTTAGTGTGGTGATGATGCTACAGAGACACATCCAGATTAGTGAGAGGAATACTTTGTACCTCCTGTTTCCGCATGTGCTCAAGAAGCTGTGTTGCTTTTCTCTTGGCACGGGTGGTGCCATTACTTGCCAAATCTGTCAGAGCAGCATAAGCACCAAGCTCCCGAGCCTTTTCAATGTTTGCTGG
>Ga0209611_10014325_pt1 | contig 10625 bp, 10 predicted proteins | sample S1TSphgellanicum_3_FD_187693 | JGI IMG/M metagenome (GOLD analysis project Ga0209611, IMG submission 187693) | Host-associated microbial communities from peat moss isolated from Minnesota, USA - S1T2_Fc - Sphagnum magellanicum MG (SPAdes) (version 2) | ecosystem: Host-associated > Plants > Peat... | reverse complement strand
TTATAAGCCGGACAGGCGACATCTGTTGCATTATTGAGAGGCATACTAGGCAGTAAGTGAGGTTCCTGGTGATGCCTCCCATGATGTTCCCACTATGTTCACATGTTTCCACGTTGTCCCCTTGTCGTCCCTTGTTCCCAAGTAAGTTCCCATTCCCATACTCTTTTGATTGCATGTCATAATCATTCATTGCTGATGTTAATGTAATGGAACAGGCTCACAGCTGCCCATTGTGCTGGGCATGGCATGTCTTGGTGCTCACCCTACCAGGGCCGCCAAGACAGCCTACCCAACATGATGGACACCCATTTGCTTGTTCCATAGTATCTTAGGGTAAGGCAGGCTTCTAGCTAGCTAGGTATACCTACATAAGCAGAAGTAAGCATAGCTAGTTAGCTAGGCTAAGGTAGCTTATGTAGCCTAGTTAGGAGGCCTACATAAGTAGGCTAGCATAGCTCTACGTATCTACCTAAGCTTACTTGGGAGCATTGGGCATGCCATTCTAGGCAATTAATACTATGCATGTTACCATCAAAGGTCCCTAAACATGTGAATGACTGTTACTCACTTTCAAACCCTTCCTCAGTTCTGGAGGGTTAGGGTCCCTGTTCTTCATGTTTTCTGATTTGTTCCTGCTAGGTATGTTGTCAATTTGAAGTCTCTGTATACTCTGTAACCTTATGGGTTGTTCATCTCTCAATTATTTTCATGTAGCCGGCATCCCTTGACATAGCTTCCAATGCAAATTTTCCTTGTTCCCAATGTGTTCCCATAAAGTTCTCAATGGGTTCTTATGTTTGTAGTGTGTTCCCAAAAGGAATATGCTTTGACAAATTTTCTCATCCTTTTCGCCTATTATATGTGGGGCAAAGGGTACAAACCTTCGTAATTCAAAATAAAACCCTCTATTTTGGGGAGCCTCCCATTGTTTCAGATTTTTTAAAAATTTGGGCGATAGGCCAATCAAATTGGTTCATTGCAAAATAAATAAATAAAAACCAATTAAACTTGGAATTTGAGAGTATTCCAAAAGAGGCTTTGAAGCAGCGGCTTTTAGGTGAAATGAGGCCCGCCTTGTTAAAAATAGAGGTGTCTCTGATTACTCCTGCCACATTCAAAAGCAGAACTGGCACTGCAGTTGCTGCTGAATATACAGTTCTGCCAGTTCCGTGTCTGTACTGCTGACTTTTAAACACATCTTGAATGAGAGCCATCAACAGCTGGTGATCCTGCCACATGCGCTCTAATGGGCCCACTGAGAGCGAGCCAATTCTCTAGGTATAGTACAAATACGGAATAGCCATCCATGATTCAGCAGGCCGGGAAGCAACCTTTTTTTGTTTTTGCCTCGTGTTAGGCTGCCCATGTACCTTATTTCGCTTCTTGCACGGCAAGGCTCGAGCTTTCTATTCTCTGTTTTTTTTGTGGTTGTGCCGATGATGTTGCTTTCCATAAACAATCAGAGCTTTGTGGTTAAACTTTGTGATCAAGTGCGTTTTGTGTTGCTACAAGCAGAGCCTTTCTCTCTCTTGTTTTTTTTCTCGCTACTAATAGTCTCGTTACTTTTTTTGGATGCTCTGTGTTACGGGAGCTCAGTCCTCAAGTGATTGCGTCGGCAATTTGTTTTGTGCGGATTTAGTCCGCGGTCCCCCCCTTTTTTTCTCGGCAATTTTCTTGTTCTTTACTTGCTGCAAGAGTCCAGAGACCTTTTCTCTCTCTCTCTCTCTCTCTCTCTCTCTCGTGTTTTCGCGGGGTTGCACATTTGGATCGGCAAAAGAAACAAGAAACAAAAATCCCTCTTTGGAGGTAGTTTCGTTTTTGGAACAAGGGGTTCGCTACCTTAGCCACCTTCTTCGGTGCCTTTTCCTTCTCTACAGGTGCTGGGATAGCTGTCTTCTGGGCGCCCCTCTTGTAAGCCATGGCCACAACTCACGTCCGCTCCCAGAGTCAGCTGAGCTTCCCGGTGTACTGTGTTGTCAGAGTATTCTTCCTTTGTTTCAGGTCTTCTTGTTTGAGGTCAGTTGTTTTGCAGGCTACTTGGGTCGGTCCGATTGTATTATCACCTCCTAGGGTTAGCTTCCAAATCTTTTTGGTGCTCTGACTTGTCTTCTTCAAGAGACTTCTTTCTTAAGCGTGAAGATTCTCAAGCTGCGGCCTACTCTCAATCCCTGTACTCATCTAGGAGCAGTGATGAACGAGATGTTCAGCAAAGAGATGTTTGGCGAAGTCCTGAAAGTGTCAAACTAACGTTCTATGGGGGAGTATCTGACAACGTGATTGCAAACTCAAGTAATGTCGTGTTGGGGAAAGCACTTGGCAGTGACCTTGTAGGTGGCAGTCATTTCTAATTAAATGAGAGGTGGGTGCAGGAAGGTTGGGAAGCTGGTTAAGAATGAACAAGCAAAAAAGGCAAGAATTTAAGTACTTCAGAGTCAGCAGTGTGAAAGCAACGGAAGATCAAATCATGCAGACCATGATCAACTAGTTGAACTGAACTTATAAAGGCACAGCAGTAAGCTCCACAATACCCATACAACTGATTGCACAAACTTTTTGCACATCTAGACTTTGGGGAGAGGGAAAACTGTAATGGTTGTCATTCTGTGCTTTCTGTCCTTTCATAGATATCAGAGAAGATGTCACCCCTCTCAAATCTCTATGTTGCCTCCTCTGTTCTGTTATGTCTTCAAGTTGTTGAATTTTTGTTTTGTGTGGTTGAAAGTCCCATTTCACATATGAAAATGAATTCACTCGTTCAGTGTAGAGGTACAATGTTTAGAATACTTTTTCAAATAGTTTGTCTCTTCAAGAAGCTGTGGAAAGAGATTTTAACACATTTTTTCATAAGCAAGACTTTTGCTCACGATGCCTACATTTGCTATGGAATCTTGATTGAATGGAAACAAAAAGTCCTTGGTTTTGTCAAGTTGAAGATGGAAGCTTTGCCCCTTGGCCACGGTAGTGTGTCCTCTTTGGGTTTCCTTCCTCATGTTGATTCCAAGCACCTGACAAGATTCCAGCATTCTTTGGTTATTACCTCCATGTATAAATGTCGTTCTGACATTTTGTTTGTCTGTCAGAAGCATTATATTTCTTCATTGATGGTAAGCCAAGTTTGTCAGAATCTGAGTTTCAAGTCTTGATAATGTTTTCAATCTATCAGATTTGAAAGCTAGAATGAGGATTCTATTGACAAAAATCTTTGATATGATGTTTTGAGTCCCATCATTTCAGGTTTTGCTGGTTTAGAAGTTAGCCCTTAGCCTCAAATATGTTTGCTTAAAGGATAAAGACAAGATGGTCTATGGAGTCTCTCCATAACTTCTAGGTAGCAATATGTGGAAGATTTAACTTTTGGTCTTTGATTTCCTGGTAACTAGGTAACTGATTCATCACATTTAACGATTCAATCTGTCAAAGTTGTATCACAATGGGTACTAGTTTTGCAGCATTTTTAACTAACTTCTACCTTTGCACATGAGTTGATTTTTTGGATCATATTAAAGTCTTATTCTTGTCCAATTTGTCCTTCTAAGCCTTCTTATGGTACACTAAATCTTCAATATGTATCATATCAAAGGAAGGTGAATGGATGAAATAGAAGAAAATGTAAATATCTATTCCAGTGTACACCAGAGGCATCCCATCATCTAAGTCAATTTTTAGAGAAGGTTGCTAGTAACTCCTAGTTCCAGCTGATCAACTCTAAACTGCCTAATAATTTTCTGAACTCTCAATAAGAGAACAATTTTCTCTGTGTCCCTCAAATTCCTCAATCTATTTTATTGTTGCATTTGCAGCAGGTATAAGCTGGGCATCTATGGTCATGGGAGAGCTTTGCTATAGGAGACTTGCGATTGTGGCATTGCTAAACATGTGGTTTTGAACTTTTCACATCAAGTGTTTGGAATCTAGCAGAATAGACAAGGTCAACTCTTCCAAGTTGCAATTTAAAGTGAAGTAAGAGAAAAGCAGCTGCTCATCATGAACGTTTTGAACTGCTGCATCCCTTCTTGCCTGTAGCTGCAACTACAAATTATCTGTTTCTACAATGGCTACCAAGCTTGTAAGTACATGCAACCCCATCACCTATGACACATTAACATCCCTGCCTCCAAAAAACTCATTTCAGGTGTCAAGGTCTACTTGGTGTATGACATAGTCCTTGCGTGGAAAGAGAAGGTGCTAGTCATTGTGGATGACATGGATTGCAGACGTGCTAAATCCATTTGATCCTTATTAAAAAGTCACACTGTTGGCAATGGAAGCAGGTTCATCCTGACAACTCATGATCGGCAAGCCATAAAGGATCCTGTTGGCAAAGAAGGGAAGATCAAAATAGAGTTTCTGGAGCACCCACTTGGCAGTGACGTCTTGATGGAGGAATCATTTGAGGACTACAAAGAGATCCCACTAGCATATGCATCTGAGCCTGAATTGCAAGAGATGATTGCGAAAGGGTACCAAGAAGGAATTCCATGGGTAGATCAGTCAGAGCTTGAATTGGAAAAGATTATTGCAAAAGGGGCAGATACATGTATCTATTTGGCTTTGTGGAAGCCATTCGAGTGTCATGTAGTTGTCAAAACTTTTGTACCACTTCAACAAATTGTGTTGCAGTTGCAAAGGACCATAAAGATGTTGATGACCTTGCAACCCCAATCCAATGCAGGAGATGAAATCTGCAAAATCATGGGGATCTCAGTGGTTAACACCACACCGGCAATAGTCATGGAACAGATGGCAGGTGATCTGCGAAGTTTCATCAACTTTCAAACGATCAACATGAATCATGATGATATGAGTATGCCAATGCTGTCCCCGTATCATGCAAACATTGCAATGATGATGAGTATTGCAAAGGGGATGAAGGACTTGCACTCATGTGGATTGATACATCGTGATCTAAAGTCTTCAAATGTCCTTCTTGCGTTTAAGAAGGGCTGGATGGATTCAGGATTCATCAAGATTGCAGACTTTGGGATTGAGGGTGCTATGGGCACAGGCTTTTGGAGGGCACCAGAAGTGTTGGGTGCATTGAAACATGGTGTCAGTGTTGTTGGTGCAACCTTGACACCAAAGGCAGATGTTTATGCCTTTGCAATGGTATGTTCTGAAATACTTACTGGACATATTCCGTTTGAAGATCATCGCTTAAGTGACTACAATGTTGTACTTTCTGGGCAAAGACCAGCACTACCTCATGGTGTGAATGACATGCTACGGACATTGTTATCCTTATGTTGGCATCATGATCCAGAAATCCGACCTGAATTTGTTGAGATTGTGAAAATCCTTGAGAACGAATATGCCAAGTTATTAATTGACAATAATGACGCTCACCAACAAAGTGAGGAGTTTAGAACCATTGTGGAGAAGTGGTCCACAGAGGGGAGACAAGTGTGGAGGTGCCTACAGAACGCAGACACAGAAGATCAATTGGAAGGCAAGGGGTATGAGCCAGAGGATGCTTCAGATGGTTCTGAGTATGAGGGAAGCACAATATTATAGCCAGAAGGTACTCCACCTCCATTCTTCATTCAGGTTTCATCATCACAGTTCATGCATGCTCTAGTGAGAATTGTGGTGATTCATATTGAGGAGTGACAATGACTGTTATGAAGCATAGTTCTTTTTGCAAGAACTTTCCTACCGAGTACTTCACAAACACTTCATTGCAGATAGTGATGGGCTAAAATCACAGGGAGTTTGAGATATCCTTGAAATACCTTCAAAGTCAACATTTACAGCTTCAGGATGGTCTGCTATGAGATTCTGACTGGATGAATCCCTTTTGACGAGATCACAATGGTGGTTCTTCAAAAGAATACAAGGATGGTTTGCTGTCAGCTGTACCTCATTGATGCCTTGAGCGACTGTCCACATTGATTAAAGCCTGTTACATTCTGACCGTGCTACACAGCCTTCATTTCTTGCCATTTGTAGGAGTTGAGGCACATTATGTGTTCTCTCATGCTAGACTCTGCAATGTGATTTGTAATTGTCACAAGGAAAGATTCTGCCCTTCTCCTTAAGCTTTGTAGGGTCAACTGGCCTTTCAAACATGTGCAGCAGTCATGCAGAACATCTTGGGGCAAATAACCTACAAAGTTCCAATTGTGTCAGACCTGGCTCATGGCCACCCTGTGTATGTGGCTGGGTTGTCCTAGTGGCCATTATCTCATGCTTAAATAGTTCTGATTGAAAGAAAATAGCTTTTGTTTTAACAGAATAGTGCAGATTCTATGATTGAAACAACTTGAAGCTTGGTGATGTATACTGTAGGAGAAAAAAACACAGACCTCTAGTTTAGAGAACAAAGAGAAGCTTGATTGTGGATACCAGAGGATAGAATGTGGCACATGCCCTTTGAAGATCAATAGCTTGGGAATATCAAGGCAATGTGGAGAAAAAACAATGTTGAAACTGGAGAAGAACCAGGCTGAACTGATTGTTGAGTGGGATGGAGACATGAAAGTTCTTGCAGGAGTCCAACACAGACCTTGACATAGTGCTCAGGAGTTCGTTGTTTGGAATGTTGTTGAATATGGAGAATGTCAATGATGAAACAGTGAAGATACCAAGTGCATTTGTCGCCAATAGTGATGAAGATAATGCTGGGTTCCTGCAATGAAGAGTGTCCAATGGTGATAAAGGATCTCAACATATACCTTGAGAGACAAGCAGCTTGCAAAAATAGAGGGCTACAACACAAGGTTTCTTGGATCAGAATAATTCCATGCACAAAGGTGCTACACATTAATCTCTTTGCCAATCTTTAGTCTGTCTGCATTTTAGGAATTATGACTGATTTGGTGTACTAAATTCCAGAAGGCTTCTTGACTTGAGTATAAGATCTCTCAAGCTATTTAGGTTCTCTGATCTCTATGTAATGTGCGAGCATGGAAGATGCTTGGAGAGAGTTCAACAAGATGCCATCTTGAAATGTGGTCTTTTGGAATGTCATACTTGGAGGATGTGCCATGCATGGGCATGGTAAGGAAGCTCTTAACATTTCCGAACAAATGGGTGAAGAAGGCATACAACCAAATGATAGCACTTTTGTCTGTCTTCTGTCAGCTTGTAGGCATGCAGGTTTGGTCAATGAATACATGCGCTGCTATGCTTCAATGATCACAGATTACATGATTTCACTCAATATGAAACATTACTCTTGCATGGTCAGACCTTGTGCAGTACTCACACACTTGGCCTCACAGATGGCTTTGCTTGGTGCTTGCAGAATTCATGGTAATGTGGAGATGGGAGAACATTTTGCTAATCAAGTTCTTCAATTGGAGCCTGAAAATGCCACAGGTTATGTGCTGCTATCAAACACCTATGATGCTGCTGGCAATGGGCATATCTGTGAAAAATGCTGAGGCAGAGAAAGGAAAGAAGTGGAAAGAAGCGTTGAGAAACAGTTGGGTTGCACCTGGATTGAAGTGAATAATGAGTGCAGACATTAGTAGTGATAAAGACCACCCTCAGATGATTAGAATTCATGCAGAACTGAAGAGATTATCAGGTCTTGAATGCATGATGCAGGGTATGTGCCATATACTAAATTTCTGTTGCATGATGTGGAAGAAGAAAAGGTGTTTCATTTGTGTGACTATACGAGAAACTGATTATTTTATTGGGTGGCTCATCAACATAGCTCCCCATACTCCACTCTGAATGATTAAAATCTGTGGAGTTGTGAAGATTGCTGCTCCTCCAGAAAGTTCATTTCAGAAATAGTTGTCAGAGCAATCATGGTGAGGGATGCCAGTCACTTTCATTGCTTTTGAGGGTGATGTTTGTTCCTGCATGGACTATTGGTGATGCCAGGAGTCTGTCTTGTCAATCACAATATCAAGTTCCTATTGTTTGTAGCATGTCTAGTGGCATCATTGCATCACCATAGTTGAACACCACTATCAGATGTGGTATACTTGAACATGTGGCCATGGAGCGTCTGCATAGTTTTGATTTCCTGTCTCTACCAGTTGTTTGGTGCCTGTTTCCTCGTGTATGGAGTTGTAATTTTGAAAGTAAGTTGAATTTTAGACAACAACGACAACATTTCCCAGGGTTTCCGCTACATTAGGAATTGTTCCATTTCTGCCTGTAAGAAATTACTGATTTGGAGTATTCAATATGTTGTTGTACTTGATTAATGGGCCATTTCAGAAAGCTCTTGTGTGGATTCCCAAACTGCCACTGTTTTCTTTCTCATTGTTCTCCACCCACTACAGGGGCATTGGGCATGCTATTGTAGACATTCAATACTTTAAAGGTTGCCACTGCAGGTCACTAAACATATGTATGATTGTTACTGTTTATCAAAGCCCTCCTCAGTTCTGTGGGGTTTGGGTTCCTCTTTGTGTTCACTGATTTGTTGCTGTTCTGTTGTTCATTGGACATCTCTGTACTCTGTGACCTATCAGTTGTTCATCTCTCAATTCTGTTCAGGTAAACTGCATCATATGGAGAAATTGTCAGTACTCATGAAGACGGTTTTCAGATAAGACATTATGCCTACATTTGCAGAGGGAGATGTCATCAACAACCCAATGATATGCCTGGATCTGCTTGACCCAATACTCCAGGCAAGTTGTCACACCAAAATTTTGTAATGCAGAGGTTGTCCAGATGTAGCAGACATTGTTAGGTAAGTCTAACTTTTGGATGGGCATGGATCTGTATTTCAAATGCCATCATGGCAAGTTGTTATTTGTGAAGTGTTCATGGCTACTATGTTTGATGCCAATCAAACAAAGTTCCTAACTTTTCTACTATGGTACTCACAAGCTGGCAACCCCTGCAGTGACTGAGAATCTCCTACAACACTGAAGCTCAACCCTTTACTATGAAGGGCTAGCAAAAGGTACCAGCAACCCTAGGGCAACCAGAGAGAGAGCCCATGCTTGTCCCATTGGCAGCAACTTCTTGACTATGAAGGTAATGACCTGTGCCTGTTTTGGGTGAAGAAAGGGGCTCTCTCTGCGTAACTTCACCAATCTGGATGGCAGCTCCGTCACTACAGCTGTTCTCCAAGTTGACAAGGGAGAGCAAGAGTTCATGTTGTGCACATCAGAGTGAAGCTGGAACCTTCAATCTTGTGGAAATGGAATGACCCTGTGCACCTAGTTTCTGCCATTGCAGATGAAGATCTCTTTTTAATTTTCGCCAATCTCTTCTGTGGTACAAAATGGCTGCCAACCTGACTGAAAAGTTTTCTGCTTTGATGCCCTTTTCCAACACCCTAGGGCAACAAGATCTAAAGTTCTTGCAGACTTTTAAGAGCATTTCAAGGGGATTCATCTGGTGATAAAATAAAGTGTTGGTGTTGCAAGCAAAGTCAGACGTCCAGGGCAATGTAGAACAGATGTGGAAACTTCTTGAGCATCCTGCTTTCAGCATCTTTGACTCTTGCAAAGTCTGCTCCTCAATTGGAGCTTTCTATTCATCTTGGTCAACTTCTATGCAAAAGATGGCTTAGCCTACACACACTGGTGGGAGATCTTGAGTTTCAGCTTGATAAACTTGATCCATATGCAGCTGCACAAGACATCAAACCTTTCAAGTGGAGCATGAAGATTGACAAGGAGCAGCAAAGGCTGAGCTGGAGCAGATAACAAGCACTAGTGGTCTACCAAATAGTGTATGTGAAACTGCAGCTAAAGGTTTAGTGCCAAAGAGTCAGGTCCTGCAGTATGTATGGGGTGAAGTGCCAGGGTGAAGGCATTCCCAAAGTAAGGCGCCTAGGATAATGCAGTAGATGAGCCCAACCCCACATTTGGGGAATATCTCCCGCCCGCAGGTTTTTACCCATCATCATAGAGCACGAGGCAGAGCTTATCATGAACCTAAACATACCTATATCATGAGGTGTAGGAGGGGGAGGGTTCTTACATCTTCTCCTTAAGGGTGGGTGGGATGGGTGTCCTTTGAAACCGCTTTAGAAGGTCTGAGCTAAAATTCTATGGTTCATATATGGAGTTGCCTGCAAGTGGAGCAAGGGATTGAAAAGCCTTGTTGTACAGTACAGATTCTTTTCAGGTTGGTAGGAGTTCATTGGAACCTTGATTCATGGTTACTAAATTATAATACATTCATGGTTGAGTTGGCATGGATAAATCTTCAGCAGTCTCAGCAGTTGCAAATTGCATCACTACAACACCTATGCAAGCTCCATTCAATGGACTAATGGCAAGAAGGATGTTGTGCATTCGTATGATGCTGAACAAGTTATGCCTCCTCCTCAATTGGTTGTATGATGTCCCCTCATCTTGATGCACCTTTGCTCATGAATCTACCTCACAACTGTTTTTATCACTTTGTGAATCTTGTTGCTGAAACAGGTTTCCCTCAATCCCATTGGTTCTTTTTGTGAATGACCTTCATGTTTTTCTATGTGTTATATGTCTCAATTCATTGAAAAGTAATGCTGCCAATGTACAACATGCACAGACGCAAAAGCTCTTCAACCCAAGTTAGTTGATGAAGAGTTGATTGCAGACTATATTTTCAACTCTTCTTGAATCTTCCATACTAGTGTAGATTGTTGGCTTATATTTGAACTTATGTAGCCTGAATAATTGTGGTTATGCTACTATGGATAATTAGTTTTGCTACAT
>Ga0209611_10014323_pt1 | contig 10625 bp, 4 predicted proteins | sample S1TSphgellanicum_3_FD_187693 | JGI IMG/M metagenome (GOLD analysis project Ga0209611, IMG submission 187693) | Host-associated microbial communities from peat moss isolated from Minnesota, USA - S1T2_Fc - Sphagnum magellanicum MG (SPAdes) (version 2) | ecosystem: Host-associated > Plants > Peat... | reverse complement strand
TTTGGATCCTTCCCAATGGTGTGATCACAGATCAGGGAAGGTAACTGAACATCAATCCTGTTAGAATTCACATCTGTTGTGCATGTCAATCTTGCTGCTCTCTCTTGGTTGCTATCCTGGTGTGGTTTAAACATTGGCAGAAATTCTTTCACATCCTTTGCACTGGTGGGATAGTAGTAGTGGGCTGGAGACAGTAAGTAGATGCTGATGGAGAAGGTCAGGTTGGCTTTCTCTGTTCTTATGTTAGCATTTTTGCCTGGGATGTGGAGAATGCATGGCTGATGAACTTGACCTGGATCTCTGTGGTAGACAAATGAAAGGTACCCAGATTTCAAACATAAGAAGACAGGGGAAGCACTCTTGCTTGACGACCGACAAAACCTGCCATGGGCATGGGTGGCAGCAGAAATGGCTGCAATGGCACCAGGGATTGTGCAATTGAACCCTTCTGCATGGAATCAGAAGCTTACAAAATATGTGAAGGATGGGCAACTTGAGAAGGCGATACAGCTTTTCCAACAACAAGAAGGAATGACTCCTGACAAATTCACTTTTGTTCAGGTGATTAAGGCATGTGCCTGTTTAGGAGCACTCCAAGATGGGATGCTTGTTCATCAACAGCTCATTCAATGTGGTTGTGAGTGTGATGTCTTTGTGTGCAATAGCTTGGTTGACATGTATGTGAAATGTGGGAGCATTGAAGATGCTTGGAGAGTGTTCAATAAGATGCCATCTCAAGGTGTGGTCACTTGGAGCACCATGATATTGGGACATGTGAAATGCAGGCAAGGGCAGAAGGCACTGGAAATATTTTGACACATGCAACAAGAGCATGTGAGACCAAACTATGTCACTTTTCTGGGGGTGCTGAATTCATGTGCCAGTATAGGTGCCCTTGAAGAGGGCAGGAGTGTTCATGTGCAGATTGTTCAAAGTGGTTTGGAGTCTGAGGTCTTTGTGGGGAGTTGCTTGGTTGACATGTATGCAAAATGTGGGGGCATTGAGGATGCTTGGAAAGTGTTCCACAAGATGCCATCTTGAGATGTGGTCACTTGGAGTGCCATGGTATTGGGACATGTGAAATGTGGGCAAGGGCAGAAGGCACTGGAACTGTTCTGACAAATGCAACAGGAAGGTGTGTAGCCAAACTCTGTTACTTTTGTGGGGGTGCTGAATGCATGTGCCAGTGTGATTGCACTTGAAGAGGGCAGGTGCGTTCATCAGCAGATCATTGAACATGGATGGGATTCAGATGTCTTTGGGGCAAATAGCTTGGTTGACATGTATGCAAAATGTGGGAGCATGGAGGATGCTTGGAGAGTATTCAACAAGATGCCATCTCGAAATGTGGTCACTTGGAATGCCATACTTGGAGGATGTGCCGTGCATGGGCATGGTAGGGAAATTTGTAAATATAAAATGATATGCAAAGTTCATTTGATCCCACATTCTTGAGAAGGCGGTTAGGCTTGGTACCACCTTCAATTAATTTTCTCCATACCCACAATATGATGACACAAGTTGCGACACACATATTGAATTTACTTAGTTCTTTGTTTGCTTTGGGACCCCATTATTTTCCAATAATGCAAAAAATTTACGAGTGTCATGAGATGGGTCAAAATTGAATTTACCTATCATTGAGGGTTTTTAAAAATAAATTGATATGATTATATGGAAAATAATTCATGTCACATCACATACTAACCAACTTGATATGAGTTGATGTAATACCAACCATATGAGAGCTTAGTAGGTACCTTAGGTAATAATACCAACCTTCAACTAGTGTTAAACATCTCGATACCAAGCATATGCATGTTTCATACTAGCCAAAAATTAAGCACAAATATATTCCATAAGTTTTCCAGTGTTTGTTGGATTTTTGTAAAAAATTGACTAGCTTAAGTCTAAAGTTAATTAAATGCATTTTTGAAAGATTCAAGATGTGATGTAGATACATTATATTAAAAAAAATTATATTTGTGATTACAATTTTTGAGGGGCTTGATGTGCTTTTACCCAAATCAACAAATGTTGTTAATAAACAAATCAATTTACAACTTCGAATGTCACATGATTCATCACAAAACAATATAGATGAAACATCTTCATTCTTTCACAACTGCAAAAACCAAACCATATCAATCATCTGTAAGATCTACATTAACATCATACATTTATCATACACTTAAAAGAATCATTGAACATCAATGTCATTCAAATATGCCACCTACAAACTTTGCACCTCTTGTGAAAGACCTTCCCAAAAGTTTTTTCTTTCCCAAAGAGTCCATTTGAAACTTGTCCAACATTATTTCCATTCAAAAACATCACCTAGATGTTTTCATGTTAAGGAGTTCCACACAAAATGTTTTAAAAGGACTTTAAAAAGTCTTGTTGAACTTTGGGGCATAGAACTGAAACCATATGGTGTTTTTTTTTTAAAAAATTTAAAAAGAGTATAACTATAACAAATAATGTTAACTCAATAAATTTTAATTGAAATATTCATGTAAATTGCAAAAAATGGAGTCTTTAATGTAATCCTTGTTTGGATGTGAAAAAAATCCCTTTTTTTTTACTTTAAGGACTTTGTAATTATCAATTTTTGACATGTTAGCTCTAGTTTGCTTATGACATTGGAAACTCATGATGAAAAAAGGAATTGGGCATGTTGAGCCAAGTTCAATTGTTGATTTCTTGTTGCAACAAATAATGAAAAAAAAATGGCATTGTAACAAACTTTAGAACAAGCTCATTGTAGAAAGGAGACAGGAATGTGTAATTTTTTTGCTAACAAAAGAAAATTATAAATAGAAATAGTGCATTTGCCCCTTGTCTATTGGTAGGTGGTATTATAATCCTTATTTATAAACAAATGCAATGTAAAATTAGTGGTAATAAATTAGATGAAAGGTCATTAGTGTGAAGTTGAATGGGGTTTTCATTACGAGTTTAAACTTATCACAAAAATACCCTATCCTTAGGTGTGAACTAACCTTTAAACATGGGATTTTACACCTTGATGTTGATGCAAATAATAATTCATTAATTTTAAAAATATTTTTTCAAACAATTGCAAGAATATTTAAAGGGAAATTATTATATTGACCATTATAGCCCCCACATTACAATACAAAAATGTCAGATGCAAAAACATGTAAACTAAAATTAGTCATGTCAATTGTGGTACACAAGTTTTACAATTGAATGTGACATATTATCCTTACAAGAGTGTGTGGAAATAGTTTCATTACAATTTATTATCCATAAATAATGATATATTATAACTTCAAAATTAGCCACATGGTTCAATTAAAATTTTTGATGAAAATTGAATTGTTTTTTTTAATTTATTTGTTCAACTTTCATACATTTACATTTGATTCAACCAATGCCTTTGGGCCCTCCATCAATTACACATTCAAAAGTGTTGACCATGTTATAAATTGTATAGTGTTAATTTCAAAATGTTTATAAACCCCCAAATAATGACTTTCCCAAATCCCAAAGGTGGTCTTTTAACCTAAATAGTAGACATGAAATAAGTTTTGAAGCCAAGTGCATCAACCTCATTTATTAAAGTTAGTTACTAGAATTTCTAACATGCTTCACATAGCCCATATGTATGCACAAAGTATTTTGCCCTTGTAGCCATTTAACAACTTGTTTCACTACCCAATTGAACCATTGGTCCTAGATTTAAGTGCATTCACCAACCCAATCATTATGCCCAATCGACTAACATCTTCTTTGTACTCACTAAATCCAAGTGCCCATCTAATGTGATAGATGGTTTCCAACAACATTTTCACATTGATAAATTCCCCTTTACTTCTACTCTATTTAATTGACACCAAACCCCAATCTCCTAATTATTCTATGGAACACAATTTTTTCTTAAAAATTTTAATTATTTAAACTTATGTCAAATCACACTTTAATGTATTAAATGTCTTAGTATTAAGGAAGGTAGTTTGTTTGTCATGTGAAGATCTTTAAAATCATTATGCCACGATAATATGTTTTCCATATTGTTAGAAAGCCCTTATGAATATGGTTGCATCAAGGTGATTCCATAATTATTAAACTTGCAATGTAGGAATCATTGAATTTTGATTATTTGTAAGTACTAAACATTCAATAAAAATATATAAAATATAAAATATAAAAGAAATGGGGGTGCACCTTTGATATTATTCAAAAGCCCTTAATGAATATAAATTCACCTTGGTGGTTTTGTGATTTTCAAACTTATGGTGTGAAATATAATGAATTCTAAATGGTTGTTATCATTTCAAATTCAATGCAAATCATAAATAAATTTTTTAAAGAAATAAGATATTGGAAAATTATGTTATAACCAGTTCCAATTTCAAGAATTGCAAAACTCCCAACTTGGGAGTCCTAGGAAAAACACCATTTAAGTGTACACCTATGGTGAATCATAGATAATATTATAAAGACGAAGGTGATGGTTTCTCCCAAGTTTAGGCCATTGGAGTCTTGTGAGTCCATGCATGTCCATGGTTCATTCGTGCACCAAAAGTGCTCCAATTATGCATTAATCAATTTGTTGTTTGGTTTGTGCAAATCAATATGAATAATTGACCTTTCTATCATTCGTCTTAAACCCCATCTCGGAGTTTTGACATGCCCATTTTATCTCAAAAGTGTTGCAAATTAGGGAACATACCCCAACTCTTTCCATTATTTTCATTTTGGGATTTGCATTTGAATTTTTTAAGGAGTTTGGGGTGTGTAAAAAACTATTTGGCACATGATGATAAGTCCATATTGGGAATTACAATGGATGTTTTCTAGTCACCCTTCAAAGTTTTGATGACAAAAGTTAAATTTTGTATGGATGCACATAGATGGGTTTAATTTTAAAAATATATATAAGCATATTAAGCTTCATACACATACCAATAAAGGACATTCAATGCTAGTCCTTCCTTTGAAAAACTTTGGGAACCATGTTTTAAGAGTTTATTTACAAAATTAATATGTGTGTTTAGTTGAGCTACTAGTCACTAAACATGGATTTTTTAAAAAAAAAGACAAAACAATTGACACTTTGTTACATTAAGATTGGTATTTATAATTACAAGCTAGATAAAGCTTGATTTTTAAAAAATGGCCAAATGTTACAAGTTCATGTAAACTAAAGCCCTTGGTTTATGCACACATTTGCATGTGGGATTTCAACATATGGTGTTGATTTTCTTTAACAATTTTTATAACTTTCCAAAATGGAACTACTAATATTATTATTTATGTACTACTTAATGCAATCTTAAATTCTAATTATCAAGTTTAATTTTTTATATATGTTTGAAAAAAAGTGACATGAAATTTACAAGGATGTGCAAGGTACAATTATTTATTTTATATGGTGGATTATTATAGCATGTCATCACTTTTCATATGATATAAGGTATCTACCAAAAAACTCCAAGTTGTTACATTAATTGAAACTTGTATTCAAGTTGTTATAGGATGATAATTTATTCCAACTTTTGCAAGTTCTACATTTGGAAGAAAGTTTTAAATGTGTGCATTAGTTTAAATAACTTAAAATCAAATCTTTGAAAATTAGGGAGATATTGTGCAGTCTTGCAAAAATATGTAAAGTAAACATTAGTTTTTCTTAGAGGCAAAGTGGGTCAAAGATGCACTACATTTGGTAGCCATTGCTACAATCTGTGGGTATTTAAGAGAGGACTTGGTATACAAAATATGGTTTTTAGAATAAATGGTTGTAGTACCCAAAGATATAGATATTAATGATTTTTTTATTAGTTTCACACATTGTTGCTAGTTGAAATGTTCAATAATGAACATGTGACAATGTAAGGGGTTTGGTATATGATTTTTGTGTGAACCAAATGTACTAAAAATGGAAAAAATGACTTGATCATTAAACTTTGAGGTGGTTCTTTTACTATTGGTTGATGAAGCACATACTTTGCAAATTTGTAGGACATCGATAACAAATCAAAGTGGCCATGAACACCTAGTATTTCTCACTACCTATTAACATTTTATTCGTGACTTTTGTGGGATGGGATCAAGTGAGGTTAACTTTGTTTATAAACCATGCAAATTTTTTGTTATAAACAAGAAAAAAAATGTTTGAAGATAATTAATTAGATCTCCATTTTTTCTTATGTTCCATTGTGGATTTTTTATATGTTTCTTTATGTTGTGATAGTATTATGACTCATCAACACCCTTATATATAATGTAACTATGAAGCATTGATTGGTTCATGGATTAAATATGATATTAACCAAAGACTACCATAATTTGTGGATAGTATTTTGTTAAAATGCATATTGAAAAAAAATAGTTGTTATTAGTTTTGTGTAATCAATTGGTTTACATTTTTAACAAAAACCTCATATAAAAATATGTTGTAGTTATAATTTTTACACAATACATATAATGTAAAACCATAGGTTAGGATTCAATAGTGATTTTTTTAATCCTCAAAGATGGTATCCATATACTTGGACAATAAACATGATACTCAATGTAAATTTATTTTCTTTGATTTTTTACAAAAAAATAAAATGATCAATTGAAAGATCATATATACATCACCGATCATTATGATAAAATTTTCACAAATTATGTATTCTGTTTATAATAATTTCAAATATTAAATAAAATTATATTTTGCCATTATTTTTGGGTTTGGGGTTGGAGATTTTTATTATGTTATTTTTTATTCATCCAAAAATGAATATATGTTACATGATGAAAATAAAAATTTCAAAGCTTTTATGAAGGTCTTGAGTTCACATTTAATTGAATCACCTTTAAAAAAATTCATATTTTAATTCAAAAAATTGTGTAAAAATATTAGATTTGTTCAAAATATGATGTTCTTAATAACATTTTTTGAAAGCTTAATATGAATATTTGTAAATTAAATTTTTTGGGATAAAATGTTTGAATAAGCTTCAAGATCATGCATTCATTTGATTCATTTGAATAAATCTTGATAAAAAAATACACCTCAAAGTTTGAATTTCTAATAAGTTTTTCATTGAACATGTTAAATTCAAAATTTGTCCCTTCATGTTAAAAAAACTTGTGTGACTTGGTGGTTAAGATGTTGAAACCTCTTTCATGGGAGGGATGTGGGTTTGAACTTGAATAAGTGCATATGATGCACATGTATATATACAAGCATGTATACATGTATGTATAAATATACATATACATAGACTTTGTAAAACATGGATGACATGTGATTCTGTTATGGATGACATGTGGCTACAATTGTTGAATGCCACATGGTAAGATTTCTTGTAGAAAAGAAAGTTTGATTTATTGTCCATAGCCATCAATCCTCATTGACTAGGGGATTGATCAAATTCATTGCGGTTAATTTGTTGTTCATTAAAAATTTAATCAAATACATGGTGAACTCAAGCACTTTTCCTAGTAATAATAAAAATAAATCAATGAAACTAACCCATATTAACTTTCAAGGTGAGATCATAAGTTGTAATTAATGTTGTTCTAATATTTTTTACTCAAAATTATCTTGAAGGTATCAAATCCAAAACATAACCATATTCATCCATTTTTGAAAACCAATGCTTATGCACAACCTAGGAGTAATTTGTTTTTTGGCACAAATAGGATCAAGGGTAGGTTTCACAACACAAGTACATAACTTCACTCATGGACCTGTTCTCACTTCATATGTTGGTTTTAATTAAGGTACACAATGCATGACCTGAAAATGAGCATTCCCTTTCAAGGAGCAATTTCGAAGGAATTGTTGTTTTGCAAATATTTTCATGTTGTGTTCAAAAATGAAAGTTATTTCTGAATGAAGGGAAACTCCATAGGAATGTAGCATTGGCACTCAATGGGAGAAAATTTGACTATGGGCCTTTCCCGATTAATAAGGTTGCAAAATACTTAGTATCAATACTTAGTATCACAAATGAGTAGCATCCAATGACCAAAAGGTTCTTTAAGAATTAAGATAGTTGGGTAGCATAAAGCCCCATGGTGGGGGAATTCCAAAAACAAGGGGCCGAGGATGAGGCAGAACTAGTCCCTATTGATGGGCCTTAGCCTACACTTCATCCTAGGCCCCTTCTTTCAGAATTCCTCCCACATTGGGGCTTTACCCATCATGAAGCATGAGGTGGAGGTTATCATGAACCTAAACATCTGTAGCTCACCTCGCATTAGAAGGGGGAGGGATGTTTGCATAAGAACACTCCATCCCACTCTTGAGGAGTAGGGATAATGTTCAAGAATATAAGTTGCGCTCCAAATACATCAAGAAATCTCTTCAAGTGCTTTGCCACATCTTGCATTAGTTACTTTGACAAAATTGCCTGATTTGTGTAACACGAACTGTTTGAGTCTGCAAAAGAAACAAAAATGGACCATTTATATATAATGCATACATGATTGGGAGTATGAGTAATTGCAATGTTTGCGGCTATCTAACAAGCAGGCAGGGTAGATGGTTGCACAATTTCTTGTTAAATTGTATAATTTCAATATGAAGCTCCAGATGGAGGAAAATGCAGTGTAAACAAAGTGACTTATTCCTCTCAAGCTCAAGACAACCCATGCTGAACTAACACAGAAATTGAACTACCTTTTCAAAATGAAGACATCAATGCATAGTCCACACTTAACTTGTCTCCTCCCTGTTGCATCAGATTTACACACCTGCAAAATGCACACTTTTAAAACTTCAATATGGTAACAAAACCCACATTTACACACCTGCAAAAATTGCGCACTTTGAAAACTACATATGATAACCAAAACCCTCAACTCATGGACTATCATAGTCTTCTTCTAACCAAAAGGCTAGCTTAGGGTTTTGGCCATAAGGTTCATGAGGGTTTAATACTGCAAAGGCAAAATATCATAGCTCTGATTTCTCTTGGACAAACTTCTGGTGCCAACCAGGCATTTTGTGGCTTCTGTCTCTTCTCCAACAAATTTTCTTGACACCTTTGATAGTAGAACACAACATTTGGTTCTTGAATCAACTAAGATTGGGGTACCCTAAACCCTAATTTTCAACTGTTGTGCAAAGTAAATGGTCTGCCTGGTATCAAAGTTGGATATCGTCAAACCTGATTTGTGAGGTACCCTAAACCCTAAACCCTAATTTCCAACTGTTATGCAAAGAGAATGGTCTGACTGATTGACAAAGTGGGATGTCATCATCAAAACTGATTTTTGGGCACGCTTCTTGCAAAGAAATACAGGACTGCACAAAAGACACATGTGGATAAAGCCTAGCTTACATGTACATCTCATGGATTCCTATGTCTGAACATAGTTTTAAGAGTCAAGAAGAGAACCTTAAGAATTGCAGAAAGTCAGAAATCGCTGTCATCTTCACATGAGCCCCTCAGAAATGATAACTTTTTTCACCGTTGGTCCAAATTGTCATGTCCATGTGCAGCAGTGAGTGGAGCCAACACTGTTCTCTGATATATCTATATATATGGACTGGTGTTATGTTGCACTCTTGTGGATTGCTGATGCTCTCCATTGTAAATTCCTGCAACACAAATTCTCAGAAATCCTGCAATATGAATACTCAAAAATCCTGCAATGCAAATGAATGCTCAGCAACTTTCAAACAGATTGCACAGATTGCACGGAAAGCACCATGTCATGTATTTTTCTTGAGCACAAGAAAGGTCCTTTGCAGCTTCTTTTGTTTCTGGAACAGACATCAGGTATCTTGAAACCCTAGCTCTCTCTACAGCCTGCACTGCAAGTCATGCTCTCTGTTGTCTTGTTGCACAGTCTCCTCCTCCCAGGAAAACTTTAGGATATTATTTCACCCTTTCTAAATAGAAAAAAAAAGGGAAAAAACCCAGAAGACAAAACCTTCTTTCAACTTCGGCACTCAAACCCAATTCCTCAAAACAAGTGATTGTTCAAGTGATTTTGTGAAGCAAACACAAACCTAATTTCCAACTGAAACTCATCTGCACTTTAAAAAATTGAGAACTGAGAATTTTGCAACTAAGCTTCCGATTGCTTCAATTGTCACAACACTCAATAACTACTGTTTCAAGCTCTACTTAGTTGTGAAAAAACTGAACTTGGCGGATGTTTTGGGGACCAACCCATTTCATGATCGGAAGAGCTTCATGCAAATTTTGACTGATAAGTACCTACCAGCTTTTTAATTTTCAAAACTGAAGCTCTTTTGGTCTTTTTTCTTCCCCCTCTACAGTCTCCACAGCATTTTTCCCTCGCTTCTTCTTGAATGAATATGAACAAATGAATGAATGCATCTTGCACTTACTAATAAATGGGATTTTTTTTTTGTTTTTTGTTTTTTGTTTCTTCCCCATTTACAAACTAGTGTGAAAAGAGTTCTTAATATGCAACTTTCCTAAGGTTTTCATTCATATTTTTCCATTCATTAAATCCTAAAGGTTTTGAATCCATGCTTGGAGTTCATCCATCAGTTGTTGGATAGATAGATAGCTAGATAGATAGATAGATGGTGGAGAACACAAAACACCCCCCAAACTTGAACTTATTCCCATTGCTAGCAAGTCCAAACTCAAGCTAAGTAACAACAAAAAAAGTGAGGCTTT
>Ga0209611_10014322_pt1 | contig 10625 bp, 7 predicted proteins | sample S1TSphgellanicum_3_FD_187693 | JGI IMG/M metagenome (GOLD analysis project Ga0209611, IMG submission 187693) | Host-associated microbial communities from peat moss isolated from Minnesota, USA - S1T2_Fc - Sphagnum magellanicum MG (SPAdes) (version 2) | ecosystem: Host-associated > Plants > Peat... | reverse complement strand
TTGTTAATTGTATGAATGTTGTACAATATAAAGAGTTCTTGCAACACAAAATCAAAACACTTCATTGAAAAACAATAGACAAAGATACCCAAAAAAAAAATTCAAAAAAAAGAAAAAAAAAAAAAAAAAAAAAAAAAAAAAAAAAAAAAGAAAAAGAAGAAAAGTTGAAAAAAACATTCATTAAAAAATGCTCCACACTCCCTCACATTCACACCCGGAACATGGGTGGAAATACCGTCTACATTTCAAGCCAAAAAACAAGTAACAAAACACCAAAGTAAGTGACAAAGCAACAAAGGAAGGGGTAGAGGGGGGTGGGTAATAGGTACTTGAATTGCAAATGGCAACGCAATAGAGCAAACGACAAAGCACTAAAGTGGCGAAAACACCAAAGTGAGTGATGAAACACTAAAAGTCACGAAACACCAAAGCTAATGGCAAAGCACTAGAGCCATTGTCAAAACACCAAAACAAGTTAAACACCAGAATAAGTCACAAAGCAGTACAGCAAGTGCCCAGACAACGAAGAAGTGGTGAAGCAACAAAACAAGCAATGATGTGACAATGAAGCAACAAAGCAAGTGGAGGCACAATAGAGTAAAAACAAATGCAAGAACAATGAAAAAAACCTATAACTTGAGTGATACAAAGAAAGTTAAAAAATCCAAGATTGCAAGACCACAAACAATAAACATCACAATCATGAACTAGGAAAGCCTGCAAGTGGTGCTCCTTTTTATTTTAGGGTAAAGAGTAAGGAGCCATTGTAAGTGGTACCACCAAGAAGGTTAAACCTTAAACCTTATGTACTCTTGGTTTTGGATTTTTAAACTAGACATTAGATGCCTTTAACCTGGAACTTAGGCCCCACTTTGAGAATTAGTCTTAAGAAATCTCCCCCCCCCCTTGGTTTTTAGTGTTGAAAAACCTAAAGTTGTCATTGGACCTCAACATTCCTGGTTCTCATTTGTTGGATCTCAACATGAGAACAAATGATTAGGGTAGTAGAAAGGGTATCACCTGGGTAGATGTTCGAAGGGGCTTAGATTGGGATACCCGAATGATGCCTAGGTGATATCCAGGGGAATTTTTTATACTTGCCCAACATTGGTTCCCCAGATAAAAATTCCCTGACATTTTTATTTGCCTAGTCAGACCTCAACCGGCATTGGTTGTAACAATTTGTAGGTCCCATATTTAATATCTTGTTTAATGGAAATAATATTTTTGGACAAATGGATTATATCATAAACATCATTACATAACATGATTTTTATGATTGAAATTTTAATCACAATGATACTGGATAATTTTTTTTTAGTTGAAATAGATTAATCATTTGTGACGTAGTTAAAATATGACTAAGTTTGTTTTGAGTAAAATGACTAATGATGATGGAGATGACTAAAAATGTTAATTAATGTGGCAATATTAATTTTATTTAAAAATAAATGTAAAAATTTATATTAAAAAGTTATAAATGTTAATATTCAAAATTTTGATTCTTGGAATTAAACTAACTTGAACAAATTTGAAACATGATTGTACTAAACTTATGATTTCAACACCAAAAGAAATTAAAAGTCCTTTTTGTGTTCACTATGGATAGTTTAAAAAACCAATGACATGTCATCATGATGATATCATGATCAGAACATGCCCAAAGTGGGGTTTGAACGTTCAATTCCTTGGTCACAACCCAAGGTCTTTACCATTCAACCATCATATCTATTGAAAAAATATAAACACACATATTTTTTGAACATCTTACATTATACATTCGTTATATTACTAAAAAATTTCATAATGAAATTGATTATTTCATGTAAAATGTACATTTTTATTATCATTATTCAATTCAATTCATTTTTCAGTTTTTTAATTACATTGACATTTATAATTCCTTTTAATTTCAAAATGTAAAATTTATTAATTAAATATTAAATATTTTAATTGAAATTTATTTATTTTCATTTTCGTTTAATTGAATTCTATAATTTTTCAAATTCCAAAGTTTAAACCATCAAATTAATTTTCTTATCTTAATTAGGGAAAAAGTAAGTGAAAATAATCTATTAAACATTATTTTACGAAATTTTTCAACAAAATGAATTTCATTATTGAAATTATGTGATTAAAATCCACATGTATATATATTGGATTTTTAATTTCAAGTTCAAAGACATTAAATTAATCCAATTTTCACATGTACATTAAGTAAATTTTATTTTTGGTAGTAAACAAAGAATAAATAAAAAATTGATCTTCCATTTTTTCCATGTCATTTTGTTATATTTCAATTGAACTATCCTTTATTTTTATGTGAATTAATACAAACAATAAATGAGAACACGACATCCATGATCTACTTTCATTTGTTTTGTTCATTTAGTTCCAAAATTAATTAATTATTATTTTAACATTGTCACATCATAAAAAGGTAATAATACAATAAAGTTGGACAATTCCATGTGAGTGCCATATATAGCGCATGTCCCACATTATGTTTGTTTGGATTAAATAACTAGATTCAAAAATCAAAGCAAACATATTTAGTTTTGATTTTAATTAAATTAGACATTGGAAAGGAAAAAATGGATTTGATTTGATGGTCACAATGCTCTTGGTGAAAAGAACATGCTTTTGTAATATCATAGTACCCTTTTAGGTTCGATAGGTGCTTGCTAAATAATTATTTTATTTTGCAAAATGAGTTTTGACCCAAAATTTTTATTTGTTTTGAATTTTCAACAAATTAATATTTTAATTTTATCAGCAATGACTTGAAATTGTGTACAATACATGTATAATACATGTAGAATATGTATTGAAAATACATTCCAGATTCAACAACTTGTTTTCTTCCAAAAATTTATTTTGTTGAAAATTTGTGGTTTTTTGGTTTCTTGAGGTTTCATCCTTTAACTTTGTTGATTTGTGGATTTTGTGGGAGGACTTGTTTGTAGATATGGTGAGAAAGGAGTGAAAGAAAAACATAGAAGTTTTTGTCATATGTTATTTTATGTGCATGCTTAAAGAGTGAAAATGGGTGTAGAAAAATTGCAACAAAATTTGCTCACTAGTTTATTCAAAACTATCACAAGAGAAGAACGAAAAGAAGTTTTGCAAAAAGAAGTTGAAGAATTCTACAATGAGAGTGGTAATCAAGACGGTTCCATATTACCAAAGTGTAGAAAAATGCCATGTTGGTCATTCAAAAAAGTTTGTTGCAACTTTACAATTTGAAAGATAGATTAAGAAAGAGGCCAACAAAAAGGAAGATGTAGACAATCAACAAGGAAGCAAGCCCAAATGCCAAAAATAAAAGGATAATACATAAATTGGTTTTAGCCACATTTATGGCCACCCATAATGGCAGTAGTTCAGAAATATGGAGGAAATTTTGATGTTGTTCATTATTTTTGAACCACTTATTAAACTTTAGGAGTTCCAATTTCGTATGAAAAATTGGCTAAGAATAGCTTGTGGACTTAATTTACACCAAAAGGAGAATTCTGACCAAATTACTTACAAGTAGTTGAATAAGGTATTATACTGAGACATTTGAAACAACATTTGCCAATTTTAGATATTATCCTACACTTTGAGATGAACTTGTCACAATGCTACAAAAGATGAGAAGTGTTAAATAACCATTATCTACCTTTGTGTTTCAACCAATTTTAAGAGGTATGATTGAATCCCTGGCTCCTAAGATTTTCTGTAATGGTCATGGAGGATTTTTTGTCACAAGGGAATGGACCACACAATTTTTAAAACATTATATGAATTGGTCTTTTCGCATGGCAACAACAACAACTAGGAAAATGCCAGCAAATTGGCATGAATAAGGATGGAACATGGTGTACAAAATAACTTACCTAGTGAAACTTTACTTGATTCCTGCATGCCTTGTGGTCAACACTGACAAAACTGGGATCCGTCCTGTTCCAACTATTGGAGAAAGAGCGTGGGAAAGCAAAGTTTCAAAAGACATTCAAATATTAGGGGTGGAAGAGAAGAGACAAGTAACTCTTGTGGTATATTCTACAACAAATGGAAACCTACTTCCTGGACAAGTTGTTTTCACAAGTACAACACATAGGTGTTTACCTCCTTCAAATGAAGGAAAACAAAAATGTATAAACTCAGGTTGGGATTTTACATTTAATGAAAATCATTGGTCCACACTAGAGACAACGAAGGATTTTGTTCGTAAGGTTTTGTTGGCCTACCTCCATAAGCAAATCTAACAACTCGACTTACAAACAAATCAAAAGCTTGTATGGTTGATTGATTGTTGGAGTGTACACAAGAATAAGGAATTTCTTGATTGGATTAAGAAAGAGCACCCAAACATACTTGTGTTTGTTTTGGCCAATTGTGCTAGTGAATTACAACCTGTAGATGTCATTATCCAATGACCTTTAAAACATGCGTTCAAAGTCAATTTCAACAAATGAATTATAGATGTTATCAAACATCAAATTTGTGATGGGAAGGAGCCATTCATTGATTTCAAGATGAGCAATCTCAAACTTCAAATTTCTAGATAGTTGCATTCAGGGCATGGATGGAATGATTGCCAAAGGTTGGGAAAAAACATGGATCACAAAAGCTTTCACATTTGATTTCCAAGTAGAAGCCATGGAGGCTAATGCACTCACCCCTCTCTTCACATTTACTTTATAAGTTGAAGAATACAATGATGAAGAAGACAACGAAGCAGATCCAACAAATTCCATTACAGTGGTTATTAAGAATTGTTTATAGCCTAATTCTACTCCACTTGGAGTGGCAACTATAGGTGGATTTGCATCAACTTCAAGTAATGTCAAACTATCCGAATTAAAACAACAAGCTAGATTGAAGCAAAAGAAACTAAACTAAAGCAAAAAAAATTAAGACATTTTGGAAACATTTTAATATTTCAGATTAGGTCACACACCAATTTTGTTGGATATGATGTGTTCACCTCTAGTAATTGCAATAACTTTAGATAGCCTTTTTGATTAGGTTTCTTTTGCTAGGTTAACTTTGGATCCATCCTTGCTAGTGGCATCCATAGAACAAAAACCCTTTAGAATCCACAAAACAAAAGCCTTAGCAACAATATGTTTTTTTTGTTTGTTATGAGGAAACTTTGATTGACGAAGGTGATTACAGATTGCAATAAATTTTGTTTTGGATTAAGATTTTTTTTGGGAGATGGTTTGGAACCTAAATGTCCAACTGGAAGTTGATATCGCCACTAGACGTTCCACAAACATGTTAAAGGAAGCATGTGCATTAGTGGCTAGAAATCAAAAAGCTATGAGAAAAAGAGGAAAATGATATAAAAGAGGACCAATACAAGTGAGTATTTCCACTCCTATGTGAACCATTTCTCTCTCCATTATAGTTAACTATTTGCCCACAAACTCCCAGGTTGCCTGGTGGTTTGTAGACAATAATGTTAGAGATTAGTAAAGCTATAAAGGACATCAATAATGGTAGCTCTAAGAAGAGCTCTCTTCAATACCATAGGAAAGATATCTTCACCTGCAACAGAGATGGCTTGCCTTTTGAATGCGGGCTAATTTAGCAACTTCTATGAAAGGTGTTAGTGGCAACGAGGTAGTAGGGACCAATAAAGCTTGGTGGTTTGAAAATGTAAGTACACAAGCATCAATGTTCTAAATAGCTATGTATTTTGCTACTTCCAAGCCATCTACTCTTAGCCTAGGACTTTCACTAAACGTTGGGCCAAAAACAACCTCATTTGTCCTGTTTGAGTCATCCTAATATCATATCAATAGTTTATTCAACAAGAAGTTTTCTTCAAAAACTACAATTCAATTTGATCATTACTATGATAGTAGTTAGAAATGATAAAACAATCACACATAAAGTGAAGTTGTAACAATTAAGTGACAAATGTAGATCACAATTCCATGTGCAACCTAGTGCAAACATGTTGGTAGAGACAAGAGAATCTTCTTGTGTAAATGAAATGAATTTGTAATTGTTTCAGCAATTGATCAAATTAACTGGAACTTCCTAATGTAAGGTGTTATGATAATAGACTAGTCATCAATTCACAATCACATGGAATTATGAGGGAAAGAACATTATGGACACTCATGTTCTTAGGTATTAAAAAGGATGTATATATGCACCTACCATCAAACATGTAAACAAGTGCTAGAGTAGCCATGAAGTGAGCCATTTTAGATTGTGATGAATAGCACAAATGCACCAATGCTGGCACCCCTTCTTCTTCCACTATGAGCAATGCATTGTTGGGATTGAAGGCAAGATTCCACAGGGCTCCAACAACAATTTCATGTACATCCTACAAACATAATGCATCATTAGGGCAACCCTACCATTGTTCCTGTTTAGATCCTATAGAACGGAAAGCTACTATAACATGTCAGCTAGGTACACATGCATCCCCCAAAAAAATATTATGAACTTTTTATATTTACAAAAATTGTGAGATAGTTTAATACCAAGGATAATGTGATTCATGAAAAAACAAAAAAAGATTGTAAGTATAAAGCCACACTAAATAGATGCCTGAACTAACCTAGTGGTCATATTCCACAAACAATATACTTAACAACATGTTGCAGAGCTTTTAAGATGCATCATCCATCAATTTCTGCTTTGTTGCATGCCAAGAGATAATTTGCACCAAGTTGAAGGAATTGGACTTACAACTGCAAATAGGCAGGGTACAGAAATGATAAGAATCATGAAGCAAATTCTAGTTTTGTGAGGATTGATAGAATCACCTCCAAAAAGCAGAACTTTCGTGGCACGTGATGAAAACTTGTTAATAGTCTAAGAAGCTCATAAGGAGCTCATAATTATGTGAATGGCAATAGCAACATAATCCCTAATTGGTAGACCATGGTGATCTCCTTTAATAAGCTTGAAATGTAAGAGAATTCAAAGCAAGAGCTTCCAAATTTGAAGGCAATGAAGAAGAAGACTCTTCTCTAGTTAGTGCCGTGTTTCCAAAAGTAATCATGTAAGAGAAACTTTCTGAAGCTAATCCCTCATGCTCCCAAGTCCTAGTGAAACATAGCTTGTAAACTTGTGACCACTGTAGGACCTTGTGGCGGTGGCAGTGCAACAATAGAAGTTGAAGTGGAAAGCAGTAGGTGTAAGGATGTTGATGAGAAGAAAAAATCATGGGAAGGAGCCATGCCCATTGTTTCCTTGTCATTAATTTCCTTTGATGAATGTATTGAAGAAAACTACATGAAAACATTGATGCATTAAAAGCTTGCAAAAAAAAAATGTGACAAAGAAGAAAAGGTTAAATTAGGTATCTTAGGAATCCTATGTAATTTCGGCATAATTTTAAAAAAAAAAAACTTTCGGTGAGAATTGTAAATAATTTTCTAAAATTTCAGAATTTTGAAAAATAATTTAATTTCTGCCAAACCTGAAAAGGTACTGTAGTAGTGAGAATTTATCAACATGATTCATCAAATCCCTTGTGTGAGGTGACCAGAAAATAGGTTTGGCTCCCATTTTCATTTCATACAACTTTTTGTTGATAGATTTGGCTAGGTTTAATGCAACCTTGTCTTGCAAACTGAGATCCCCATACATTTGATTTGATTTATTTCCATATATTGCTACTTGATTATCCTTGCACCTCAAGCCATTTTTCATGTGAATGGAATGGTTGTCCTTGTTCATGGTTGCAATAATTTTCTTCCATTTCATGATAAGTGATTCAAACATGTGTTTGGAATCCACTTTGTCAACGGATACAAGATTCTCATTTTGCTTCACCATAATAAGAGAAACCTTTTTTGTGTATTCCCAATTTGCTTGGTAAAGCTTTTTAAGCTTCACTTCTAGGCTTGAGTTTGAAGACACATTGATCTCCTTCCCTTGCCTCCTTCCTCTACTTCTGGGAATTGGTATTTTGTGACCTCGAGAAGGACCAAAACCCTTTGAATTTGTAGTAACAAAATCAACAAAAAAAAATACAATAAAAATTATTGAAATGATGATATTTTGATTAAAAAAAGCATCATATGAATGAATGTTCATTATGATGGGTGTTCTTGTCATTCATTGGATTTTCATGATTGTCATTTTCTTCATGCCGTGACTTGAAATCTTCCATGTGTCTAAACAAACCGAGCAAGCAAACTCATGTGGCTAGTGTTATGAAAAAATGACATTAACAATTACATGAAGATGTATGAACCTTTGCAAATGTGGATGATGAAGTGGAGGTGGGAAGGTAAAATGGCGCATGAATTGGAGTTGATGAAATGAATGACTAGATGTTTCATAAAACATCAAGTTATTTCTTCACTTTTGGTTCTTTTAAGTTAACACTCTGTTTTGTATTATAATTTTAGCCCATTATGATTTCTTCGTTTTAACTACCAACACCACTAACATTTGTGATAACATTCCATGCCATGTCAGATTTTTAATTGTTGCTGATTTTAAGCTTTGAACCTGCCATGGCCCAACACTACTTTTAACCTTAGTGTTATGCTGTGTATATTGGCCACAGCTTTGAACCAGCACACCATCCACTGGATGCCCCTTATAACTCAGTTGTGGATGAATCTCAGCTGAGTTAGTCTTTGTTTTCATCTTGGTAACCAATTCTGTAAGAAGTAGGTCTCATATATAGGTAGATAGGTAGGAAAATAGGTAAGTAGATGGTTTATACATAGGTAAGGGCTGTTTTTTACTACCAACAACCCACTTGAAGTGGGTTGGTTATTTGTAGGCAGGTAGTAAAGAAAAACATTCAGCTAACCACCATGATTAGCTAGGGAACTGGAACCTAACAGAAAATTGTTTCATGATCATTTATCATTCATCCTTCATGACAGTGCGCTAGTGGGTGTTGGTTCATTATGGTCAGGCATATTAAATTAGTTTTTTGGAATTATTTTTTGTAACTTTTTGATCATGTAATGTATGTTTTTGAATGATTTTCATGTCTATTATGATCACCTTTTAGGGCATCAAACATTAAGGTGACTCTGCTTACAATATGCTCATATGGGGGGTGGGCCACTTACTTCTTGATCATTTAGTAATACCTAGTTGCCATGGATTCTTTCTTTTGTCTTCTTTTTTTCCTTTTAACCTATGACGTTGGGGATTACATACCGTGAGCTAGAATCAAGGTGGTGTTTCCCCGGAAGCAAAGTCACATATTGCTCATGATTGAAAGAATCTCATGGTAAAAGAAAAGTCCGGATACCATGGTACCTTGGTAGCTTTGACAATAATATAATATATTAGAGATATATCCGCAAAATCACCCTGTTTTCACCCTGTCTTTGGGCCTCCTTCCACCCCCTAACCCCTGTTTTAGTGGTATCCTTAAAGTAAGGAAATTTTACTAAATCTCAGTATGAAATGCTGAAACTGCTTACGAAATGCTGAATGTCAGCATTTTAATGCACAAGGTTCGAGAGGAATTATAGTAGCTGGACAGGCAGGAGCAGTGAAAGTCTATGTAGCAGCAATGGATGGAGCCGCTCAGGAAAAAAGAAAGACAGGGTGAAACTCGGGAACCATCAAAATTGATGGTTTTTCTAAGTTTGACCCCTCTTTGAATGCTAATGCAGTTTTTCGCAGGTTTTTTTTTTTTTTTGAATCTCACCGTGTGTATGACGAAACTCAGGGTACTGGTGCTGGCTTTTCCTGCCTTTACGGATATCTCTATTATTTGTCAGAAATGACGAAGTTTTCAAAAAAAAACTTTTTTCAAAGAACAAAAGTATTGTGAAGAAATTTTTTTGTGCATCTTTTATAATAATTTATTTTAATTATGGGATCTTCAAATTTAATTAATTATTTGACAAGCATTTGTTATATATATATATATAAAACAAATGCTTGTCAAATAATTAATTATATATATATATATATGTGAATTCCATTAGCACCTCTGGAGCCAACAACCTGAGCAATTTGAGTGCCTGGAGTATATGCATAATCATCATCAGCCTTTTGACGGTTTGGGGGCGTATGGGGATTTGAAGATGGCGAGTGGGTGAGTGACTGTTGTGTGAGAAGGCATCCGACCCACACTTTCCGGACGCCTTCTCACACTTGCCTTCCTTCCATGGTGAGGACGGCAAGTGGAGTTTGTGCCCAGTGGGTTGCGGGGATATTAATTCCCCCTTCACCCGGCAGCCCCCCCATGTGTTATTTGTATGAGTGGGTGGAGTGTTTTTCAGATTCTGTCGAGCAAGGAAAGTCGGTCAATGCCTTGTGGAAGGCAAGGCATATTAAACTCGGCATGTGCTAGGTTGAGTAGAGTAGGGCGGTGCCTCCCTTGAGAAATAATTATTTGATGTGTAGGATTGAAAAACCGGTGAAGTGAAAAACCGGTGAAGTCTCTCCCGGGTTTCCCCCCCCCCCTCCCCCCCTTCCTTTGCACATGGGATGGGTAGGAATTTTATGGAATTTTTATTACTAGAGAGCATTATCGGTTGTAACTTGTAACTGATGGGGCACGGGTACCCGCTTTCGTGGTTGAGTGGGGTGGTGTCTCCCTTGAGAAATAATTATTTGATGTGTAGGATTGAAAAATCGGTGAAGTCACGCCTCCCCCCCCCCCCCCCCCCCCCCCCCCC
>Ga0209611_10014320_pt1 | contig 10626 bp, 5 predicted proteins | sample S1TSphgellanicum_3_FD_187693 | JGI IMG/M metagenome (GOLD analysis project Ga0209611, IMG submission 187693) | Host-associated microbial communities from peat moss isolated from Minnesota, USA - S1T2_Fc - Sphagnum magellanicum MG (SPAdes) (version 2) | ecosystem: Host-associated > Plants > Peat... | reverse complement strand
TTGTCCACACCAATTTACAAATTCCAAAAAATCCCATTCTGGACTCTTTAAGCATTGGCATTCAGGGGTCAAGCTTGGCTGATTGTGCAATTCAATTAAGTTTGCACTGGGGCATTACTTGAGATCAACAACAATGTGTGCCAACCCTCAGCCCTGCCCCTGGGGCATTACCCTACACATAAAATCTCCATTCAGACATACATGTGTGTTAACTTGGTGGTTATCCCTTTGGTCATCTTTATTCCAATGGAGGAGGTCGTTGCTTGTCGACATCAGGTCACTCTTTCCTCCGTCCTAAGAGGGTCCCATGTGTTGCCATCCATAATCTTTGTGCCTTTTTTTTCTCCCCATCTACATCAATTGTGACCTGTGGAGTGTGAACATTTTTGTTTATTTTGTGAACCTATTAATTTGCCATTGGTTTATCTAGCCGTATTGGGGATTATGTATGTGACCCAACATGCACCAGTGCACCATCCATTAGAAACAAGCTATGATTTGGTCATGTATGAACTGCAACTGAGTCACCAAGCTCTCCTGTAAACCCTTCTCCTTCCCCCCTTACACTATCTATGTAAATGGGTAAATATCATATATAATGTAGGAGGGAATGTGGTTACTATTTGGGTAGGTAAGTAGGTGATGAACTCCGGAAGTATTTAAGTAGGTACATGCATTGTGGATGATTAATACCTAACTCACCACCATGGTTGGGTACAGGACAAGAATGCAATGAAAAAGTGTTTTCTGTCTAGACACACCATCCATCATCCTAGATGGTGCACTGGTGGGTATTGGTTCACTCGACACCTTCCCTTGCATAACAACGAGTCGTGAACTGTGGTTGCAGATTGCCTTACACCCTTGCCCTAGGGAGCTTATGTGTGAGATTCCCACTCCAAGCTGGAGTAGGAAATTATGCTGAGTAATTTCACCCTCAAATTGCACTGCACTCCTTGCCTGAGGTTGTTATTATGTGCATGAACAATGCTTGACTAACATTTTTTGGTTACTAGAGTTATCCGTAAAGTCACCCTCTGTTTCACCCCCTATCCCCTCTTTCAGTGGTATCTGCAAAGTGAAGAAATTTGATTGAATCTGGGTATGAAATGTTGAAACCCAGCATTTAATGCACAAGGTTCGAGAATAATTATAATAGTTGTACAGGTAGGAGCAGTGAAAATATATGTAGCAGCAGTGGAGGCGCTCAGGAAAAACGAAGGACAGGATGAAACTCAGTTTACCACCAAAATTGGTGGAACAACTAGTTTGGGTCCCAGTTATTTCCTTTTGTAAAATTTTCATTCCCATTTACGCGTTTGATGCACTATTATGCCGAAACTGGCAATTCTCGCCCGCTAATCGCCTGACTTTACAGATAACTCTCTTGTATCATTTCAGTTGAATCTTAGATGACACATCAAATTTCAAATCATCGAAAGAGTTATGCCAAGCATCAGGTGTGAACGCACATTAATTTAATGTAATGTTTTTCATACAGCTTTTCAACCTCATTTTAGTCACTTTAGAAGGCACAATGGACATGTCTACCTGACCTAACCTTGTTCAAAATCCACATGCCCATTGTGCAAATCATGAATGGTTTATGGAATGTGCCAAGTCCAGGCTCTTGTGCCCAAGGCACTTCACCAAGCACAGTGGCATGTACTCCCTACATTCCATAGTAGAGATTTCCACCACCTACTTGATTACCAACTAGTTTCCACCACATGTGCACTAGTGTTGGTCGGTTATTGAGTTTTGACTCGGTTATCAATCTGGGTATTGAAAACCTACCAGTTGATTATTTATTTTTTGATAACTGGTTAATAACCTAATCATTTGGTATTAAAATTTCAAATTTTAATAATCTATCAAGATGATGTTGTTATCATTGAGGTAGGGTATCAATCCTAAAATATTAAACATGTTTATGACATAAAAATAATTAAAGAAAGATGAAATAAAAAATAAAAAATAAAAACCCCTATACCTTGCTAATAACCAGCAGCATAACTGAAGTTATCAACAAATTTTTCAATATCCTATTTTAATGTGTAATTATAGTTTATTGCCCAAATTAACTACAACGAAACCTTTTTAAAAAACCTACTCAATAGTTATGGAAGTATTAATAAAGTTATCTACAAAGCCAAGAAATCCCAAGAACAAAACCTTGGGTTTTCTTGAAACTGAGGACAATAATCAAAATGCAGGATAGGACAATCCCAATATAACATGAGAAAACTCAAAGTGCCTCTTTGACCCATGATGATTGGAGTTTCTTCTTGTTTATTGTATTTTGCCTATGGCTACATAGGGGCCTATTTATGTTATAGGATACGTAAGAGAGATTTAAGGATTACACAAAGCTTACCTAAGGAGTTAACTAAGGATTTCTTAAGTTAGCAGTTAGGAATTACCTAGGGCCTATTTAGGGAGACACCTAAGGATTATGGGATATCAAAGGACTATTTAAGGGACTATATAAGACCTATTTAGAAGGCTACCGAGGGAAACACCTAAGGGTTTAGGTAAGTTATGGGATATTTAAAGACCATTTGAGGGACTACTTAGAGAGACAACTAAATGCCTACCTAGGTTATGGGATACCTAAAGATTTTTAGGGGTTACATAAAATTCTTAAGTATCCTTCTAAGTAGCTTTTCAATAATTTCCTAAATATTTCCTGACTTAAAAAATCCTTAGGTAGTTTTTAAAATAGTCCACTAGGTAACCTTTAAATAGTTTCAAAAGTAATCCCCTTGATATCCCCTAATTTTGGAAGTTCATAAGGGTTCTCCCAAGTAAGCCCTATGTAATCCATCAAATAGTTCCAAGGTATCCCCTAACCAAGGTAGGTCCTTAGGTAATCCCTAAATATCTCTTTAGGTGATTCCCTAAGTAGCCCCTAAATAACCCTTATGTAACCACATAAGTACACCTTAAGTATCCCCTAATTTAAGAAGTCCTTTTAGAATCCCCTATGTTGGCCCTCTGTAGTTTTCTAAATAATTGCTAGTTAATCTTTAAGACAACCCTATGTAAGCTTTTGATAGCCCCTATCTTAAGCAAATAAGTAGATACGTAACACATGAGTAGACAAGTATGTAAATAGATAACCCATGAGTAGATAGCCCATTAGTTTTTGGGCATGTAAGAAGGTGGCCTATGGATAGGTAGGTAAGTAGACAACCCATAGGTAGATAAATAGCTCATAAGTAGTAGCTAGTTAAGTAAATGATGGGTTGGTAGGTAGCTCTTGGATATATAGGTAGGTGGGCTATGGGTAGTTAAATAGACCAGCCTAACCTAGTTAGCCCATTAGTTTAGGTGTACATATTGTATATCATTAATAACTGGGCAACACTGGTGTGCACCCTCCTTTATATGTAGAAGGCCTGAAATAGCAATATGGGTTCTTAGGAAATTTGTGAAGAACAGGAGCAATAGGATGTTGTCAGACTTACCCACTTGCAGATCCACCTTAGATGATTGAATTAGGATTCCATTAGCACCTTGCAGTTTTTAGAATTACAATTTTAGCTCCACATTTTTGTCTCTCCATTTCTTCTTCTTTTTCATATTTTGTTTTTATGTTCTTAACAGAGTTTCACAGTTTTACATCAATAGGATAAGGAACATAATTTTCAATAATTACAAGTGCAACGCACTATAACAAAAGATGTTTTTGTATGTCAAGTGATTTCACTAGATTTTGAGTGAATTTATTAATTTTAATAAACAAAGATTAATTTAAAAAATAGCGAATTCATTGGTCTAGTGAACAAAGACTAAATGAACTGCACTCACATTTTGTAATATCAATTGCCTCCTCAGGAAATTCATTCTTAGAAAGAATTCCAAAGAAGGGTCTTGGGAAGAACACACAAGAAAGAGTTTCAAAAGAGCATCTCCTCCCATACCCTCTCTACTTGTGTTTGTCACATATAACATAGAAAATTAATTGTGTCCCTCATCCCCTCCCATAAGCATGAAAAATTAAGTGAGACGGTATTCAAATGCAAAACCCAACTGGGTCAATCAATATAGCTAGCCAATGAAAAAGCAATCGTTTTCCGATTACAAAAGCATTTTATCTTATGCAAATTTATTGGGCCCAAACCCAATCTCATCTTATTTGAATGCTCTACTTCATCCAAAGTATAGTGTGCAAGTGAGTTCACAAGAACCTTTTGGATGACACTCCTAGAGGCTAGAGCATGCCTAGGGGTAGCCCTCTACACCCCAATATTTACCACACACAATGCATACTACCGTAGTACCTTGGCCATTTCAACACATGTCCATTGAATGAAAAATTTATTTCAAAAAGTCGAAAATTCCTAAATATTCACTACTTTCCTTCATAATATTTTTTGATTTGGAAGAAATAATTTTTGAAAATTTCAACATTTTTGAAAATAATATAATTAATGTCGAATTGGCCAAGGTGCTAAGGTATTTTAGTTTTCACCGATTCCCACCCATGAACCTGAAAAGTTAGACTGTACAAAGTGAGAAACTATTTAATCTCGCCACCTGGGCCAAATCATTGTAGTTGGCCAATGAGAAAGTCATTTAATGCTGAGAAACAATGATTTCCTGGCACAAATTCTCTGCAGGGCACTGTGAATATGTGCAATTTCACCAGCCCCAAAGAAGATTCACTGTGTTCTTCTGTACATCTTCATCCAAAAAGTACCGAAAGGCCAATTTTATTGCTGCCGTTGGGCATGCTCTTATGCTCTCAGCTGTGCTCAGTACGTGAGTCCCAGTGTTGTTTTTCTCCATTTTTTTCATGTGGCACAGGTGGCGATCATCCCACAAGAGATTAAGCATGAGTGGCAATGATCCCACAGAAGGTTTAGCCTTAATGGCGAAAAGATTTGAGAAAACTTTCAAAACAGTAGAAAACTAGCAGAAAAACTGCCTAATGCACTAAAATTCTGGCAAAAAAATCCTTTGTCACTGGCTGCAACCTGGCACCTTATAAACCTCATTCAATAACAGTGTCTCGCGATTTGGAGCTATAAACTCCTCTTGTGGTGGTTGTGCCTCCCCAGCTGAAGGTGAAATTTTGCCCCAGTTCACCAGGAAAAAAAACACTGTATGTGACCCTGCAGAAATATTTTTCACATCCAAGTTTAGTTATTTTACTTTTTTGCAACCCCAGCCATAAAACTGAAACTAGGACAGCAAATAGGTGGGACACTACTAATAGCAAACCACCTGGACCAGTCATTATGATGGGCCAATCAGAAAAACAGAAAAGCAGTCAGATCATATTTATTATAATCTTTCCAGCCAGTGCACAACGTTGCTGTGCCTTTCACCAGCCACCGCAACCTGTGCACTATGCTGAGCCAAAACCATTTTCCTAACCCAATTTGGCGTAGTTTAACTTTTCTTCATCCAATTTTACTCTGCATGATGACATACTGAGAACCGCTGGAGATGCTCTTAGTGAACAACAAACAAGGAAACCAATTTCACCAAGTGATTGATGTTTGACTATGAGAAGCTTGAAAAGCTGCCACCAAGTTGATGATTCACGAAGCTAAATGCCTCCCCAAGTAATGAAATAGAATCTGGTCATGAAACACGTCTATATATGTATAGATAGTGATTGAATTTAAGGTAATTTTCCTTGATGAAAATTAAATGAAAATTCCTTTAACAAGGAACCATAAGAACACTATGGTTAAGCTCACTTTGACCAGAAATAGTATTGAGATGGCTGACCTTACATGATGTTTAAGGTACTGTAGGCCCACCACGTTTTCTATGTACAATCCACAAGACACCAAAGAAACTGAACCTGTTTTTTTCTCCATCAAGCAGATCCATACTACAGAATCCTTCAAATTAAGGGACACATAATTTCACCCTCCACATCACTCCTCCAGAAAGTCAAAAACTAGAGCCATCTCATTGGCAAACTTAAAGAACTGGTAGAAATTTTCTAGTCTTTGAGGGAGGGGTCCTTACCTAAAGTCTCATTTTCTACATAAAGACGAGTATGGCACCTTAAGTGTAAGGTTCCTAAAAAAATAAGGAACCTCAAGTGTAACACTTTTTTATTTTTGGGTTGCAAAATTCTTTTTAGATGCCTTTTATTTCACCACATTCTGAGGATAAAAACATGGAAGTCATCATATTTAGACATATGGTTCTTGGAGGGCAAACATAGTTTTGGGGATCACTATTAAATGAGTTGGCTGCAATAGCCATGGCAGCTATTGTCCCTCCCCAATAGCCAAGCGGCTATTGTCCCTCCACAACACCCATGGGACCTTTTTCTTTTCTTTCTTTTATTTTATTTAAAATCGCTATATGGGAGGTCAAATGAATGGGGTGGTTTTAATTCCCATGGAGATGTTTTTGACAATGGTTTTTTTTTCATTTCCACAAAGTAGCAGATGGGGCCATAGTTGAAGAGTATGGAGTGTTGAATTGGTTGAAACTAGGATATGTTGGGAGCTTTGTATGGAACCCTTGGTTATTTAAAAAAATCTCAACATGTTTTCCACGTCAAATGTGAAAGTGAAAATTCTAGCTACTCTTCCAACTTTAGAGGCGAAGAAATCTAGCTACACTTGGAATTTAGTTAGAGGGTTTTGAGTTTTCTTTTTTTTGCATTTGGAGTTTTTTAGGTAATGCATGAAATTATTTTGTCACAATTTGACAACTATTGGTTCCAAAATGTAGGGTTGAGAGCATGTGAGAAAGCACTATGAAATGCATTTTGCACACACAATACAAAGTACAAACACAAAGAACTAGTAAACACAAGCATTTATGGGGGAATTGAACCTTGAAATTGACCATTTCAACATAAATTATTTACAAAATCAACCCAAGTTAACATACATTTATAACTTCAACAAGACATGCAAAGACAAAACATTACAAGCATTGGATTGTCAAGATTGGGTAGGACATGTGGACATCATAGAAAAAGAGTTGCTTGGTTTGTAAAACAACCATTGAATTTAGTAAAGTCAAATGCAAAAGCCAACACATTTTTGTCTTTGATGGTTAAGCAATATGTTTTGTGCAATTGTTGTGTGATGTGCTCCTCTTCATTACTCAATGCATTTTACATATGGAAAATTCTACAAAGTGTAAAATTGATGTGCAAACATGTGCATATTAACAAGCGGCAAATGGGTAGTGAGTTTGTTGTGAAGTTTTGATTTCATAAAAGTCAATGTAGGAAAACACCTTTCATCTTCCATGCTACTTGTTATTTTGCACAATTTGGTCATCTAAAATTGTTTTGGGAAATACATCTTTGGTTGCAACCAATAAATTGGGGTACACAATCCCAAAAGCATTCATGACAACATGGGTTGGAAATCTTGTTTCCAATTTTTGAATCCAAAATTATACAACCCTTGCCAAAACACTCACAAAACCACATACTTGAATTAAAGATAAAACAAAACAAAATAAATTCACAAACAAAAATGGTGGAAACCTTGTTTCGATTCTTGAATCAAAGTTTTTACAATCATTACCCTACAAAACATAGCATTGAAAGAATAAAATAATGCAAAAAGGAAAGTTCCAAAGATTTATCTTTGAATTGGTTTATCAACCGCGATTCAACAACAACAAATACATCTTCAATGATAAAGGTAAGCATCATGGTCCCCAAATCTTGATGCATTGTCCATATATGTTGGCCATTTACATCTAAAGACAAATTTTAAACTCCAACATTAAGATTAGGTATCCATCACATTTGAATATTTTCAGTTTGTATTCAAGAAAAACTTGAAGCCCAAAATTTATTTTTAATAAATATGGAAATATGTTCATAATACATGTTGTATGAATCACCTTGGTAGACCTTGATAGTAACCATGAAATTGCACACAAACACAACTTTCATTTGTGCAAACTTAATGTGGAGAACATGTGTAGATCCAACAAAGATAAGATACAAGCACGTCCCAACAAATTTTGAAGGTTGCATAGATGTTCATTGTTGCAACCTTAACATTGGGTTTGTGACAAAGTGTGAAATGCAAGGGCCCGTGAGGCCGAAAATGTGTTTAGGTGTGAAACACACTTTCACAAATGGGGGAGAATGCAAGGGACGGAGCCCAATGACTCCCAAGTGCATTCCCACTTTGGGAGTTACATTCGTCTGAGAGTTACAAATGTTCAAAGCCTCGGTTGGAAAGGAAAACAAACATCAAATTGAACCCTTGGGATACCATTACAAAGGTCTTGAAACATAGATGTTTAAAGTGCCTTCACATTGTTCATTTACATTTGATTTGCATAAGTTATGATCAAAAGAAGGGGCAAGAGTCAAATTGAGAATTTGATTTCCGACCACAAATCCTTTGAAACCAAGGGTCAAATGAGGTCCGATTGTAGTGTGCTATACACCGTTGAAAAGATATTTTCAAGGGTTATAAAATAATGTCCTCGCACTCTCAAAAAATATTTGATTTGAGAAAGATATAAACATTCAAAGTTTTGAGATAACAAAAATCTTAGTTTTGGGACTCCCTTTTTTGAGTCCTAGGGAAAAGTGACATTTGGATGTAGTCCTATGGAGAGGCACAAAGTATATTATAAGGAAGGAGTGGTGCCTCTTCCCAAAGGTTGTGGGCCATGTTGAACTTATGTTTGAAGTTGCCCCAAGTAAGTCCGCTGCACCATTTCCATTCAACTTTCACTAATCTTTTTTTTTTCTTGGTTGTGTAGGTTGATTTCATTTTGAATTCTCACTTGTGAGTTTGTCCTAATCCCATCCTGGAGCTCCAACATGCCTTCCTACCCCTGAAGTGCTACGAGTTAAAGAGCGTGCTTCAACTCTCTTTTTCTTTAGTTGTTTCACTCTAGGACCCACCATTGCATCCTTTGAGGAGTTTGGGGGGCACGTCATTCATAGTTCATTTTTGCTTGTTGGTTTGTAGGCTTGTTTAATGTCATTTTTAGCAATAATTTTTTATATCCTGCCATTATTTATTTGGTACGGTTCAACATCAAAATCCATTTCATTTTCACATTTTAGATAATCTTATTTTTTTAAATTTTAGAATCTTAACAAGTTTTGTAAACTTTAAATGCTTCATAAGTGAATGTGAAAAATAATTGTGCAAACTTTGTAACAAATTTTCAAGGTGGATGACCAAAGGTAAACCTAATAAGGTTTGTAGAACCAAATTGATGCAATGGGGCATACATTGTACAATGGATCTTTAAAGAATTAGGAACATAGATGTCATGGATTTTCTTTTGTAACAATACTCCTTGTGTTTTGAATAACATTAGTGACATCTACCCCCAAAACATATGGGCTTATGGGCAATTTGGTATTGTGGCAAGCCACCATCTATCAACAATGCATTCATAATCACCTTAATTAAATTATTATTCCTTGATTTTGCAAGCATCTAATCCAAATAGATGAAAATAGGAATTGCTACCTAGTTTTCCACCATATAACAATGGACAAATAATCACAATTGGTTGTCAATTGTAGCAACTTCACATCAAACCACATTCCCATTAACCTTCTTGCAATTTGCATGCATATGAAGAGAATCCCACTTAGGAACAGTAATTTGTCCTTCACATCTTTTTTAATACAAATCTTACACTAAATAGTGTCTAGGCTTTCATCTTCCCCTATAGACAACTTAACCCATGGGAGTTTTGTACTCCATTTGATTTGGACTTTTTTATGGTGTCATAATTTTACTTTGTTAATCTTACCTTGGATGGGATGGGCAAATCTTCTTTAAAAATGTGAGAAGACCCACTCAAGGACATAACAACAACTTTAGTGTGATTTAGACTTGAAGGATCGTAACTAGAAATAGAAAACAAGGAAAAGATGGAATAAAACCATGAGATGAAAAAACTACATCACAAATAAGACTTATAAAAGGACCACCCATAAAGGTTGTTGGAGGAAAAACAAATTTGAACTTATAAGCATTAATTAGGAGTAATGGTGGCAAGAGAAGACATCAAAACAAAATGAAACTTCTATTGTAGATTACAACTAAAAAAAAACAAACATTGAACTTTACAGTGTCAAACAACAACTATAACTATTACACATTCAAATTTCACAATAGAAAACAAAAATAACAAAGGAGGGAGCTTGCAAAACCTAAATTAATTGTTATGAAAATCATGTAGAACATCAAGTTGATTTATTTTGCATGGCAAACACATCTTTCTCCTACAAAGGTTGACAAATCTTTCCGAGATTTCATTCATGAATTCTATGAAATCATTGCTATTGGATAATGTCATGGATACTTTTGCAAATTTATAAGAACCCACATTATGGTGACCCTTTTTTGGGTCTAATATTTATTACAATACATACCTCCCAAAACATGGTGGATTTAATTTTGGGTTTAAATTTTGGTGTTTGGGCTTTAGGATTATGATTTTCATAAAATTAAGGCTAATCAATATCATTTGAGAAAATAAAATAAATAAAATAATTTAAATTCAAAGAATGATGGATATATTTATAGTATACATAGTATAATGGACCTTGATTCAAATTTCAACTTACACTAGGTATTTGGGTTCTTTAATAATTCAAATAAGTGTTTGAAATGGATTTTATGCATTGGCCTA
>Ga0209611_10014319_pt1 | contig 10627 bp, 9 predicted proteins | sample S1TSphgellanicum_3_FD_187693 | JGI IMG/M metagenome (GOLD analysis project Ga0209611, IMG submission 187693) | Host-associated microbial communities from peat moss isolated from Minnesota, USA - S1T2_Fc - Sphagnum magellanicum MG (SPAdes) (version 2) | ecosystem: Host-associated > Plants > Peat... | reverse complement strand
CTCGCCGCCCTGCGCACTCTCGCCGCCCTGCGCACTCTCCCCGCCCGGCGGCGCCGGCGCGATGTCCTGAGCGGGGGTGCCGGCGCCGACGCGGTCTTCGGGCGCGAGTTCGGCGATCGCCTGCTCGGATGCCGTTCCGGAGGCGTAAGTGTAAGCTCGCGCCATGATGTCTTCGACGGGGACCGGCATCGGCCGCCCGGTCTCGAGATGTTCGACGAGATGGAGCAGTGCGGTGATGGCGGTGCGCAGCAGCGCGATCATGCCCGGCGTGCGCGAGATCGTCTTGTCGATGACCCGATTCAGTAAATTCTCGATGGACCACGCGAATTCACCGATTTGACGCGCGCCGACCATCCGTCCGCTGCCCTTCAGCGTGTGAAAACTGCGGCGCATGCGGTCCAGCGACTCGATGTGCATCGGGTTCTGTTCCCACAGCGGAAAACTATTGCCGATGGACGCGATTTCCTCCTTCGCCTCCTCGATGAACAGCTCCAGCAATTGCGGATCGATCGTTTGCGCTTCGCGCGCAGCCGCAGCCCCACCAGCCGCCCCAGCAACAGCGCCACCCGCGCCACCCGCGACCCCAGCGCCTGCCGCAGCCGCAGTCGGGATCGGCACGGGAGGCAGAAAGTGCGCCGGATCGAGTACGACGGTCGCACGCGGGTCGAGCTTGACCGTCGCCTGCATCTCCCCACCGCTGAGGTTCCCTTCCGGCACGCGCGGCCCGACGTCCTCATCCAGCGCTTTGATGCATTTCTCCGCGTTGTCGAGCATGTACCACGGATCGGTGCGGCCGTTTTGAATGGTCTCCATGTAATATTCGACGCTGACGATCGCGTCGGCGACGCGTTCGAGCCGCTGCGGATCCGGCGTGCGCGCACCCGGCTCGACCAGTTTGCGCACATGAATGCCGATGGAATCCATCACTGCGACGGCGCGCCCTTTGCCGAGCATCAACAGTCCCGCCGTGATCCCGCGCAGCAGCTGCGGAACGTTGTCGAGTCCTTGCGGTATCATGCCGGACGGCTTCTGCACGGCGACCGAGATCGCCTCCTTGATGCGGGCGAGGTTGACGATGCATTCGCGCAAAACCGCTTCGCTGACCAGACGGAATTCCTGATCATCGCCGCCTGCCGCCGCCGCGGACTTGTCGTTGGCGGCAGCGGGAAGGATCAGTCCCAATAGCTGGTCGTCGAGGCTGTCCTCCACCGACAGCAGCACGCCGGCCACCTTGAGCAAGGCCTCGTCGGCCGGTTGTGCGCCGGAGGCCAGCAGGGCACCCAGCCCCGCGATTTCCTGCTGCACACGCTGTCTCAACTCGCCCAACCCGAGCACGCCCAGCGTATCGCCGATTTTCTTGAGCAGATCGAGCTGCGGGGCGAGTTCCTCGACGCGGCCGCCGCCGCGCCGCATGAAGATATCGAGAACGTCCTTGACCTTGGAGAGATCCTCCTTGATGGCTGCGGCGACCGTACGCATGAGCTTCACGCTCGGTGCCGACAGATTCTGGCGCTCTTGTTCGATGGAATCGTCGACCGGCAGCAGCTCGGACAGCTTGAACGAGGCGCGTACGGCGCCGATACGGCCGTCATTCGTGGTGGCGCGGGCGACGTAGTAGAGCAGATTATTGAGCAAGTCGAGCGGCGGACTCTCGCAAAAGCGCGCTTCCCCGTCGGCGTACAGCGCCTTGATCTGGCGATCCGCCTGCCCCAGCAAACGCTTCAAGGTGGCACTGGCATCCAACGCATTGGCGCGCAGCGCCTCGAGGATTGCGCCGGTGACCCACCAGAACTGAAACACCGGCTGAGTCGTGGCGGCCTGTTCGAGTTTTTCGGCCACCTTGGCGAGCACGGCGAGATTCTGTTCGGTGCGCTCGCCGCGAATGAAACCGAGCAGGCTCTGCTGATATCTCGGCCGGAGGCGCCGCGCCCACTGCGCCAAGGAGATCTGCGGCTCGCCCGATTTCTGGATTTGCGGCGGCTGATCGGATTTCAAATTGAGCAGCAGCAGCGTCCCCTCCGACAGCAGGGGGCTGCCGCGCACGGAGCGCAGATCGTTGAGCAGGGGCAGCAGCACGAGCGTGAGGTCGCGGCCGCCCGACAGCACCCGTTCGAGGTAGGTCGGCAACTGCACCATCGCGCGCATCAGGGCATCGAGGCCGTCGGATTGCCGTTTCTCCTCGAGACCTGCCTCGGCCAAATAGCGCGTCACATGCTCCATCTCCTCGGCGAGCAGGGCGGCGCCATAGACTTCGACGAGCCGCAGAACGCCGTGCGCGACGTGCAGATGCTCCGCGCACTTCTCGAGCATGTCCGGCTGATCAATCCTCTCGGCGTAGGCTTCGAGCGCGGTGCGCGCGCCACCGAGCGTCACGGCCAGTTCCTTCGCAACGACGTGCAGAGTCTGAGAGCTGATTTCGGTCATTTCTGAAGATCAATGGCGCCCGGCGCTTACGCGCTGAGTCGGCTCACCTTGGTGCGGGTCTTTCCAGTATTGCCGGCGCTTGCGCCGGCGGTCGTGCCGGTGCCGGGCTCGTTGAGAACGGGAAGGCGCGTCGAGGAGGCCCCGCCCAATGTCGTGGTGCCGCCGTCGAATTCGGGAAGCCTGAAGCCCGCCACCGACTTGCGCAGCTGCGCCGCCAGCGCCGCGAGCTTGGAGATCGATGCGGACGTGTTCGCGGAGCTCTCCGCGGTCTGCGTCGAGATCTCGCGCACGACCTGCATGTTCTTCGAGATGTTGCCCGATGAGGCCGCCTGCTGGCGCGCGCTCGCCGAGATGTTCTGCACCAGGCTCGCGATCTGGTTCGACACCTGCTCTATTTCCTCGAGCGCCGCCCCGGCATTCTCCGCGAGCAAGGCGCCGCCGACCACGTCGGTCGTGCTGCGTTCCATCGACACCACCGCCTCGTTGGTGTCGGTCTGAATGGTTCGCACCAGGACTTCGATCTGCTTGGTCGCATTCGCGGCGCGCTCCGCCAGCCGCTGCACCTCGTCGGCGACGACCGCAAAGCCCCGTCCGGCCTCTCCGGCCATCGACGCCTGAATCGAGGCGTTGAGCGCCAGGATATTGGTCTGCTCGGCGATGTCGTTGATCAACTCGACGATGTTGCCGATCTCCTGGGAACTTTCGCCGAGGCGTTTGATGCGCTTGCTCGTCTCCTGGATGGTTTCCCGAATCGCGTTCATGCCATCGATCGTGCGCCGCACGGCATCGCCGCCCTTGTGGGCGATGTCGACCGAATGGCGCGCGACATCGGAGCAGCGTTCCGAATTTCCCGAGACCTCCTCGATGGAGGCCGCCATCTCCACCATCGATTCGCTGGCCGCCGAGATTTGCCGCGACTGCGCGCCGCTGGCCTTCGCCATGTGAGCCGCCGCGGTCTGCGCCTGCCGCGTGGCGCCGTCCAGCTGGATCGCGCTGTCATTGATCGTCATGACGAGTTCGCGCATCGCCTCGATCGCGTAATTGATCGAGTCGGCAATGGCGCCGGTGATGTCCTCGGTCACGGTGGCCTGGACCGTCAGATCGCCGTCGGCCAGGTTCGACAGTTCATCGAGGAGGCGCATGATCGCTTCCTGATTGCGCTCGTTCTCGCGCACGCGCTGCTCGACGTCGCGGCGCACGCCGACCGCTTTGAGATAGACAATCATGAGCGCGGCCAGCGACAGAATCGCGAGACCCAAGGACCCGAGAATCCAGGGCTTGAACTCGCCGCCTGCGCCGGCCGCGGGCACCATCACGCCCAGTTGCGTCGCCAGTGCGCCGGCGGTGACCGGCAGGGTTCGCGCGGCCGCCTGCGCTTTCGATAGCGGTTCGGCCGCGCCGATCGCTTTGCGCACACTCGCCGCGAACTGCTGATTGCGCTGTACCAGCGCCTTCAGACGCTGTTCGGCTTCCGCCCCGGTGACTTTCGACAAGGTCAGGCCGGATTCCTCGCCCGATAGGCCGCGCACGACCTGATCGAGAAATTCCAGGCTGTCCGCGAGCCGCTGCGCGGCCGGGGCCGCATCGCTGACGCCGGAGGCGAGCGCGTTCAAGTCCTGCTGCGTGCGTTGCACGGTCAGTTCGAACCGCTCCAGGTAGCGGCTCATTCCGTCGAGTTTCTGTACGCCCACGGCGCTCGCGAGATCGCCGAGACCCGACAGTAATTTCGGCGCGATCTCGTGCACTTCTTGATTCGAGGCCTGGATGGTCTCCACGGCGACGCGCGCGTCGGCGACCGACCGGGCTCCATCGACGAATTTGCCGAAATTCGGCTCCGAGGCGCTCTTCTCGGCACCCAGCTGATCCCACAGCCCCTTGAGCCGGGCCGTGCTCTTGGCGAGCGCATCGAACGCGCTCGGCTCGCCGCGCAGCGCGTTTTGCGCTTCGAGCGGCATCCGCTCGGTCAGGAACAGCAGTTGCTCGGCGGGCACTCCGCCCGGCGGGGCGGAGGTCGGCAGTACCGTCAACGCGCCGGCGAGCGCAACGAACAACACCGTGACACCGACCAGCGCCGGAATCAGTTTCGACCCGCGGTTTTTATTGTTCTCCTTCAACTGGGCCCCTTTCAACTCGCCGCCTGCAGGAAGCTCTCGCTCTCGACCAGAGTCTTCAAACTCAATACCGGCCACACCTCCGCGCCGCGGCGAAATGCGCCGGCCAGATAGTGGTCGCAGCGAATGACGGTGGGCGGCGGTTCGACGTGGAACTCGCGCTCGGCGAAGCGGCGAAAGCCGAGCACCTCGTCGACGACGAGCCCGGCGGGTATGTCGCGATGATTGGCGACGATCACGCGCGCATTACGGCCGGCGTTGGTCACGCCGCTGCCGAGGAAATGGCGCAGGTCCAGCATCGGCAGCAGTTGCCCGCGGACATTGGCGAGCCCTTTGACCCAGCTCTTGGCACCGGGAATCCGGGTGACTGCGGCCGGGTATCCCAGCACTTCGCGGGTCTCCTCCCGGGCGACGAGAAAGGTTTCGCCGCCCATCCGGAACGCCACGCCGACCCATTCCTGCTCGGCGCCGGCATCGGCCGCGCCGCCGGCCGCGCTCGGACGGCTGCGCTTCTCCATTTCCTTGAGCAATTCGAACGGACGATCGCGCAGGCTCCGCAAGGATCCGAACGATCCGGTGTCGGTGCTCGTCATACGGCCAGCGCGGCCTGCGCCTTCTCGACCAATGCCTGGGCTGAAACCGGTTTGACGAGATAATCGACCGCGCCCTGGCGCAATCCCCAGACGCGATCCGTTTCCTGTCCCTTGGTGCTCACCATGATGATGGGTATCAAGCTCGTCTCGGGGTCGTTGATGAGCGCCCGTGTGGCCTGATAACCGTTCACGCCGGGCATCACGATATCCATGAAGATGAGATCCGGCTTCATCTCCTTCGCTTTGCGGATGCCCTCGGCGCCGTTCTCGGCGGATGCCGTCTTGAAGCCGTGCCGTTCGAGCGCCTGCTGCATGACGAACAGTTCCGTGGGCGAATCATCGACGATCAGAATCAGTGCCATACCTGCTCTCTCCGGTCATTTGCCGACGTGGGCCTCGATCGCGCCCAACAACTCGTCCTTCGTGAAAGGTTTCGTCAAATAATGCTCTGAACCCACGATCCTGCCACGCGCGCGGTCGAACAAACCGTCCTTGCTGGAAAGCATGATCACCGGAATCTGCTTGAAGACCTTGTTGTGCTTGATCAACGAGCAGGTTTGGTATCCGTCGAGACGCGGCATCATGATGTCCACGAACACGATGTCGGGCTGGTGATCGGCGATCTTCGAGAGCGCATCGAATCCGTCGACCGCCGTGAACACTTCGCAACCCTCCTTGGTCAACAGTGTCTCGGCCGTGCGGCGAATGGTCTTGCTGTCGTCGATCACCAATACCTTGAGCCCCGTGAGCTTGGTCTTATCGCTGGGTATCATGCTGTCCAGTTGGGCGTAGGTGCCCGAATATAGTGGCTTTTTAACATATCCATGAGTTGCAAGCCACGGCGTGGCGCGCACATTTCGGGCTAATCTTTCGCAAACAACGGAGGTGCGGTTCACAGTTTTCCGATGAGATCGGCCGGCATTCGAGCATAAGCTACTATTGGGTCGCTGCCGCCAACCGATGGTTCCCATAGGATTTTCAGCATGTCCGCTGTCCGCCTCCTCGTCATCATGGACCCTATTGAGACCGTGCGCCCCGCCAAGGACAGCACGCTGGCCATGCTGCTCGCGGCGCAGAGCCGCGGCTGGCAGGTCGATTACGCCGAACAGAAGGACATATGGTTGCGCGACGGCGCCGCGTGGGGGCGGGTGGCGCCGCTGCGGGTGTTCGATGACGCGCAGCGCTGGTTCGAGCGCGGCGCTGCGCGAATCGACGCACTGGGCGGCTACGACGCGATACTGATGCGCAAGGACCCACCCTTCGACACCGAGTACATTTACACGACGTACATACTCGACCGGGCGCAAGCCGCGGGCGCCCTGATCGTGAACGACCCGCAGGGGCTGCGCAACATGAACGAAAAGGTCTACACGGCCTGGTTCCCCGAATGCTGCGCACCGACCCTGATCACGCGGGATATGGGCGATATGAGCGAGTTCCTGCGGGAACACGGCAAGGTGGTCGCCAAGCCCCTGGACGGCATGGGCGGCAAATCCATCTTCGTGCTGGAGCAAGGCGACAAGAACCGCAATGTGGTGTTCGAAACGCTGACCGGCTACGGCAGCCGCTATGCCGTCGTCCAGCGCTACCTGCCCGAAATAGTCGCCGGTGGCGACAGCCGCATCCTGCTCGTCGACGGTGAGCCGGTGCCGTTTGCGTTGCGGCGCGTTCCGGACGCCGCGGATAATCGCGGCAACCTCGCTGCGGGAGCGCGGGCGGAAAGCCGGCCGCTCACGGCTCGGGACCTGTGGCTATGCGCCCAAATCGGCCCGAAGCTGCGGGCGGCGGGGATGATTTTCGTCGGCCTGGACGTCATCGGCGACTACGTCACCGAGATCAACGTCACGAGTCCGACCGGGATACGCGAACTCGACAAGAAGCATGGGCTCGCCATCGGTGGCCTGCTGATGGACGCCATTGCGCGGACCCTGGGATCGGCATGACCCCCGATGTGCTCGAAACCCGGTTGCCGCCTGCCAACGATCGCATGTTGACGACCTGTTTTCTGGCGGCCTTGCTGCACGGGATCGTGATCCTCGGGGTGACGTTCGGCGCGCCGAACGACGATCTGAACGGCGATGAGGCGCCGGGACTCGAAGTCGTTCTGGTCAACGAACAATCCCCCGCGCTCAAGTCGAACCCCAAGGCCAAGTATCTGGCCCAGCGCAACAACCAGGGATCCGGCAATACCCAGGGGCCGGAGCGAGCCTTGATACCCAAATCCTCGCCCGCCCAGGCCGAGCGCGCCGGGATGGCCCATGGCGACGGAACTTTGTTCAGGCCGGCGGGCAGCGACCTCGGCGAAGAGTCGTTGCTCGCGACCCGGGCACCGGCCCCGAGAATCCTGTATTTTGCGGAAGCGGAAGCCGCCAAGGATCCCGCTGAGCAGCCGCTGCTGCTGGAGAACAGGCCGAACTTGGCGATGAACGCGAATGACGACGGTATCGAACTGCGCCTGCGCGGCGAGGCCAGGAATCAGCTGTGGATCGCGGCCGATACCCGCGCGTCCGATGTGGCGGAATACCTGGACGGCTGGCGGCGCAAGGTGGAACGGGTGGGCACGATCAATTTTCCGAATGCGGCGCGGCGCCAGAAGCTCTCCGGCACTCCGGTCGTCGAAGTGACCATCGGCGCCGACGGCAAATTGGCCGCGGCGATCATTCGCCGCAGCAGCGGTCACCCGGAAATCGACGATGCGGCGATCAGGATCCTGAAGCTCGCCGCGCCATTTGATCCATTCCCGCGGGAATTGAGCGCGAAACACGACGAGATCCGCATTGCCTACGAGTGGCAATTTCTCGGCGGTGCGGCGGCGCAGGCGTCATCGGTGCTGTATGCCGAGCCTGGTTCAGCCGCACCTGGCGCAGCAGGACCCGTGCCGTGAGGTTCCAGTGAACGATTCGACCTATCTCTCCAACCAGCTCCTGATCGCGATGCCCGCGATGGGGGATCCGAATTTCGCGCAAACGGTCGCGCTGATCTGTGATCACAGTGCGCGCGGTGCCCTCGGCTTGATCCTCAACAAGCCCCTGCAAATGCGCATGGGGGAAATTTTCCAGCAACTCGAAATCCAGATCGCCAGCGGGCCGTTGACCGAGCGCAAGGTGCTGCGCGGTGGCCCGATGCAAACCGACCGCGGGTTCGTCGTCCACCGTTCCGGCGGTGAGTGGGATTCGACGCTCAAAGTCTCCGACAGCATCCACGTCACGACTTCGCGCGACATTCTCGCGGCGATGGCGCGCGGGGAAGGTCCTGCGGAGGCCGTGGTCGCCCTGGGCTACGCCGGCTGGGACGGCGGCCAGCTCGAAGATGAGATTCGTGCCAACGCCTGGCTCAATGCGCCGGTCGACGCCGGCATCATCTTCGATCTTCCTTTTGAATCCCGCTGGCAGGCGGCGGGCCGCCTGATCGGCGTCGACCTGTCGCGCATCAGTCCGATCAGCGGCAATGCCTGAAGAGAACATCCGCCAGCCGCCAAAAATCGTGCTGGCTTTCGATTTCGGGACGCGGCGGATCGGCGTCGCCTGCGGCGACACCCTCAGCCGTTCCGCGGCCGCCCTCGCCGCCGTGCCGGCGGGAAACGACGGCCCGCGCTGGGATCTCATCGCTGCGCTGCTCGCGGAATGGCAACCCGCTCTCGCCGTGGTCGGGCTGCCGTATAATACCGATGGTTCCGAGAGCGCGGCGGCCGCGGCCGCGCGCGGGTTCGGCGCGGAGCTCGGGCGGCGCTATGGTCTGCCGATCGAGTTCGTCGATGAGCGTTATTCCTCGCTCGAGGGTGGCGCGCGTCTGCGGGAGGCGCGGTCGGCGGGATTGCGCAAGCGGCGCATCGCGAAATCCGATCTCGACGCCGCGGCGGCCTGCGTGATCTTGGAACGCTGGATCAGCGACGCAACATGAGGCGCAAATGCGTTCACAACAAGACGGCGCCGGGGGCCTTCGCCACTGCATCACGCTCGAGGGACTGTCGCGTGAAATCCTGACCGCGATCCTGGACCGCGCCGACAGCTACCGCCGCTTTCCGGGTCAACCCGCGTTCGAGGGCCGCGAGCTGGCCGGCGTGACGGTCGCGAATCTGTTCTTCGAGCCGAGCACACGCACGCGCGCCTCGTTCGAGCTGGCCGCGAGCCGCTTGGGCGCGCACGTGCTGAATCTCGATCTGCATTCGAGCTCCCGCGCCAAGGGCGAGACGATGCTCGATACCATTTACACGCTCGAGGCCATGAACACCGACGTGTTCGTCATTCGCGATTCCGAGGCGGGGATGCCGGAATTCCTGATCGATCACGTCGGCCCGCATGTCAGTGTGATCAGCGCGGGTGAGGCGCATTTGTCCCATCCGACCCAGGGCTTGCTCGACGTGCTCACGATCCGGTCGCACAAGCGCCGGTTTGCGGGGCTCAAAGTCGCGATCGTGGGCGACATCGAACATTCCCGCGTCGCGCGCTCGGCGGCACAGGCCTTGGCGACGCTCGGCACCACCGACTTGCGGCTGGTCGCGCCGGAAGCCTTGTTGCCGTCGCCCAATGAGTTTCGCGGCGCACAGCGCTTCACCCGCATCGAGGATGGCATTGCCGGAGCCGACGTGGTGATGATGCTGCGCATTCAGAAGGAGCGCATCAATGAGGGAGCGTGTCTCGACGATGCCGCCTACTTTCGCCACTTCGGGCTCGACGCGCGCCGCCTGCAGCTCGCTTCACCGGCCGTGATCGTCATGCATCCCGGACCGATGAACCGCGGCGTCGAAATCGCCTCGGACGTCGCCGACGGTCCGCGCTCGGTGATTCGCGAACAGGTCAACAACGGCGTTGCCGTGCGCATGGCGGTGCTGGCGGCGATCGCCGCCACGCTCACGCGCCATCGCCGGCCGCTGTAGCGGCGATTTTCAGCAGCGCTTGTCCCATGCGGATGCGGGCGCCGCTCTTGAGCTCCGGGCACAAGCCGGTTCCCGGCGGCGCCAGTACGATGATCGTCGAGCCGTGCTCGAACCAGCCCATCTCCTCGCCTTTGCGCAAAGACACGTCGCAGGGGATCACATGCGGGCCGGCATAGCGCAGGTGCAATAGCACGTCGAGGAAATGCAGGCGGATGCTCGCCACCAGGATGGCGGCCACCGGTACCAGCGTGACGAGTTGTCCGCCGGGCAGCAGGCGGCAGCGGATGATTGCCCGCTCGTTCCTGCAGAACAGCCGTTCCACGCGCTGGAGTGCGGGCGGATTGACGTTCCAGGTGTCTCCGGACACGTAGCTCACCATTTCCACGCGGCAGTCGTAGGGCGCGTGAAAGCGATGATACATGCCCGCGGTCAGGCGCAAGGTCACGTACTGGCCGCCCTGGTAGGGATGCCAGTACGCGTTGCCGTTGGGGCAGCCGATAGCGCCGATGCCGGCCGCGCTGCCCGTGACGCCGGTACTGACCCCGCCGCCGCCGCCGCCGCCACCGGTACCCGCCGCCGCGAGCGCGGATTTGAAATCGATGTCGCGCGCCTTGTAGTTGGGC
>Ga0209611_10014318_pt1 | contig 10629 bp, 5 predicted proteins | sample S1TSphgellanicum_3_FD_187693 | JGI IMG/M metagenome (GOLD analysis project Ga0209611, IMG submission 187693) | Host-associated microbial communities from peat moss isolated from Minnesota, USA - S1T2_Fc - Sphagnum magellanicum MG (SPAdes) (version 2) | ecosystem: Host-associated > Plants > Peat... | reverse complement strand
AAAAGCTTCAATTCAACAGATTCATCCAGACACAATTGCAATGGAAAGAGAATACTTGATATTCATTCGTCAAGTTTTAAGAATCAATCCACACCTGGATGTCATCACGCTTCACAGTCAAAAGCTTCAATTCAACAGACTCATGCAGACATGATTGCTAGTGACAAAGAATAGTTCAGACTTCATCAAAGTTAAGAAGCAGCGTGATTTCACCTGGATTTCATTGCGCTTCACAGTCTCAAGAGAATCATCTCTATAACCAGTAATCCCTTCATCAATGGATAACAAGAATAAGTCAAGTCCATAGTTGTGCCTTCTGTTGAGCTCTGTCAAAACGTGAGCCAACACTGTCGAATCTGTTGCAACTCAACCCCACCCCAACCCACCACATCAGTACTTCAGTGTCCCACAAGCTCCTGATGTAAAACTGGAAGACATGGAACAGAATTCCTCTCTGTAATGCTGAAGAAAAATCCAACTGTAAATCAAACACAATTGCTCTCTTCAAAAACTTGACTGTAAGCTTACTGGTAACAGAATATGTCAAGAATACCCTCAAGCACATGAAACCCTAATGTCAATAACACCCTCAAAAACATGAAACCCTAATGACAAGTCTACCCTAAAAAGACATGAAACCTTAATGTAAACAATACCCTCAAAAACATGAAACACTAGTGACAAGAATACCCTCAAAAGACATGAAACCCTAGTGTCAAGAATAGCCTCAAAGACATGGAACCCTAATGTCAAGAATGCCCTCAAGAACATGAAACCCCAGTGTCAAGAATACCCTCAAAAACATGAAGCCCTAATGTCAAGAATACTCTCAAAAACATAAAACCCTAATGTCAAGAATACCCTCAAAAAACATGAAACCCTAATGTCAAGAATACCCTCAAAAAACATGAAACCCTAATGCATTTCCTGAAAGGCGAAGAAGCAAAAAAAGCAAGGAGGAGCAAGAAAAGTAGGGAGGAGCAAGACAAAAGGCCCACCTTTGCCTCCAGAAGCTGCAATTGCCACACGCTCTCCAGGTTTAAACAGCCGATTGTCTACAATTGTCTTGTGAATCTCGTTCTCAAACGCTACAAAGAAGCACTGCTGACAGAGCTGCAAGCACAAAAACACTCGACAACTCAGTTACACTCCCTCCTGCAACGCTCTGGTCTTTACCTTTCTTTTCTTTCATGGGGCAGAAGAACAAACCTGTTGCCGGTTGCGTGGTCTGATAAGAGCTGCTCTTCGGTCTTTGCACAACTCGCACATCTGCCGCCCCATCTTTGCTCCCCTCTCTCTCTCTATCTCTCTCTCTCTCTCTTCCAAAACAATTCAAGACCAAAGTTGCTGCTTCCAAGTTGCCGATTGGATGCTGTCCACCTTCTTCCTCTCTACGCCGGCCTGCGAATTTCTTAACACCAAGCAGGGACACCAACCACCACCACCACCACTACCACCAGATCTCCAAACCCTAATTCTCTTTTCCCTGTGTTGAACTCCAAACCCTAATTCTCTTCTGTCTGTGTTGAGCTCTAAACCCTAATTCTCTTCTCTCTCTCTTGAGCTTCAAACCCTTTTTTTTTTTTTTTTCCCTCCAAAAGGGTCCTAATTAGGTAACATACTCTCTCAGAAATCTGTGAAAAAAAATTTGAAAATTTTGTTCTCTTGCAATTTTGCTCTTTACAAACATGAGTTTTTTTTTTTTTTAATTGTTAGTTCAAATTTAGTTGTTTTTTTTATTAGTTTTTTTTATCAAATTTTATAAATACCTCTTAAAAAACAATTCCAATGGCAATGGTACATCGGAGTCAATTTAAAGGAGTAGCTTGAGATTTTATTGATGGTCATCCTTTTTTCTTTTTTTCTTTTTTTTAAAGATAGTTTCAAAAGACAATTCAATGTTGAAATCTTTTCATATTTGCCTTTTCATGTCATCAATTCTCTCAATCATCTCATCTAAAATTATACTAATATTTTAACCTTATTTAAATTTGATTGTCACTTGTAGTAGTGCGGAGTCACATGAAGCCCAAATTGATAGCACATATATATATATGTAAAGTGCTTAGAGAATTTTTCTAACTATATTTCAAAAACACCTTGTACCCATGAATATCTTTCTCAAAGAAAATGAAGGATAACGATATGCATAAGAACTAGTGTTGGGCATGGATATTGATGAAACCTCGGTATATAGCAATGAAGTTGGTTGGTTGCCCAATTCTAAGGGGACCTTTTAATTTTGGTTCTTATCATTTTTGAAAGGATTGATCTAATTTGGCTCTATTTTTTTTTTCTTTTTTATTATGGAATCAAGTTTTAGTTTCGATCTTTTAATTAGGGCAATGGTTCTACTTCTTTTCTTTTTTTTTTAAGTTAGATTGGTTTTGGTTATTGGTTAAATAACTCCTAGTTTTGGTAACCTTCAATTCCAATTTTGACATCAAAAATAACAAAATGGACAATGCAAAAATAAATATAAATAAATAAAAACTTGAACTTTTATAATAATGAAAAAAATAAATTATGTCAAATGTGTTATGTTGGTTTCTCAATTAAGTTGCAATTAGTTTAATGTTAAGTTGGGTTAGCCTAATTAATATGATTTAACGTTGATTAGTAAGGAACTAATTATGGTGTGAACAAGTTCTATTTATTTTGTTTGATGGGATCAAAACCCTTTCGTTGTGAATCACAAATCACTTTTGACAATTTGAGATTCTAACACTTTGCTTTTGATTTTTTCTACAATTATTGTGTGTTTATGCAAGTTGTAATTTTTATGAACATTATGTTTGGGCTTGGATTCTTGCATGTTACAAGTGAGTACATCTTTTTGAATCACCAAAAGTGTTATTTAATTTTGTGATGTGTTACAACTAGATTCAATTTTGTAAGCATTGGGGTTTGTAATTCGTGTTTTGCACTAGAACTTTTGTTTGGACACCAGATGGTGGAGTATTGTTTTTCATTTTGATTTGTGTTCATATCACTTTGTAAAGATTTGAACCCTAGTGAGGCTTAGGTATTCTAGAGTGTGAAAGGAAGTGTTTTATTTGTTAAAAAAAAAAAGAAGAAAAGTTTGTAAGAGGCAAGCAAGGAAGAAGACCCTCCCACCATGATTAACAACCTCATCTCCTTTTCATTTTAATTTTTTCTCTCCTTTTCTTTCCTTTTTTTTCTCTCTCTATGTTGTCATTGGAAGCACAATAATCACAACACCAAGAGCTACAAAGGAAATGGAGAAATGCCATCATTGTACATTACATGTTGCACATTGCAAAGGTTGTCAGCATCATGATGTTGTGTGGCAACAACATAACCACAATTACAAATAGGGAGGCAAAAGGAGGGGGGGGCAACGGGGTTTAAGATAGTGAGTCACAATTGTCATCCACCATAGAAACTATTTAAACCTTCAAGGTTTGGGAAAGTTCTACATGTTTGGGAAGTTTGGGAGGTTTTTAAAAAGGGTGTCCATGAGGTCCAATTTGAACCTCTTTTTTTTCTTTTTTTAAAAAATAATTTATTGGACCTATAAATCATGTTCAAGTCAAATTTGAAACAAGTTTGAACCTACCACATGTTAAATCACAAAGCTCATTTGTTACATTTGACCAAATGTTGATGAATAACTCCAAACTTGGTGGGTTGTTCACTGATGAATAGCACCCCACCAACACCTTGTCACACTTCCATGTTAATTATTAAAGACAACGAATATTATGTCAACCTTGTGTTGTTTGATCACAAACAACCATGACACCTTTGATTGTTCTCACCTTTGAATGAATGTTCATCAATAAATAACTTTCTTTGTCAACTTTTCACCAATAAACATGTTAGCCTAGCCCTATTGTTCACTAATGAACAACTTCCTCCAAGACCTTTTTTTTCACAAGGGACATGTGGCATGTTCAAATTGGTGTCAAACATGTCCCCTCCCAAACCTCAAGTTTAAAATTTTTGAAAAGTTTGAAAAAAAGTTGAAAAATGAGGAATATTTTTAATAAAATACATGTGGTAGGTTTGGATTGGGTGAGACCCTAATTTTTTAAATGGAAAATAAAAAGGGACCTAAATTGGACCATTTAGACGTTTTTATCCCAAACCTCCCTCAAACCTTTTTTTTTTCCAATTTACACAAGGCAAGTTCAAATTAATGCCTTTGGATTGCTCCACCTTAAGCTTCCCAAAAAAATGAAAAATAAGCTTCAACTTTTTCAAAAAGAAAAAAATTTGTAATCCCTAAAATTGAAATCAGATTTTTTAAAAAAATTGAGTTGATTCTAGTTCTCAAATGAATTTGGAATCAAACCATGGGCCCATTTCCAATTACCTCTAATGCTATAATTGAAGGGCAGTTCCAATCTAATTCCATAACCAACCCCCCTTTTATTTAGTTTCAAATCCATTTAATTTTAGAAATGGGACCCAATTTAGATTCCAATTCCAAAACTAAATTGAAACTAGGCTTGGATAACTAGGTCCACTTAAGTAACTAGCCAAGATTGGTATAAAAATTGGTATTGATCACGTTATCCAAAAATCAAACACATTTGTATAAAGTTGGTGTAATACTTTTATGATACCCTTATTACACCGTATGGTGGTATAATTTATTTTTTTGACAACCAACATGTTTAGTAGTTAACTCTTGAATATATAGGTTGAAACCAATACTTGCCTCTTATCATTAATGAGTGTTATGCAATGTCCATAGGGAACTTAAAGTTTCAAAAAGTAACATTCCATATTTCCTTACCTCTTTTGACCATTCAATGGACAAGTGAGATGGAAAGCCTCAAAAGTTGTTTGTTATTTGTAGTTGAAAAACTTTTTGGAGGACAGCTTAAATTCATTGAAATGTTTCCAAATTGATTGTGTCAAGTAAAAAATGTCACCATTTCAAAACAACTATAAGTAGTTCCTTTAGTATTGGATTTTGTTATGTACAATTTGAAACTCAAGGTTAAAACTTTAAAAGTTTTCTTTTTCCCTTCAAATTTTAAATATTTTTTATTCGATTTGTTTCCTTTCAAAACCATGAAATATTATTCAAATGAAATTCACTTTTTCAATGAATTTAATATGTCCTCATTAAATACTAAAACCAATATTGGTATTAGTTGGTATCAAACTTCAAAAATCACAATAATTGTTACTAGTAAGTGTTATGCTAACACTCAATGTATTTATATCAACATGGTACCTATCCATTTGAAAATTGGACCTACATCAACTTGACTCATAGTAAATCATTCAAATTCTTAGGTATATAAACTTGATTAATCTTTGAATTTAATATGACATATGCCCCACACTAGTAAGAACCCTCCCCTTTTTATGCCTCATGATTTATGAATGTTTAGGTTCATGATAACATTGCCCTCACATTGTACAATGGGTAAAGCTCACATGCAAAAGAAATTCCAAAAATGTAAAGTCAAATTTGGCAACTACCTTATCCTAGGCCCCCTAGTTTGTGAATGCCCCCCCACATGGGGATTTTACTTTACACATAGGTCACAATGGTCATCAACTTGCTTATATTCATGATATCACTACACACAACCTAATTGGGAATTCATATCAACATAATTATTCAAAAGTGATCTCCATCAATTTTTAAATGCTTGAAGAAATAAAAATGGTCTTGAGCAAGTTTGAATGGCTTATTGATATTAATGTCAATTTTTAAACTCACCCAAATCCCTCACATTGTATATGTTCACAAATGTAAATGTTATGGGGTAAAATTGAAATCATTGGGGAAAATTTGAAGACCTTTAAATGGTGTGTGATCATGTTAAACCAAGGGGATGACTTGTTAGACCACATCACTTTTAATCTTCAGTGTTAGGTTAGATATGTGATATAACCTCAAGTTACATTTAGCGTTATGTGGTTTGCATGATGGGGATTTAAGATATATATCTACATCATGCATGTTGTATGTACACATGACATCCAAGTACATAACATTTGATGGGTTTTTAAGAAACCCATGTTTGTAGTTAAAGGATAAAAGATATGAAATCTTCATCACTTTTTCCTTGTGCAAATATGTGTTATCAATGATAATGATTAAAGTGTTTAGGGATTTGTGGTTCCAATAGGAAATTAGACTCGTGCCTAAATAGTTGAAAAACCCATTTTAAAGTAATGAATGTTAATTGTGATTTTGAAATTCAAAGCAACAATGTGAACATAGGGAAATTCTTAGCAATTTTCAGTGAAAAAAAAATTCTCAAGTTTTTGTGAATTTAGTTATGGCAAGTATAAAATTTTCTTATTTTTAATTTTTTTTTACACTATGATTCTTAGGTTTCCTTTTCATTTTCAATGTTTCCATTGTCTTATGGCCATATAATTGGGAAAGTCATGATAGGTCATGATCAATAAACTTTTAAATTGGGATTCTTACATTCTAAATTATATTTTATTTATCTTATGGTTTGCATATCATGATTATAATATCTAAAGTTGTAATGCAATCCATACAATATGTCTTTAATTCTATCAATATGTTAGCATACATAAGTATTATGAAAAACATTATGACATGTCTTGAAAAACGGTCTTAAAAATTCTTGTGTTATTTATCTTGATATTCATTAAATGGGGTATTTCCTTCACTCACATCTAGGAATGTGTTAAACACCATGATCATATTAACTACATATATGATGGTTTATGTTTGTTACAAGGAATATGTCATCCAACTATTTTCATGTCTATTGTGAATTAGCTTCACAACCATTGAATGTCAGCATATGTGTGTGTGTGTGTGTACATGGTGATATAACTCCTATTTATTCAACTAAAGTGCATTTGGCAACACTCAAAATATCATACTTATGTTGCTTCAAGTTTTCATATGGAGATTGAATAGTGAAAGTAAGTGCATTTGGTGACATTTCTTGTTAAATTATTAATCATCTTAAATAAATATGTTGATAGTAGTCATGTATAATGTTGATTAACAATGATAAGATGCGACTAGACTTCATAGTTTAAATCTTAAATTCTAACTCGAATTTTAACAAATCCTATGTGTGTGATATTTGCACAAAGTTCAAATGAATTGAAAACTTATTTTCCCCTTATACTAAGGAAACAAAGATCCTTGAACTTTTTGCAAATTCACATTGTAAGTTTTGAATTAGTTTTGTTATCTTGTTTGCCTTGTAACACTTTTTTTTTTAATAGATGTATGAGGGATACACTTGATATAGTTAACATGAAAATTCAAGTGTGAAACATTTGGTTTTTAAAATTGTTATGTAAAACACATGCTTTTGGTATGAATATAACAATTAAATCTTATGATAAAATATTGAGGATAGGAAAAGGTGCCTAAAATCAATACATATCTTAATACATCTAAATGAAAGGTATCTCACCTTATTTTGATTATATATGCATCATCCCACATTATCATTGTGAATCTATGTTAAAGTCTGGTTTGGTATTCAATCATTTTTATTAAAAAACTTTAACAAGTGCATTCATAATCAAATGACCCACACCCAATTCCTTAATGTTTTGCTTAAAAGGAATAAGCTAGTTAGTCAAGATGGCATGACATAACTAGATTGGACTATCAAATAGAATATTCTTATAATCATTTTTTATAAGTTGATCATTTTTTTAAAAATTCGGAAATATGTCATTTTCAAATCTTTTCAAGTCTTTTGAATAGACTTTTAAAAGCACTGGTTACATTGCTTTTTTTTTAAATTGAATATTCCATACTCATTGCATTCATTTCAAACATAACCAATTTTTTCATAATATATTAGAAACATTTTTGTATCAATACACCACATATGTTAAACCTTGATTTCAAATGTGATAAACTAAATAATGGTTGCATTTTATGTGTGTCATTATATTATGAACACACCTTAACAAACTTTTTAATTAAAAAAATGTTGAAGTGTCAAGATCTTTGATAAATTCACATTTCAAGTGATGAAATATTTGGACACAAAGTTGATGTGACATAATTTGAAAAAACATGAAAACTTAAAACTAATAATTTGTTTCCCAGTTTCACCCAAAATTCCTTTCACCTTTTCACATATGTGTTTCACCTTGTGTTAAAAATTGCAATGGTTGTGTTTTGTTGCATTTCAATTCTAACCATGGCCTTAACATGAAAGTATTTAAAAAGAGGTGTGGGTATTTTAAATGGCACTTCAAACTATTAGGTGGGTGTTAATAAAATCATTTATGAGTAGTTCATTTACTCCACAGTATAATGGGTGTTTTTTTTTCCATCTAACATGTGCATATGAATGAGAATTTTGGGTGGGTGTTTTAAAAGGCTTGAGTAATATATGTAATGTTTCTATTTGTGGATGAAAAGTGAAAAAAAAGATTTGAACATATAATGACATATATATTATATACTACGCTTCAACCAATTGTTTACATTTGATATGTAGCCCACTTGTATGAATAGAAACATATAAACTTAGTGAAAACATTTTCTATATATTGTGAAGGATGGACATTATAACAAAGTAATTATTACATCTATCAAGGGCATTATTGTTGTGCAATAACTAAATGTAAGAAAATATCACATAGTTGGATATAATAAAAATGTCATCAAACAACTAATATCAATATTATGTACAAGTAATTCAAATTGAAATGACACATAAAATTATATATTTGATACATCTCACAACATGCATAGGTGTGGGAGAATGTTATAGCATTATCATTTTCTTAAACAAGATCCTTAAGATTAAAATGTTGCTAATACCACTAGGTTTAGGTTTTAGTAGCAAATGTTCTAGATCTAATTTGAAATATTGTTGCATTATAGTTCTCATATTTACTTCAAGATCTAGATCCAAATTGTTTACATCATGGTCATTTGGATATTTGATCTTTATTCCCATAGCTAAATTTGATGATAATAAATATTTATTACCATTTATTCCTATAATGATTCCATTTGAAAGTAAATGTTAATAAATACATTATTCTCGTTAGATCTAACATTAGGAGTAGTGAAAGATATGTAATAAATGTTTTTTTAAAAATAAATCTTTGATGGTGTAGGTTATCCATATATGAAATTGCTTCTTAAACACACATTTAAATGGTTGATGGATAATCATATTTTCAAGTTGAACTTGGAAATAAAATTTGTAAGTATAAATATTAAACAAATTTGTGGATGTTTTGATCCATTGTATGAACTTCACACTTGTATGAACAAACCAACGATCTATCAACTAAATCATTTTTTAATTCAATGAAAAATTCAATTCTTATATTTAATCTTTGCAACAATAAATTATAATATTCTCCACAATATTTTGATAAGTTTATAAGGTAAACCAATGATTAACAAAAACATGTTTCTTGAAATCCTATAAATAAACATGATACTTTATGTAAAATATTTTGAAGAAAACATCTTATGATTGTTCCTAAAATATATATGTATAAACATAATAAAGTTTTATCAACTCTAAAGGATATTACAATGATAATATGTTGCTTCTCTTTAACCTTTAGAACATGTATGTCCCTTGATCCTTTCCTTTCTCATGTTTTTTCTCGACTAGCAAATATAAGGTGAATCCCTATTTAATATGATGTTTTTATAACAAATGATGTAAGGACATTGTAAGCTTTTACAAGATACTCCATCTTATGTGCCATCTATGTCTATCAATTTAAACCCAATTTGATGATAATTCTCTTACACTTGTGATAACTATCTTACAATACCAACCCAACTTGGCTTTCATGAAATTTATAACCCATTCCAATGAAAATTTGAATGAACTATTTAATAATTCAAAGGACTAAGCTCCAAAAAATCCCTAGATGATGGGTTGGACTATGGATCTAAAAAAGGCTTGTTCAAAGGTTTAAATTTTACAATAAAAATAAAAGTTCATATCTCAATTATGAATATTTGATCAAATGTTGTTATGTGATAATAAAACCTTTGCCTCTATTGATTTTTCAATCCCTAGTTTGTGTTTTCCATGTAAAGTAAATGATTATTCTATAAAAAAATTTGATATTTCCAAATGGTCAACTTATATGTTCCCCAAACTTTCTATGTAAAACACTCATCACATTGCCTATCAATAGTAGTTCAAACATGAGGCCAAAAATGTGGTGGAAACCATTATATGTGAGTACCTTTTTGATGTTTTTTGGATTTTCAATTGTGTCTTTTCATCACTATGTTGCTTGATGCATTTGTTGAATGATTATAATGTCATTTTGTCGTGACGTGTAGTGTCGTGACATACAGTGTCATAAAGGTGTGAATCCGCAGGAAACTCTATTAAACAAACAGCCTAAAACTAATTAAAGGTAGAAACTAATCAAAGAGATGCATGCACACACATATATACACAATGCACAAGGGAGGCTGAGATGAAATTCTCATGTAGAATTGAAATAAATTGCAAAGAAGTAGTGAAGGTGTATGTAGATGGTGGCCGTGCAGTAACCACCGTGAGCATCTAGAAAATCCAAGTGAACTATGGAGGCAACTTTCATACAAAGGAATTCTAGAAAAACTAAAGGATAAGGGAAGGGCTTGGCCCTTTTATACAGCCACCAAAAGCTGAAACCCTAAAC
>Ga0209611_10014315_pt1 | contig 10633 bp, 5 predicted proteins | sample S1TSphgellanicum_3_FD_187693 | JGI IMG/M metagenome (GOLD analysis project Ga0209611, IMG submission 187693) | Host-associated microbial communities from peat moss isolated from Minnesota, USA - S1T2_Fc - Sphagnum magellanicum MG (SPAdes) (version 2) | ecosystem: Host-associated > Plants > Peat... | reverse complement strand
GGTCTGCTACAGTCACAGCAACCAAATGCGTTGGTACACTTGGTTGTTTGCAACATGTGGAGTTCATGTGGAGTAGATGATGCAACAGACTTGTTGGAAGAATCATTTGGTCTGCCCTCCCTTGCAGCTGCTGCTCTGTTTGACAAGCTCTTGGAGTTGATGAAACTGCATAACTTATGCTAATTTCTTTTCATCAGTCAAATGGGCTTTGCCCAGATACTTCTCCCTCCAGCAACCCAATGCAGAGGGGGCTCTTTGCTTCTCGAGATGCTGTAAAGCTTCCTTGACATGAAGGTATCCCATCAAGCTTGTTGTCAACTTGTCATGGAGTTGTCAAGGAGCCTTGAGCCTAGGTTTCATAGTTACTTTGAAGAGATGGAAGGAGGACCCGATGGCAAAGCCCGAAGCACCAATGCTATGATCTTTTGTATAAAAAAAGCTGCACATCCAACCACCCTTGAACTCATCAATTCATCATCCACAACATCGAGTATTTTCCTATTACACTTATCAAAATGCCTTGTTGCTTGCACTTCTCTAGGTTTGTGCAAAGACAATTTTTCCCTTGAGCTGCTTCATTGTGCAATTGAAATGATCCCCAATACCACATGTTATATTTATTAGCTATATAGTATGTTACATCAACATGCTAAACATGGTGATATATAATATTATCTAATTGCATAATTCCCGGAGATATGTTATCTCAAATCATTCATTTCAACAATTGCACAATCAATAATGAATGCATTTAGGTTTAGGGTTTAGGGTCCAAATGGATCAAATGACCCAAGGACGTTACTTTTCAAAAGCATCAAGGGTTACTTTTGACCTAAAATCAAATTCTAGTCACAAATTAAAAATAGATTTTTGAATGCTTTTTTTTTTGACAACTTCTTGTTAAATAAAGTAAAGCATTTGCCATGGTGTCTCACCAATCATGTGATTATCAATGTTAAGAATTATATTCATTTTTGAAAGTGCATCACACATGTTTCCTTGTTTCAAATGAAAAACAATAAAATTTTAAAAATTTGACTAAAATTTATTAATTACATCATAGTTCACTCTCTTCTACCATGAACTACAACTTTGATTTGTACACCATTCACATGACTTTTGAAATTCATACATACTAAAAATTTAAATATATTTTTCTTGTATGTGCAATGTGACTATATTTTCTTATCACCCAAATATTTTTTTTACCATTAAATAGTTTGTATTTAATACCTGTAAAGGACAAGGTGGACATTTATGTCCATTTTTTAGAAATTCTAGGAAAATTTTATTTTTCAATGTTTTTTTTTTGGTAGTGCATTAAGTGTCTTATGAAGAAATCTACTTTGTGTACCAAAATTGGCATTAAATTTGAGAACCACTATTTTTGAAGTGGATTTTACCCATAACATTTGGATTCCAAAGCATGGGAGAAAACTATGTTTCTCTCAAACCCCATCAATTTAACATAGAGGAGTTGTTCATGTTGGAGGTGACAACCACCACACTAGAACTTGATCAAGTGCAATTTTAGTATTGCAATTGATTCATGAGTGCTATTTGAATGTCTATTAAAAATTTTAAATGTGTATAGACTCTTATTAACAATTATTAATAAGTGACATAATGATTTGTGTGTAGGCTTCAACAAGGAACACCCAACCATCACCGTTGGAACTTGCACCATGCAAGTAAAGTTGGAATTGCAAATTATAGATCAACTAGCTTCAATTGTGCCTCCATGAAGAAGTGGAGTTGAGTGGACTCAATTGATAGGAAATGAAATTAATAAGTTAAGTGGAAATGGTGAAACAAGCAATGACCATCCTACAAATTCCAATGGTCGTATAACCCAACAATTTTGAGTTTCCACCCATAGTCCATCTAAATCCTACTTGCAACATTGCACAAACCCCAACAATGTTCATTTGATGCCTCACAATGGTTTATGGCTCTTGAAGCTCTTATGTGCTTGTCCAACCCTTTGGAAGGGTGGCCCTTATTGCTTTGATGTATGTGGTTTGAGCATGAAACACATAATCCATGTTCCTTCTTCTTGTCAAGATCTCAATAAAATAATTTTGACACCGTAAAGCTAGAGAATGTAAATGGGTCAAAACAAGATAAAATACAAACATAAGGTACTAGGTTAGGTGAAAATATATGTCAAGTATTGTCCATGCACTCTATCAAATTTATAAAAACCTAGTTTCAAAAAATTAAAAACAAATTAAAATAATAACAAACTAAAATTACATTTGAAACAATTAGAAAATATGTGTTTAAATGTACTTTTATGTTAGAAATTCAATGAAATAGATATGTTCTAAATTATGATATGAAGATCATCATATATTTGAAGATGTCATTAAATTTAATTTTTTTTTAAAACATACTTGACACCTGCTTGAAACAAAAGTTTATGCTGCAAAAATAAAACTTGCAAATATATGGCATTTAAAAAAACCTATTGAAAGCCTACTAAAACAATGTAAAATTTGTAAATTAATGCACATTAGTGGAAAAGTATCTTATCAACTAAAAGCATTCAATGTTTCACAATTTTATGTTGGGTTTTGTTGTTACTTTACATCTATTTGCTCATTTCATTTCATTTACACCCAAAATGTTGAAGGGGAAAGGTATGTTTAATGGTAAGGTAAAAGTGGTTCAATAAGCAAGGGTGGAATCCCGAAGGACCTTGAAGAACCCACATTGAGAGAGCTTTTTTGGAATCTATTTGAATACAAAGTGAAAGTATGTGACCCAATTCCTTCAACTTTTCTGGACCTTCCCCAAGGGGTTGAAAAATTCAATAGGATATGTCTATTTTATGTAATGTACAGAAAATAGATAATGAACAACAACCATGATGGTTTTGATAGTTTGGCACATGCATGAAGCATACAAAATTAACAAAGTAACTTGAATTGACAAGAAACTAGGCCATGTATTATCAACACATGTTGTTGCAATTTGCTTCTTATAATTACCACAATTGTGTCAAGGCATCAAGCACTAGTAAGAATTCCAATTTCTACCTTCCCCATGCATTGAATCATTTAACACACAAGATATGGTGGATCAATTTCAAGGTCAAGTTCTCGCAAGTGGTGACATAGAATTTGTTTTTTACTAGATACTACCACAATAAATAGCTAGATTCTTTATCATGAGTTAAATTTCAAATTTAGAATTACAAAGGATTATAGCCATTTGGCATTTTTGTTAAAAGGTGCAAAGTTACAAAGCTCTAATAATTTAGTGAGATCTATGGTTGTTATCATTTTACTCCAAGTAGTGAAAAGTTACATGGGATGAAAGCATAGTCAAGTGGTCCAAAAAAATAATCAAGTTTGATAATTAAATCATTTGACATTCACATGTAAGCATGAAAGTAGTTTTTAAAATCCCCCTATTATAGTACAAAACCTTGCATGCTATATTGACCTCATAAGAATGTAAACCTAAAATTTAAAAAGTAAAATCTATCATAAAAATCTATAAAAAAATGTTTGAATATAGTTGTGTAAATATTTTAGAACGTACTTGACTTCCAAAATTAAAATAGAACATTTGCAAATTACATGTTTTCATCAATTCTATGATATATTTAAATGTTATGTTTTTCAAAATTATGATTTAAAAATTGTCTTAATCTACTCACACCTAATTTTATAAACTATGACATGTTGGAAATAGATTTCAATCTACTTGCATTTCATAATAACTTACTTATTTAATATGTTTTCAAAAAAGATTATACATATTATAATCAATAATCACATTAGTTTTGATCTTTTAAAGTCCAATCAAACTACATGTTTAACAACATTATTGCGTGCTTTTCATTCAACACAAAAAAAGTATATACTAATTGGTCCAATTGATTACGCTTAGATTATATAGGGTAATTTGTAGAAAAATATGTGTAATATGTAAGAAGAAAAAATAAATAATATTGGAAATATCCACATGTGCATTGGGGAACATATTTACCAAAAAAATGTATTTTTTAGTAAAAGAAAAAGGTAGTTTGACGCGCCCCCTGGCTCCTTGATAGACTCCAAATGTGAACTTGAAGTGAAAACAACGGAAAAGCAAGGAGTTGGGGCACACTCCTTGGCTCGCAACACTTTGGGGGGGCGGGGTAGAGGGGCGTGCTGAAGCCTCGGGATGGGACTCGGACGAATGACAAGCACTTAATCATTCACTTGGATTTACACAAACCAAACAACAAGTTGGTTAATGCATAGTTGAAGCACTTTTGGTGCTAGGACAAGCCACGAGCAAATTCACATTCATAAGATTCACCACGGCCCGGACTTAGGGGAAGCCACCACCTTCCCCTTTATAGTATACTCTATGCCTCTCCACGAGGCCCACATCCAAATGGCTTTTTGTCCTAGGATTTTCAAGTGGGAGTCCCAAAATTGCCAAAGTTGAGACTCCCACGATTTTGGGGCACCATAACTTTGTGTGCAAACCTCCGATTGAGGTGAGGTCTAAAACAAAGTTGTATCCCTTATCGAGAGCTTTCCAATGGTATGTTGCATGCTGCCTGCACATAAGCAAATCGGGGTGATTCCCGACTTTTAGTGGTCGGGAGTCAAACTACCAATTTGACTCCCGGCCCTTCTTTTGGCCATAACTTGTGTTTCAAATGTCCAAATGGGTGACTTGAGCCCATTTTAAACATCTACATTTTAATAGTTTTCCAATGGTATGAAAAACTCTTCAAGCCATTGGGTTTTCACCCTTGCAATCGCTCTCTGAACATTCGGGAGTCCACCGGGACTCCAACTCCCAACATGGGAGTTCACTTAGGAGTGTGAAGGTTCTTTCCCTCACACTCTTTTGCATTCCTGGGGGCATGAGAATGCGACTTTCTTGCAAGTTTTTCGCCTTGGTCATGAGCCCAAGGTTAGGGTTGCAACATAGCTCATGTGTTGGCAACCACCAAGGCATTTGATGTGTTAGACCTGCAGAGGTTTGGATAGTCGACAACTAGCCTTGGTTAAATACTATGACTTGCTTATGTGAACCATTCTGCTTTAAATGTTACAGTTTTGATACTTTGTAAGAATATAAATAAAAAATCATGCTAAGAATGTTTAATGGTTAATTAGTAATGGTTCCTATTTTATTCAATGTTAATGCACCTCCATAATTTTGTTAATGTCCATTAAATGGGTTTGACTTTTAGTTTACTTTGATTAATTATTTTGGTTAAGTAGCTACCAATAGTTTTTGCCCAATAATAAGGTGCATGTTTGACACACATTTTAAAATTTAGATGGAACACCAAGGTTTTATTAAATTGTTGTATTTTTTATGGCTTCTTTTGTCATATGCACATATTTTTAACTATTTTTTTTTAGGAGAGAAAACATTATTATTATCATTATACTTGTAAATTTTTATTTTATTTTAGATGAACAAACCCATCCTTGCGTGGTACCATTAAGAACCACCTCAACGAATGGTTAAGGAAACAAAAGTGGCAAAATCATTTTTCTAGGCCCTTTCCTTTAAATATTTTCACAACTATAAATTATTTTTTTCTCATGTTTTATTTGTGTCTAATCTCAAATTCCCATTCCTATTCAACTCCATTATGATAATCAATCATGTATTAAGTTGGCAAAAAATTCCACAAAAGATCTAGACACATAACTATCGGCTATCACTTTCTCCATAAGCAAGTTGAGAAAAATACCATTCAATTAGTTTATTGTAGTACCATAAACATGATAGCAAATTTTCTTACCAAAGATGGCCCAAAGATGAATTTTGTGTATTTCATAATGGCCTTCATTATGTTGAGGACATTATTTAATGAAGTTCAACTTCAAGGGGGGTGTAAGAAAACTAGATGGATGAAGCTTCATTTCATTATTTCATCCTTGTTACTATTTGCTGGTTACACAACTAGTTGTGTTGTTTGATACCTTTTCTTTTTAGATATTCTTAGATACTTACTTTGAAAACATAAAAGTTTGTAACATTTAGTTGTAATAATATGATATTTATTTTGATCCTTGAAAATCCTAATAATGACTATGTAGTAAAATCACATTTGTGGTTTTTGCCATTAGTAATATTTTTGGTCACTAGTAATTTTTTTTAGTTTAATTTTAATGTAATCCATGCAATTTAAGTGTGGATTACTTAGCCAATTTTTTGACATGGTGATATCTTGATCAAAATTCTCAACTTATAAACGATAGCACTTTAGTTTTGTCAACACATTAGAAAGGCTAAACACGCTTTTGGTCCCAATTTGAGACTTGAAAATCCCAAAAATCTATTTGGCAAATAAGTCAACATTTGGAACTTGACTTTCATGGGTTTGTGACCAAGCAAGAGGATCTACACACTAAGATAAGAGGATATATAACCTTTGAAATAAACCAATTCTTTAGTAACAAATGCATGTGAAAACTCTTCTATGGATATTTGAACACCAAATATTTTAGTATCATGTTCTTCAACTTCAATAACATGTCCATCAAGTTTATCACTTGGCATTGTAAACCTTGTTTGGACAATATGGTTCAATTAATCAAAAAATGTTATAAAAAAGGGGATGATTTAGTTTACATCATATTCAACAATATGGAAAATTGCATTTCCATGCCTTACAAAGTTTCCACAATTCATAAGGATTTAAAACAAGGATCTAGCATTAGGGCCAACATATTTTGAGCTTGATGAGAAAAAAAGGCTTTCAAAAATTCTAGAAAAGATTTGATCACCTTCATGACTTTCTACCACATGTTCAAAATCTAAAGCTCAACATCAAACTAATCAAATGTTTCACTCACATTAATAAAAAGGATTTATTCAACTTCCATAGCCATAGTTAGATTTACTACAATAACCAAAACATTTGATAGTGTTTAATGACCTTTTGACTAATTCATCACACATGTAATCACCATGGGATTCAAGCACTGAATGACAACTTTCACAATGGCCCACACTTGCATCTTTGGGATTCTTTGATGTAAAGTTAATGTCTTTTACCTCCCATAACACAATATTTTGACTTGCTTAAATTCCAACGTCTACTTAAACATTACAACTTTGCTAGTAAACCTTTTCTTGACAAGAGTTTTCAATTTCTAGTGTTGCATCCCAATTTTAATGCATGCCTTATCCCACTCCTGCCTCCCTTTTCTTGATTTTTTTTTCCCATGTAATTGTCTTTTGCAAACCAACTTGAACATCTTTCACACTTACCAAATTCAAACCTACAATTTTTTCCTTGTCATCATTTGTCACATATTAGCATGATTTAACATCAAATGCCCATAACAAGTACCTTCATAAATTGAATTTTTTTTCAAAAGTTCACAATCAATGTTATAGCCATAGTTTTAAGGTTGTTGCCCTCATCTTTCATAAAAGCAATCACACGGTAAATCAAACCAATTTTTTCTAATAAAACTTGTTGTTGCAAAGCCATGGCATTGCCAATAATTTCATGCATTTCAAACAACCCCACAATAGCATGCCTCGATGTCCAAGTCTCATCCAAATAATTACTAACCAATGAAATTGTGTCCAAACCACCTCTAAGCATCCAAAGACCAAAATTATAAAAAATAATGGCTTCAAATTCCACATTTGGCAACACATGCAAATTCATGGTCTTTGTGACCATTATAGGAATAACTTGTTTTGGACATAAGAAATGAATGAGAAGGAAATACAATGCAAAGACATTGGTGCAATATTAACCTACATAGCCAAATTTTTTGCACAAGGCTAAAAGCACGTCAATTTTGCTAATATAAAACATAAGGTCTTCAAGAAACATTTTATGTGATTCATCACCATTCTTGTGAACGTCTATTGAGCCCAAATATGTAATGATTACAAACCCTATTGGCCCAACCCATTACTTCTTTGCTATCGATATTAACTTGCTTTAAAAAACTTAACCATAGATTTTTCAATTACTTGTGACTTTATTTTTGTAACTAAACTAGGATGTGTAAAATTAACATGTGTTTTCGTGGGAATAATGTTGTTTATTTTGTTATGTTTGATGAGCCTTTTTTTTATAATGGAACTAGGTTGGAATGTTAACAACTACTTGCTCAAATTAATAGATAATACATTATAACATTTGTGGATTTTTAAATTCAATAAGTAGGTTGTCATTGATGACAAAGAAGCCTTAACAAATTAATGTCATGCTATGTGTTTCCATTATTGAATTTGAACTTCTATAATTGCAAGTTGACATCATCATTTTCTAATAAGTTGCTACCACATTGTAGGTGTACATTTTCAACATTTGACAAGCTACTAGCTGGGTTCATGTTCACATCACAAGTTGCTACTTCACCCACTCCACCCACACTTCCAACAATAATAACTTCATTTTTAAACATTATAGAAATATTTTGAACAACAAACCCTAATTGCAAGGACAAAAACACAAACACACGTGAAATCACAAGATTAAAAAGATGAATAACTTAAAGTCTAAGGCATTTGCAAAATTGAGAGTACTTGTCACACACAAGAAAAAAAACACATAATGCTCATAAACAACTTTATGAAAACAAAAACAACATCAAAAGTATAAAAGTGGAAAGGAAAAACCCATGGAAGCTATGCACATTCATTGTCAAAACACATCATTAATTGAAGTTCAAATGCCATAACAAATTTTGAAGATTGAATTATAGCAACAAATGTCAAAGTTCGAAGTTTCATCACTCCAACCACATATTCGGTCAACACTAGTTCCAACCATGGATTTATTAGAGCTTGTTGAATTTGAAACACAATTTGACCATAATGAGCCTCTTGAACCCATTGATGAAATGATTTGGGACATAATGACCTTGTAAGAAAAGACTGAAAAAGAATAGGATGAAGACATAGTATTGCCACCAAAACTAATAATTTCATTTCTTGAAGTAAATCAACCATTGACAATGTGCACTTATACCTTGCATATTTAATAGTAATTTTAATGCTTATTTTGCAAAAAAATTATCAATCCAAAAAAAGTTAATTTCAATTAGGCATTTTAGTTTTCAACAAATAAAGATTCTTTTTATACCAACCTTTTCAATAAATAAATGTGATTTTTCAGTGAAATGACCTAGTTTATTTTGACTTTTGTAAATATTATATTTTGTAAATATATATTTTAAAAAAAATAATTCAAGTGATAGTTGGATAATTGCTACATTTATTTTACTCTAAAAGCCTAACATGAAATGAGGGTTAAATGAGTAAAAGGAGGCTCTACCATGTTTATAATTTTCACCTTTTTCCCAAGAATATTTTTCAAGGCCTAAGGCCATGAAAAAAAAATTATGGATAAAGCTATTGGATTATATGTGTGTTGATTCTAAATAAAATTTACAAAATTGAACATGGTCTTTCCCTGTAGGTGGGTCAAAGCACATTCAAAGGAGCCACAGAGAACATTGAACGTTAGAAACTACAATAATCATGGTAATCATGGCAAGTAATTTTTTCTTAACACATGAATGTTATTGAAACTCAAATCAAAAATCCATTTGATCCAATTTTAGGTCTTGGTTTAGTTAAGGACTTTAATTGAATGTGAAATTTTATTTCATTACATATATATGGGGTATAATGTACATGATGTATTGAACAAAGTTGTAATTTATAATACATGAAATTGAACCTTAAAATAATGAACATTTTTTGGTATGAATTGAAATTGTCATCATTTTTCAAGATGAAACATAGAATTTGCAAGGAATGTACAAACTTTTAAAAGTTCCTATCTAATCAATAATGATTAACAAAAAAAATGTGATTTATTGGCCAACTTTAACCAATTTTCATAACAAGTTGCAACAAATTTCATTCAAAAATTCATTTGTATCAAATAGTTATTTTGGGGAAAAAAGACATACTTCCTTAATATAAAGTAATGCCAATGGCTCCTTTGAATGTGTTTTGACCAAGGTATGTTGAAATCTACCATTCAAATTTGGCACTCAAGTTTATGTAATATGAGTTTCTTGCATTTTTAAAGGAAAATTCACATTGTATGTTTGATTTTGATGATGCCATGTGGTTTGCAAGTGGCAAATAGACTTCATGAAAAAAAAAATTCTGGTAGTTCAACACACAAGTTATGTTATATGTACAAAACAAGATTTGGTTGGCATGTACTAGGTATTCCATGTGCACATTTAGTTCCCAACAAAATTGTGGAAGGTGTGGGTTCCTTTGGGTTTAGGTCATTATAAGGGGTATAGACATATTAATCATGTGTAGCCATTTACTCTTATGTAGTTGAAAGTCTTTGAACATCATCATAACTAATGTGACTTTATATTCATGTAGTTGTACTATTATTCTATTTACATATCCATTCTATCATTGAAAATCCCAATATGTAAATATGAAAAACCGTTTTTTTTTTTTGTTTGCACAAGGTTTAGACTTTTTGGGGTTACAAAAATCAAAGGGCCATTTAAAAAATCAATGTTACTTGATGTCATAATTAGTCATTTGTTAAAAACCAAAGCCTTAAATTGAATTAAATGAATTTTAAATTTGAATTTCATAACAATCAAATCAGTCATTTAACACCGCTTGCCATGATTACCATAATTTTGAA